>Ga0265298_10008735_pt1 | contig 12140 bp, 9 predicted proteins | sample AusTroGonzalo_MG_3_FD_193486 | JGI IMG/M metagenome (GOLD analysis project Ga0265298, IMG submission 193486) | Bovine rumen microbial communities from tropical cattle in Woodstock, Queensland, Australia - Gonzalo_01 | ecosystem: Host-associated > Mammals > Digestive system > Stomach > Rumen ...
ATTTCTTCTTCCATATCTTTATCGGGCTTATTTTCCGGTCACAAAGATAATCAAAATACCTGCCATCGTAAAATGACAGACATTTTGGCAGTTCAAAACAGTTTCTTGGATTTTTTTTTGGAAAATCAAAAGTTTGGCGTACATTTGTAGTCCCAAACCCCATGGCGCTATCGAATAAGGGTTTAGTTCGCGGCCCTCTCAAGGCTGAAATCCGGGTTCGAATCCCGGTAGCGCTACAAAAAAGAAGATGACCCACAGGTCATCTTCTTTTTTGTAGCGCGGAGGCTGCGAGCAGCCTCCTTTTCCACTGGGGCACATCCCCAGACCCCTCGGCCGTTCCGGCCGGCGCTTCGCTTTTGTAGCGCGTTATTCCATTATTTTACTTTGATGAAGCGGACGCCGTGGGTGGGAATGGTGTAGACGGCGTCCACAGGGATGTCTTGCTGGCGCCAGAGGTCTCGGACGGTCGAGAGGCCGGTCAAGCCGATCTTGGACAGGGCGCCGGCGAGATTCACGGGAACATCGTCGTCATTCAGATTGAAGATACCGATGGCAGTGCCGCCGTCGGCCAGGGGACGGCTCCAGATCTGCATGCCGTCTTCGTTGACGTCACGGTGCGCCTGCCGGCCCAGGATGTCCTGGTTGACGGCATTTACTTCGTTATTACACAGCAGATTGAAGGTAAAGTCGTCGATCTGGGCGATGTCGCAGCCGATAAGCATGTTGGCGGCCAGCAGCGACCACAGCGTGATGTGGGTGTACTGCTCGTCGGGCGTGAGCCTGCTGTCGCGGAGATGGTCACTCCAACCCACCTTCCCTACCACCAGCATGTCCGGGTCGTTCCAGTGTCCGGGGCCCGCGTAGGGATAGAGTTCCGTCTGACGCTGGAAGCCAATGTTGTACAAGGATTTCCAAGTGTCTGTAATATCGCCGGTCGTCCGCCAGGAATTGGCGTCCACGGCGTGGCCCCAGGTCCAGACATCCGCCATGCCGTACTGGCAGAGCGAATAGAAGATGTCGCGAGGCTGCTGCCGGAGATATTCCTGCATCTTCAGGTACGGGCGCACATAAGAAGCCGTCGACTTGTCGGACTGTGCCCTGAATACTTTCGAATAGCCGCACCAGTCGTATTTCAGATAGTCCACGCCCCAACTGTTCCAGGTCTCGGCATCCTGCTTTTCATGATCCAGCGTGCCCAGGTAGCCCCCACAAGTGCGATCGCCAGGACTGGAATAGATGCCCAGTTTCAAGCCGTTTCCGTGCAGCCAGTCGCCCAGGCCCTTCATGTCGGGGAATTTCTCGTTGCAGACAATGCTGCCGTCGGCGGCCCTTTCCTCCGCCTCCCATGCGTCATCGACATTGATATAGGCATAGCCATAATCGGCCAGGCCCCGGTTGATGAGCGCGGCGGCCGAAGCCATCACTTTTTCCTGCGAGACGCTCAGGCCCCAGCAATTCCACGAATTCCAGCCCATGGGCGGCGTCAGGGCGATCTGGTCGCCTACTTTCAAGGTGAAGGCCTGACGGGCTTCGCCGCGCGCGTTTTTCGCCACCAGCACCAGCGTATAATCGCCTTTTTCGGCCACGCTGCCGCTGAGCACGCCTTTGGACGGATTGAGCACGATGCCTTCGGGAAGACCCTCGACGTCATAGACCATGGGCTTTTCGCCCGAGAAGGCCAGGCGGAAGATCACCGGCGATCCGGGGCGCACGCCGAATACCAGCGGGCCGTTGTAACGCGGCGTGGCGGGTGCGGGCGGGGTGAGAATGTACGGTGCAGAATATCGGGCCGAAAGCGTGCCGTCGAAACGGTCGTCACGATAGGTCACCTTGATGCGACCCTGCTCCGGAACCGGCCAGGAAAGCACGGTTTCTTTTCCCGGTGAAAGTTTGACCTTCTGCACGACGGGCGCCTTTTCTTCCAGTTTGCCGGAGACGTCCCCGTCAACGGGTTCACTGATGCAAACTTCGAGTGTCCCGGAGGTCTTCATGGCGCTGCGGAGTTTCATACGGCAAGCGTCCTTTTCCCCGGTCAGCGACAGCGTTACCACATCGGACAGGCCGGGCTTCGCGATACACACCGGCCGTTCAAAAAAGCCGCCTGGGTCTCCCCCGTTATACACGCGCACAGCAATCACGTTGTCCTTGTCCCAACGGACCTTCCCGGCATCCACGATATACCGGCGCGGCGTGCTCCACTGGCTCGAATAGCCGTCTGGGCTATCGGGCATCGAACCGGTCCTGCCCACAAGCTGACCGTTGAACCAGGTCTCGTCGGCATCGTCGATGGGACCCAGGTCCAGCAGGACCAGGCTGGAAGTTCCATTTTTCAAAGCGGATGGAACGACGACATGGATGCGGTACCATCCGTAATCCTCAGTAATCCTGACACCCTGGTCATCCCAATTCTTCTCCAGAGAGAGCACCGGCCAGGCACTGTCATCGAAACCAGCCGCGCGCCAAGCGGCATTGTCACCCTTGCAGAAACGGGCTTCAGACACTTTCACCTCCTGGGCGAGAGCCATGGATAGGCAGCAGAAAAAAAGGAAACAAGCAATGACGATCTTTTTCATAGGGACTATTCTTTCGCGTGTTGACAAAGATACGCATTTTTCCCCTTGGGCAGCGTTTAAAAGAATATTTCGTACCTTTGCGGCCGGCTATGCGAAAACGGATATTGATCGTGCTGCTGCTGGCGCTGGGAGTGTTGTCTTCCTGCGGGGTTTTCCGTAACCGGAGCGTCTCCTATTATTATGCGGGACCGCCGGTAGAGGAATCGGGCTACGTGCCTCAGGGAAAGGTGGTGGAAGCCTGGTATCCTTGCTCCGTAAAAGGGCCTACGCAGCGGCGTATGATTGTTTACCTGCCGGCAGACTATGACGAGAGCGACAAATCCTATCCTGTGATCTACCTGTTGCACGGAGCCCGCGGCCATGAGACCGTCTGGATCCAGCGCGGCCAGATGTTCCAGACGACCGACAGCATCTACAACCGGGGACAGGCCGTCCAGGCCATCGTCGTCATGCCCAATGTCAACCAATACAACGACGACAAGGATTTCGAAAATTCCCGCTACAAGGACGCCATGGAATCGCTCTACGAAATCGACGGAACGGTGGAAAGCGCTTTCGTACACGATGTCGTTGGCTACGTTGACAGCCACTTCCGCACCATCCCCGACAAGGCTCACCGGGCCATCTGCGGCCTGTCCGTCGGTGCATTGCAAAGCATATACATTTCAGCCGATTCCCCGCAGACCTTCGATTATGTCGGCCTGTTCTCTCCCTTCTGGAAAGTCATCACTAAGCCCAGCCAGCACAGCTTATTCTATTCCGGGATAAAGAAGAAGTGGAAAACGCAGTTCGTTCCCACTCCTCCCAAAGGTTATTATGTGATGACCAGCACCGGGGACTTTTTCTACCCCCACGTCCAGAACCTCCGGCGCTACTTCGACCGGCACGGCTATCCGTACACCTACATCTGCACGGAAGGCGGACACGAATGGTACAACTGGACCTACTACTACGGCTACCTGCTGGAACATGCATTCCAGCCCGCCGCCAATCCGGCCAACGAATAAGACTCAGAACGAAAACTTGTAACCGATACAAAAACTTGTGTTGAACGCCCTGTCATAGGCAATCGACTTGAGTTTCGTGCCCTCGGCGTTGGTGTCGACGGCCTTGTCGTAGCAATAATCGCCCAGGATGGAGAAATCCAATGCGTGCTGCTTGCTCAGTTTCCATTCCAGGCCAAAGGCACCGCGGAAGCGGTTGAAATACGTGTCCGTGTAGCCCGTGAACTGGTAGTCGCTGAATGCCGTCCCATCATATTTCGCCGTACAGGCCGGGTCGTTGAACACGTTGCGGAGTTCGACGTACGCGTAGGGACTCACCGACAGGAAGCCTTTATATTCTGCTTTCAAGCGGCTCTTGAGCGCCAGCGCATTGGGATTTGTCTGGAATACGTTCACGCCAGCAGCGTTGCGGTGCGTCAGCTGCAGCCGCTCCCTAAGTGAAAAACGCCAGTTTCCCGCCCGGATGCCACCCGTGGCATCAACGTAGAAGCGGTGTCGCGGCGACCAGCTGCCAGAACTATTCAATTTGTCGATGAAGACGTAACCGCCCCCGAGTTTCAGATAAGGATTCACCTTGTACGTCAAATCTACACCCGCCTGCCAGCGGCCCAGACTGGCGAAATCGTTTTTGAGGCGTATTTCGCCGTCGAACGAGAGGTGGAGGCCCTTGGCCAGTTTCTTGTCGACAGAAACCGAAAAACGCCCCCCCAGGTCCGTCTCCAGGTCGTTCACCGGAATGGTATAGTAGTCCTGCGCCCATCCCGTCCAGGGAATAAGGGCCAGCAGGCAAATCATCAGGATGCGTTTCATGACGGTCATTGTTCTACAAAGTCCTTGGCTTTGGTCAGGGTGTCGATCGAGGCAGTCTGCCCTTTCGACAGGGTATAATAGACCTTGATGAAGGCCGCATCTTTCAGGAAATCCACGTGTCCGATCTCCAGGTTCTCAACCGGAAAGCCCAGCCTTTTCTCCAGGTCGGCGACCAGTTCGGCGCGGCGTTCCGGCACGATGAGTTCAATGCGGTCGTAGAGTACGAGCTTGGCTGAAGTATGTTTGAGCAGCCTATCGCTTTCCAATACATAGATCAGACAGACTATCAGTGTGTTGGATAGTACAGTAATCACCACTGCGCCGGCATTGAGCGCATAGTGCGGATCCAAGCTTGTGGCTCCGACCACCCGGTAGATGGGCGCCAGGCCGTTGACGGCTGCCAGCGCGATGATGACGAACAAATAGGTCATCTCGCGGATCGGCACGGTCTCAGTGCGATAGCGGATTACGCCGAAAATGGCGAACAAGCCCAGTGTGAGCCCCACCCCCACTTCGACGTTGCCCATCACGTAGAGCAGCAACAACATCGCGGAGGAAAATACCATGAAGGTGAAATAGTAATCACGGCGACGGCTCTTCCGGTAATAGAAGAACTGCACCAGAATCCAGCAGACGACCAGGTTCAGAAAGAATCGGATGGCCAGTTCAGTGAGGTTCTGCGAGGTCGTCATCATTGCGTCAGTGATGGTCTGCACATCAAACAGCTCCTCGTCGGCGAGCGTGTAGTCGCCCAAGTCTTGCAAGGAAATCATTGTATGTCAATTTTATGGTTTATCGTCTTTTCTATCTGCCGCACCTTAGCCTTGAAACGGCCCGAACGCGCGGCGGGTTCCGTCAGGGTGACGGCGATGCAGTACTTGCTGATCCGGACCGGCTTGACCCGGTGATCGAGCAGGATGCGCTTCATGGGGCTGTCGGCATGGCCGTCCTGCTTGAGCTCGATGATGACCGCATCTCGGAGCGTACACTCACGCCCTGTCCGGAGGTTGCGGAACTGCAGGCCCGTGTCGATGGTCAGGCGTTCCGTTTTGGCCGGATTGACGAGCGTGATGCGGCTGAAGATTGTTTCCAGCGCAGGCGAAAGCTCATCGACGGTGAACCAGGATTTCCGGGAAAGATAGTCACAGGCCGCGTCGTCACCGCTGAAATCCTGCAACTCCCCCACCGGGATTCCGATCCGCTTCTTGCTCGTACGGCCCTTGTTGTTCTTGCGCTTGATCTCCAGGAAAGCCGTACCGGAAGCCACATAACTCCGCGTGCGGACTTTCTGGCGTTTCAGACGCCGGTTGTGGTGGTCCCGGAACATCTTGAGGCCGGCCGTATCGAAGTAGACGGAATCATAGACACTGATCTTCTCCCCTTCCGTTTCCAGGGCCCGGTAACCCGCCCGTGCCGCGTCGGCCAGAATATCGACCAGATGAGCCTCATCCGTGAGATACTTCGTGTCGACGCGGTTCATCAGCTTGATGGCATCCATCTCTTCCAGCGAGATGGGCGCAATGCCTTCGAGCGGGGCTACCAGAGATATGTGCCGAAACGCCGCCATATCAATGTCCTCCAGGTCCACCGGGACCGCCGCCAGGGCTCTGGCCGCCACCGCCGGAATAAGTACTCAAAGAGACGGACGAGCCTCCCGATATACCTGATGTGGCCCAAACACCGTTACAATAGGTAGTGCTGCCCACGTTCACACCCTTGTAGCCGCTCTTAAGCGACGGGGCAGAGACGGCCACGGACGAGACACCCGCCGGCGCCTTGAAGGCTGCGATATACGAACTGCCATTGTAGAGGGCGTTCCAGCTGCCGGCCGTGCAACTCATGGAATAGACGCTTTGGGAGGCGGAGTAACCGCTCTCCAGGCCACCGTAGGCCACGACGACGCCGCCGGTGATGTACAATTTGTAGCGTTCCTCGGTATTGGCATCGATGGCTACCTCCGGAGAGCCCTTGGTCGTGATGGCGAAGACATAGCCGCCCGATATCTTCAGGTCGTGGTTGGCGTCCATGGCGTCGTTTGCCGTGGAATATGCGTAGACATAACCGCCGGATATATTCATTTCAGCCTGGCAGTTGATGGCATCGTCGCCAGTAGAGTAAACGTAGGTTTCGCCGCCCTTGAACGTCAGGTTGCCCTTGGCTTCGAAGCCCTCGGATTTCGCGCAGTTGATGACGATCGAGCCACCACTCACCGTCATGTTGCCCGCATAGCCGGTGACCTTGTTGCCACTCTTGGTAACCCAGCCAATCTTGATGCCCTTGCAGGAAACGTCGTTCGATTCGCTGCCACTCGTGGTGATCTTGAGCGTTCCGCCGGAAATGTAGCTGTCCGCAACAGCATGCGTGGTGCTGTCGTAATCATAGCTGCCGGCACTGATGCCTTTGCCTCCGTTGCCGGAATTGGTGATGGTCACCGTACCGCCCGTCATGGCGAAGTAGTTGTCGGCTTTGATGCCGGCCGAACCCTTGTATTCTTTGTCATCGCTGTCGTAGGCGACGCCACCCGATACGTTGATGGTGGTGGTGCCTCCCTCCACAAGCACATAATCGTCGGAGCCGATGCCTTTTTTCATGGCCGCCTTCGTCGTCACGTTCAGGATGCCGTTGGAGAGCTGGACGTATTCCTTGCCTCGCAGGCCATGTCCGGCACTGGCGCCGGCCGTCACCGTAACGGTGGGGCTTGCCATCATGCGGACGTAATCATCCGAGACGATGCCCGACTTCGACTGCTTGTTGTTGGCCGTCACGCTCAGCGAGCCGCTGCCGCTGAAGACCAGCTGGCCTTCGGAGAAGAAGACGGCTTTCATGTCTTCGTCGCTGGCGGTCGAATAAGCTGCGGAGGCCCCGTCAGCCAGGGAGTTGGTTCCCTCCACATAGACGAAGGTACGTTTCCCGCTCTGGTTGTTGATGGCTGCGCCAGCACTGTTGGTGATACTGACGCCACTCATCCAGATCGCCTGTTTTTTGGAACTGTATAACTTGAAGAAACCATCGGAAGCCGTACCGGTCAGCTTGTACGCCACGTTCTCGGAGCCCGTGTACTTGATGGTCACCTGGTTGCCGCTCACTACGACGTTCATCACATCAGCGACGGCACTGTAGCCCGTGACGGTGGCACCGCCCGAAGCGTAGGTGACAGTCACCAGCCGGGTGAAGGTTGTATTGGAGATGTCGTCTTCGGAAGCGCTGTCGCCTGCAGACGAGAAGGTCGTAGTTACGGCGCCGTCATCGGCGGTGCTCTTGACGGTCAGCGTATAGGAGGCCGAGGCGGCCTTGTAGCTGGCATTACCGGCAAATGTAGCGGAAATGGTCGTCGTTCCCGCCGCCTTCGGTGTAACGGTTCCGTCGGTGGCGACGGTTGCCACGGATGTGTTCGTAGAGGCATAAGCGATCGTCAAGCCTGCATCGGCAGGACTTAAGGAGAGCGTGGGATACGTGCCGCCGTCTTCCAGCGAGATCGTACAGGTGCTTGCGCTCCACGACAGGGTCAGATCGTGCTTGACCACCTTCAAGGTATAGTAGACGCTGCCGGCTTCGTAGATCGCCGTAGCCTCGCTCGTGGCGTAGATGGCCGTCGTACCGGAGCCCACCAGCGTGATGGTGCCGTCGGAAGCAATGGTGGCCACAGATTCGTCGCTCGAGGCATAGCTGACGGCCAGTCCATGATCGTTGGTCAGGGTCGGATAGCTGTTGTCCGAGGCCATCGTGGCGCTGCAGCTGCTGGCACTCCAGGCCAGGCCAGCCGACAAGCGGCTCACCGTCAGCGTATAGGAAGCGCTTCCGGCGTAATAGGCTTCGGTTTCTGCGGAAGAGGCCGTAATCGTAGTGTTTCCCGCACCCACGAGGGTGACCGTGCCGTCGGAAGCGATGGTGGCCACACCGGTATCGCTGGACGTGTAGCTGATGGCCAGGCTGTGCGGGTTGGTAAGCGTCGGGAAGGTGTTGCCTCCGCCCATCGAGGCACTGCAGGTACTCACGCTCCAGGCCAGGCCGGCGCTCTGCTGTGCACTCTCCGGCTTGACCACCGTCAGCGAATAGAAGGCACTGCAGGCCTCATGTGTATCCGTTGCCACAGAAGCAGCCAGGATGGTCGTAGTGCCGGCGCCGATCAGGGTGACGGCACCTGTCGCGTCGATGGTGGCCACGTTTTCGTTGCTGGAAGCATAGCTCACGCTCAAGCCCGCCGGGTTACTGAGTGTCGGGAACGTGTTCGTCGCGCCCAGCGTAACCGTACAGGTATCCTGCGACCAGGTGATCGATACGGTGGCCTTTTTGACCGTCAGGGAATAGGATGCGCTGCCAGCTTCATATTGGCTGGTGGCGGCAGCCGTCGCCGTGATGGTCGTCGTGCCCGCTGCAACCAGAATGATTGTCCCGTCTGAAGCGACAGTTGCTACGGATTCGTTGCTGGAGGCAAAAGTAACGGTCTGGCTGCCGGGATTGCTCAGTGTCGGAAAACTGTTCTCGCCGCCGATGGTCGCTTCATAGCTTTCAGCGGACCATGTCAGGGTCGAAGACGCCTTCAGCACGGTCAGCGTGTAGGCTGCACTGGATGAGGAATAGACCTCCGTGGCCGCCGAAGAAGCCGTTATCGTCGCGGTGCCGCTGGCCAAGAGCGTAATGGAGCCGTTGGAAGCGATGTCCGCGACACTAGCATCGCTCGACATATAATTCACGGAGACTCCGTAAGTGTTGGTCAAAACGGGAAAACTATTGGAAGCACCGATCGTTGCTTCGTACGATGCGGCGCTCCATGCCAATGCAGGGTCGGTCAGAGTGGTCTCTCCCCCGCCCCCGGGGTCGTCAATGACCTCGATGATGTCGCTGATGCAGTTGCCGGCAAGCAGCGCTGTCAACGAAAGAGTGATAATCAATAGGAAGCGTCTCATATCATTGTTCCTCCATCAAATATTCGTAAAATTTGGTCGTGGTGAGCTTTCCTTTAGCATCATAGGTATAGGTCATCTTTTTTCGACCGAACTCGTTGTATTCGAACTTCTTCATATTGACAAGCCGGTTGCGCTCATCATAGACGAGTTCCTTGACTTGCTTGCCGGCGGTGTCGTATTCGTAACGTTTACGCCATTTCTGCACCTTCCCGGCATACTCGATCTCTTCGATTTTCTTCCCTTCGGCGTTATAGGTGGTTATGTGGTCGAGGACCTTGGCGTTGGTCCTGACATCCGTATTCCATTCCTTAATCACCAGGTTTTTTTTGTTGATCTTCATGTCCTGTGCCTGTAGGGCAGGCAGGACTGCCACCAGCACGATGGCAACGGTGAGTATATAGCGTATTGTTCTCATGGAAAGAGGTTTTTTCATGAATCTGATTACTTTCAATTATTTCGCCAGTTTCAATGCGTTTCAACGAATCCCCGGTTTTCTTCAACGAACCGGCGGGGTCATTGAAGAATTATCTGTAAATTTGCAATATGAACGTGATCCTGAAGATACTTCCCTTCCTGGCACTGGTACTGGTCCACCACTTCCTGCTGGAGCCTTTGTCACGGAGAAAGAACAAGCTCTGGTATCTGCTGTTCACGCTCCTCCTGCTCGCTGCATTCGGCATTTTTTGTTTCTACCCGGACCGAAGGCCCGACTGGCAAGATGAGGGTTTTCCTGTACCGCCACCCGACGAATGGCGGATGGACCGCCCCGGACTGCCGCCCGCCGACGGACGGGGCCCCATCCGTCCGGAAACACAGGAACTGATCATCGGCATCCTGCTGGTGGCCGGCGATTTGGGACTGACCGCCCTCTACCGCTCGCGGAAACATGAAGCCGAACTGAAGGAACTCCAGGCCGCCAACGTGAGCCGGCAGCTGGAAGCCCTCCGCTACCAAATCAATCCGCATTTTTTCATGAACACGCTCAACAACATCCAGTCGCTCATCTACACAGATCCGGACAAAGCCACGGAAGCAGTGAGCGAGTTCTCAAAACTGATGCGCATCGTGCTCTATGAAGGCGACGCCCCTACCATTCCCCTGTCCCACGAACTGGACTATCTCCGACACTATCTGTCCCTGATGCGGCTTCGTTATCCGGAATCCGTCCGAATCGAGGACGTGTTGCCTTCCGACGCGGGAAATGCAGTAGTCCCTCCACTGCTGATGGCCTCATTCGTAGAGAACGCTTTCAAGCATGGCATCAGTTACGAAGCCCCTTCCTTTGTCCAGCTTTCCTTGGAGATGACCCAACGCCGCATACTCTTCTCCTGCGCCAACTCCCTCCACCCGGCCAGACAGACGGAAGCGCACGGTCTCGGATTGGATAACATCCGCAAGCGCCTGAACCTGCTTTATGGTAGCGATTACGCCCTGCATATCGATGAAAAACCCGACAGCTACCGCGTGCTGCTCGACATCCCCCTCACCCCGAAAAACGAACAGGCATGATCAGGATCCTGGCCATCGATGACGAACCGCTAGCTTTGCGCCTGCTGGAAGTCTATTGCACGAAGCTGCCGCAGCTCCGGCTGCTGGCGACCTGCACCAGCACCCAGCAGGCCCAGCCCTGGATCGAACAGGCCGACGCCCTGCTCGTCGACATTAACATGCCCGATGTCAACGGACTCGACTTCGTCCGCTCGCTCGAAGAGCCACCCCTGATTATTTTCACGACAGCCTACGCGGAATATGCCGTGGAAGGCTTTCGTGTAAATGCCGTGGATTACTTGCTGAAACCCTTCAGCTTCAACGAATTCAAAACCTCCATCCAGCGGCTGGAAGAGCGTCTTGCTGCCCGGAGGTCCAACTCGCCGGCCGAAGACGGCTTCCTGACCCTGGCCACCGCACACCGCAACATCAGGCTGGAGATGAACCGTATCCGCTATATCGAAGGTATGGGCGAATACCTGAAGATCCATCTGGACGGAGAAGATGCACCGGTCATAGTGCTCTATCGCATGAAAAACATTGCTGATGAACTTCCCCAGGACCGTTTCATGCGCATCCATCGCTCTTACATCATCGCGCTGGACCGGGTGAGGGAAGCCCAGCGTCATCAGGTCACGCTAGACGACAAAACAAAACTCCCGGTGGGAGAATCCTACCGGGAGTCCTGGTGGAAAAAGATTTCTAGCGACTGAACCAGCCGAGGCACTTCGTGCAGAGAGCGGCTATTCCCTGCCAGTCACCGGCGGCCAGTTTCTCTTTCGGGAAGAGCTTCGAGCCCATGCCGACAGCCGTGACGCCGGAGGCGGCCCAGGCCTTGAGGTTCTCTTCCGTGGGCTCCACGGCGCCCGTGGCCATGACCATGGCCCAGGGCAGCGGGGCAAGGATGTTCTTGACGAAAGCGGGACCGCCGACCGTTCCGGCCGGGAACACTTTCACCAGATCACAACCCAGTTCCATCGCACGGACGATTTCGGTTACCGTGCCGCAGCCCGGCGAATACGGAACGCCGCGACGGTTGGCCACAGTGACAACTTCTTCGGAAAGACAGGGAGACACCAGGAAATCTGCGCCCAACTGCATGTAAATGACGGCCGTCGGCGCATCGAGGATTGTTCCGGCGCCGAACGCCATGTCTGGACATTCCTTCCGGACATAGGCGATGACATCCTTGAACACCCGGTGGGCTCCGTCGCCGCGGTTCGTAAATTCAAAAGCCCGGATTCCGCCGTCGTAGCAAGCTTTCACGACCTGCTTCGTCAGCTCCACGTCGCTGTTGTAGAACACCGGGACGATACCGGTTTTGCGGATGATGTCGATCGTATCGATCTTCTTGAACT
>Ga0265298_10008739_pt1 | contig 12135 bp, 9 predicted proteins | sample AusTroGonzalo_MG_3_FD_193486 | JGI IMG/M metagenome (GOLD analysis project Ga0265298, IMG submission 193486) | Bovine rumen microbial communities from tropical cattle in Woodstock, Queensland, Australia - Gonzalo_01 | ecosystem: Host-associated > Mammals > Digestive system > Stomach > Rumen ...
CAGCACTTATTCTGCACAGCGCAGGTAAGGAAGTAACAGAAGATGCTGTCACAAAAGTCATGACAGCAGCAGGTATCGCAGTCGACGGCAGCCGTGTAAAGGCACTCATCGCAGCACTTGACGGCGTAAACATTGCGGAAGCAATCGAGAAATCGGCAGTTGCAGCAGTTGCGGCAGCACCGGCGGCAGCAGCAGGCGCAGCGGCTCCGGCAGCAGCAGAAGCGGCACCTGAGAAGAAGGCAGAGGAAGAGAAGGCAGACGAGGAAAGCGGAATGGCAGGCCTCGGAGCTCTCTTCGGATAAATCCACCTTTTTTTCCGACAAAATCAATTTACGGAAATCTGTTTTACGACTTTTAACATTTTAACTTTCGATTATATCTTTCGAGTATTCATCTGCGGACAGAGTTCTTTTACGGTTATTACGTTCATTAACGCCAATAGCATCTATTTACCACAATAGCGTTCATTAACGGTCACAACCTTCATTTACGACCGCAGATACGGGATTTACTTAACCCGATTGACCCGCCCGTCCGTGACAGAGGTCGTGAGATATTGCAAAGCGCGGATATTCCGAGAGATAAACGGGTTTTATTCACGGTTTAAGAGAGAATTCCAATAGATAGACTTATACTCTAAAAAGCGCTATTTCTGTTATCACAATCAGGTGATAGTTTGAAGAAAATATTTGCGTTAATTTTGGGTCTCGGACTCCTCCTTGCCGTTGCCGCACCTGCGGTCGCTTACGAAATCGGCGGAGATCAGAGTCTTATCATCGTGCACTGCAATGTTGAAGGTGCAAGCGTATACTTTGACAGCGATTACAAGGGAGCAATCCAGAACGGAGTTCTTCTCGGATATGTCTACACGACAGGCACACCCTACAGAACAATCTCGGTTCAGAGCAACGGTTACACACCGTGGTCGGGCAATATGCCTCACCCGGGTGCCGGAAACTACGCTGATGTTTATGCAAACCTTGAACCGGTCCCGACACAGGCACCTATCGGCGGCAGCACGGGCAACTACATTGTCTACTGTAACGTCGACGGCGCTCAGGTATACTTCAACGAAGACTACAAAGGTCTCATCTCCGGCGGAGAACTGACCGTTCCCGTATATGTAACAGGCACGCCCTACACAACCTACATCGTAAAGAAAGACGGTTACACAACCTTTACCGCTCAGATTGTGGAACATCCCAAAGCCGGCGAGACCGTTAAGCTTCATGCGACACTTACTCCGGTAACACCCGTAACACCCGCGTCACCTCTGTCGGCGGTAAGCATCTTTGCAGGTCTCGTACTGGGTATTCTCGGTATCGCATATCTTGCAAAGAGAGAGTAAATTCATTTCAGGACAAATCCTGAAAAATAATTTTATTTCGTTTTTATAATCGGTTTCAGGGCGCTTGGGATGCCCCGCCTTTTGTGTCACAGTCAGTCACAGTTTGCAACAGTTTGCCACAACTTTGTGACAGTTTTGGTGCTCTGTTGCATCAACGTCTGAGAAGCCCCGCATAGACGCACTGACCGTAGGATATGCAGCCGTCGCCGAAGGGATACTCGCGGTTTATTATCATGTTCAGTCCCGCATCCGAGACCTTTCTTACAATGGTCTCGCGGATTGTGTGATTTATACAGACGCCGCCCGAGAGAACGACATCTTTTATGCCGGCATCGAGAGCCTTCTCCACCGCAATCTCCGCAAAGCCGTCGGCAAGGTTGAACTGGACGCTTGCGGCAATATCGTTTATGTATCTGCCCGCATTCTTAGCCGCAAGTGCGTTCTTTAGGATTGCCGATGTCGAAAGGACGCTCATATCTCCGTCGCGGGTAACGGCACTCTCCCATTTCTCCGCCCGTCCCGCGGATGCCGCCGCCTCGAGCTTCATTGCGGGCTCGCCGTCATATGTGCGCTCGCGGCAGATACCCAACAATGCGGAAGCGGCATCGAGGACTCTTCCGGCGCTGCTCGTAAGCGGCACATTGAAACCGCGTTCTATCTGCTTATCGAGGATCGCAAGCTCGGAATCCTTCCACCCGCGATTTAAGAGAAGGTTTGCGGTATCTTCGCAGGGAAGCATGCCGTAAAGCATCCTTTCGGGGTATACGGTCGCGAGATCTCCGCCCGGCATCTTCACGCTCTCGAGGTGACCGACGCGCCTGAGATTCAGGATATCGCCGATGAATATCTCCCCGCCCCAGACCGTCCCGTCATCGCCGAGACCAACGCCGTCGAGAGCAATGCCCACGCAGTTGCGCCCCGCGTCCTCAGCCGCATATTTCGAGAACGCCGCAGCGATATGGGCGCGATGGTGCTGAACCGCGACGGTCTCCGCGCCCGTCTCATCCGAAAGCCGTCTCGCAAACCGCGTTGACAAAAACTGCGGGTGCATGTCATGCGCAATCACATTGAACTCAGCTCCCAGAAGCGTCTTCAGATTGCCGACCGTATCCTCCAGATACTCAAGAGTCTGCGGATTCTTGATATTCCCTATATGCGGCGAAGTGCAGCAGAACCCGTTCTTATAGACGGATACCGTCGTGTAAAGTTCGGGTCCCGTGCCCAGAATGCAGTCCTTTCCGAGATTAATGCTCACTCTCTTCGGCGCATACCCTCTTGAAAGCCTTATTATGTATCCTTCACGCACGACGGAATCATCGCAGCGGTTGAGAATCGTGCGGTCGTGCGCAAGGTAATAATCGACACAGCCCTTCAGCTTCCTAACCGCCTTCTCCGTATCGGTAATCATCGGGTTTCCGGGCGCATTTGCGCTGGTCATAATCAGAATCCGGTTCTTAAGCTTCGAGAAGAGCAGATGATGAAGACCCGTATACGGAAGCATACAGCCGATTGTGTCGAGATTTGATATCTCGCGGTGCGAATCCCTGTCTTTCTTGTATAAAACGACAATCGGATGCTCGGGACCGTTCAGAATCGCGTGTTCGCCGGCGCCGACAACGGCAATATCCGCGACCGTATCTTCGGTTGCCATTATTGCCAGCGCCTGCTCGGTTCTTCCCAGCGCCGTCTTGAGTTTAACGGCGGAGGACTCGATGCATGCGATATGGTAACCGCCGATACCCTTTATCGCGACGATATGACCTTCGTCGAGGAGTCTTGCGGCATCGTCAATGGGCGATGCTGATTTAAGGTCATTGCCGTCACTGTCAAGCAGAAACAGCTTCGGACCGCAGGCATTGCAGGCTATGGTCTGCGCATGATGCCGCCTCGACTGCGGGCTCTCATACTCCCCGCGACAGCCATCGCACATCGGAAACTCATCCATGGTCGTGCGTTCGCGGTCGTAGGGAACTTCGCGGATAATGCTGTAACGCGGTCCGCAGTTGACGCACGAGGTTGCCCAGTATCCCTCGTAGCGCCCGCCCTTCTCGAAGATATCCTTCACGCATTCGTCGCAGATTGCGACATCCGCGGGTATGAATCCCGTAAGCGAATCGCTCCTGCCGCTCTTTTCTATAACGAACCCGCCGCCGAAATCGTTTTCCTTCACGGATTCATCTATATCAAAGACCTCGACGCGGTCTATCTTCGAGAGAACGGTGCCGACCGATACCGCCTTCAAAAATTCCTCGAAACGATTGCCGAAGGCGATAATGCTCACTTCACTGCCGAGATTTTTTACACTGCCGCGTATGCCGTACAGCTTCGCCTGCGAGTATACAAACGGCCGGAAACCGACCCCCTGCACAATTCCCTTTATGACAATCCGTCCGGATACCCTTGAACCCATGCTTCCTCCGCCTCCGGCAAATGAAACGCGCTTTTGCCGCTCCTGCCGTTCGTGCCGCTAGACTCTCCTGCCGCTCTTTACTCACATATGAGTTAAAAAAATAAAAGGTGATTGATCTTAATATCGCATACTGTCGCATACTATCGCATACGCGGGTGTATGCGGCAATAGGGGATGAACTTTGAAAGTCGGCATAATGCGGAAATCAACCGAAAACGTGCCTGTTTTGCCGTCCCGAGAGAAGTAGTTAAAGTAATTTTAAGGCAAGTCAAGAAATCTGAATAAGTTTATTTTATTGCAGGTCCTATATTAATACGGGTTTTTATCTTGACGGGACATGTTAGAATAGTCAACGATCCTCTCGATCTTGTTCCGCTTTTGATTACTTTCAATGACTCGGACTTCAAGAACGTATATACATTACTCTCAAAGAACTGGATGACCGAGACCGAACTTTCAGAATCAACAGCCGCAGATAAGGTGAAGGAATGCCTTGCCATCCTTAAGAAAGGCAATCTTGTGGAAGAACAGTGGAGAATGCCGAAACCGGGCGAGAAACCGGTTATTGAATACAAGACGACCTACAGCAAATTCAGGGCAAACTTCCAATGCACGATGGATGATTTGGGGGATTTAATCAACGTCTCAATCTCAACCGACGACGCTCTGAGAAGTCTTGTGGACGATATAGAAAAAGAAGTAAAATCCGGAAACTCTTCGGTCAACGACCTTGCGAGAAAATACAGCGTAAGCCCTGTATTTATCAAAGGACTTGCAAAGAGACTTCCGATATTGGATGTAAAAGGTCAGGGGCTGGTCTTTGTTGAAAACAAAGGATAAAGATCCCCTCTACATCATACTTCGAAGCAAACGCGAGGCTACCAAATTTCAGATACTTGTAGGTGTAGCTGAAAATCAGCCTTCCGTCCGGCAACAGGAGATTGCGGAGATATTAGGGGTAACTCCGCAGGCGGTCTCGGAATACATACGCGAGCTTGTCGATGACGAGATGGTAAAGTCGCAGGGTCGCGGAAGCTATGTCATAACACCCAAGGGTGTCGAATGGGTAATCAACAATGCCGAGGCTCTGGAATCCTATGCCAAGCACATCACGCACGATATCGTGCAGCAGGTCGCGGTCTGGACGGCAATCGCCGACTGCAACATACGTGCGGGGGACAAGGTCGGCGTCTACATGAAGGACGGTCATATCCATGCGTCCTACAAGGAGCAGAGCGCTTCGGGCATAGCCATCGCCGACACGAAAAGCGGCATGGATCTCGGTGTTTCGGACCTTGTCGGCATCATAGAGCTTTCATACGGTCTTGTTCACGTCTGCAAGGTTCCGCGTATCCAGCGCGGCGGTTCCGAGCGCGTTCAGCCCGAACTTCTGCGCAATATTCTCGAGAAGGTCAGATTCATAGGCACATGCGGTATAGAAGCCGATATTGCGGTAAAGAACACGGGACTTACTCCGAACACGTTCTTCGGATCGCGCGAGGGTGTTATCGAAGCCGCGATTCACGGTCTTGAATCCGCTCTTGTCGTTGTGGATGAGGACTTCACCGACTTCTTAAAGAGGCTTGAGGCAGTCAACCTGCGATATGTCATCCATGACCTCATTGCACCCTAATCTTTTTTCCTGACATGAAACTGATAATCAGCCCGAATCGCGGCGAGTATAGACTTTTTTTATACGATAATCACTGCGTATGCGCTGAAGGCGTAATCACCCTTGTCGAGACTTCGAAGGGATACCGACCCAAAAGCTACCTTCTGAGAGGTGAAGGTAAACGCCATTTTGCGCATACTCCCACGAAAGAACTCATCTCACAGCTTCGTTCCTGCGATGTGGTGCTCACGGGCGAAGCAAAGAATTTCGAGAAATTCCTCGACGATCTTCAGATAAAATACAGATTCATCACGGTCTGCCGCAGGTGTCTTCTCGAGAATAAGATAACGCCTCTCAAAGGCAAGAACGAGGTAAAACACGGCAAAGAAGTCATATGCGTTGACTGCGCAATGAACGAACTGCGCCGCGAGATCGGATACATGGGCAAGATGGGCGGGCTCTCGACCGCTCACCTCGAAAAGCTCCTTATGCTGTATATGGACCTTGACAGGATCCTTGCCATGCTCGAGCCGGAAAAGATTGATCTGGAGCATACCGTCTTCGACATTCTGGAGTCCCATAAGATAATCGAGACGACAAATATCAGCGATCTCAATCTGCCGAAGAAGTTCAAGGAGGTCTGCGGCGTCACTAAACTCATGCCCGTGCAGCATCTCTGCGTGCAGGCAGGTCTTCTTGAGGGTAAAGACCAGCTCGTGGTCGCTGCGACGGCAAGCGGAAAGACCTTCATAGGCGAGATGGCGGGCAACAGGAACTACTTCGGCGGCAGGGGCAATATGCTCTTTCTGGTCCCGCTGGTGGCACTCGCAAACCAGAAATATACACGCTTTACCGAGCGCTATCCGTATATGAAGGTCTCCCTGCTCACGGGTGTTTCAAGGATAAATCTGCCGGAGACAAAGGTCAATGCCAACAGGAGCACGCAGGCGAATATCATAGTCGGCACTTACGAAGGCATTGACCACATCTTGCGGACGGGCAAAACCCTCAAAAACATCGGCACCGTGGTCATAGACGAGGTTCAGATGCTCGAGGACGAAGATCGCGGTCACCGCCTCGACGGTCTTATATCCAGACTTAAGTATCTCCTGCCGCGGGCGCAGTTTCTGTATCTCAGCGCAACCATAGGTATGCCGCACCTTCTTGCCGAAAAGCTGGGTGCCGCTCTTGTGACCTACGCCGAACGCCCCGTGCCGCTGGAACGTCACCTTATCTTCGTTGCGAAAAAAGAGAAGATTGAAGCAGTCAAGCGCCTCGTCACGATAGAATACCGCAACAAGTCCTCAAAAGGTTTCCGCGGTCAGACCATAGTCTTTACGAACTCGAGGTCGCGGTGTCACGAGATAGCGGAAGCCATCGGCAAAAAATCGATGGCATACCATGCCGGACTCAGCGCAAAGGAAAGGCGCGATATCGAAGAGAAATTCGAGAAGGGAGAGATATCGTCGGTGGTCACAACAGCGGCGCTTGCCGCAGGCGTCGACTTCCCCGCCTCGCAGGTTATCTTCGATGCACTTGCGATGGGAATTAAATGGCTCACGGTCCAGGATTTTTATCAGATGATGGGGCGTGCGGGAAGACCCGACTATCACGATCTCGGTAAGGTCGTCGTCCTTGCCGAGCCCGGCGGCAACTACTCGCGGGAGACAAAACTGACCGAGGAGGAGGTCGCGATAAGCCTTCTGAAAGGCGAGATGGAGGAGGTGGCGCCGGTCTACGACAGCGAGGCATCCTCGGAGGAGTATATCGCGCATGCCGTTGTCTGCAAAGGCGACAGCGACGGTCTCAGGCACATGTGCGCAACCATGGTCGGCGAGATGAACGATGTCTATCCGCTGCTGAAGAAAGCGGGTTATATCACGGTAAAAGGCGACAAAGTGGAACTCTCGCCGTTTGCCAGAGTAATGGCGGAGCACTTCATCGGCATGGAGAGGCTTGACCGTATACGTGTGCTCTTAAAGCATGTCGATTCTCCGATTGAGATTGCCGCCGAACTCGAATGCGACGAGCTTGACGGCGACAATAATCAGAAGGGTCAGAACCTTGCGCAGAACAGCAATGCCGAGAAGGAAAAATACGACAGGACCAAGCAGGAACTTACGAAGCAGATCCGCGGTAAACGTTAGATACGCGGCATATCCGTATATATGCATATAATGATGCGCAGAATCCCGCATTCTTACGTTCTCTTTTTATCAAATTTTTAAAGAAAAGTATTATATGAACATCCCCAAGAATATTTCATATCTGTTCATACGGACAGGGGGTGTAATTAATAGCAATTATCTGGAAATGCAAAAAATGCGGATACACCTATGACTCACGCTACGGTGACGGCAAAAACGGAATCAAGAAGGACACAAAGTTCGAAGACATTCCCGACGACTGGAAATGTCCGAGATGCGGAGTCGGAAAAGACAGATTCACGTCAATCGAGATAGATGACTGAGATCTTAACCATAGAAAAACCAAAAAAATCATAACAAATTTTCGATTGTTAAAACAACAAATTTCAAATTCAAATATCGTAAATAGTAAACTAAAGGAGAAAGAAAAAATGGCAGACAAAATGAAATGCACACTTTGCGGACACGTATACGAACAGGAGAAGGGAGACAAGGGAGTACCTGCGGGAACTGCATGGGACGACGTTCCTTCCGACTGGGTATGCCCGATCTGCGGCGCAAGAAAATCAAGCTTCATTTCCGTATAATCTGATTATACAAAACATTACGTGATTATTATGGTAGTCAGAGAAGTTTGCAAAGGCGTATACTCTATCGGCGTCTTCGACTGGGACAGACAGGTTTTCGATGAACTCCTTCCGCTCCCCGACGGCACTACATACAACTCGTTTCTGATAGAGGGCAGTGAAAAAACCGTCCTCATAGATACGGTTGATCCCGAATTCGAAGAAGAATTGATAACAAACATAGCCCGCTCGGGAGTCTCGAAGATAGATTACATCATCATCAACCATGCCGAACAGGATCATTCCGGCTCAATACCGGTATTTCTGGAACTCTTCCCGAATGCAAAGATAATCACGTCGGAAAAGGGAAAAGAACTCTTAAAGAGCATGCTTCAGGTGCCCGATTTCAAAATCTCTACGATAAACGACCGCGACACACTGTCGCTGGGCGACAAGACGCTCGAGTTTATTCAGATACCCTGGTCGCACTGGCCCGACAGCATGATGACATATATCCGCGAGGATAAGATGCTCATCAGCATGGACCTCTTCGGTTCGCACTATGCGACATCCGAGCTCTTCATCGAGGATGTGCATACCCACTACGTCAACGCCAGACGCTACTTTGCCGAGATTATGATGCCGTTCAGGTATCCGACGGCACAGAATGTTCAGACCGTAAGAGAACTTGCCCCCGAGATCATTGCACCCAGCCACGGCCCCATCTATAAGGGAAAAGAGGCGATTGACGAAATAATCGGCGCCTATACCGACTGGTGCAGTGACAGAGTGTCAAACAAGGTAATAATTCCGTATATCTCGATGCACGGAAGCACAAAGAAGATGGTCTCATATGTCACCGACGCGCTTCTTGCGCACGGGATTACCGTAAAACCGTATAATCTCGGAAAGGCAGACACGGGAAGACTGGCAGCCGACCTTATAGACGCGGCAACGATCATAATCGCGACGCCGACCGTCCTCTTCGGACCGCATCCCAAGGCGGCAAACCTGACGTTTATTGCCAATATCCTTAAACCTAAGGCAAAGTTCATCAGTATCATAGGTTCTTTCGGATGGGGCGGAACTGCGGTTGAGACCCTTAAAGCGATGTTCCCGAACAATACCGCGGAGATCATCGAGCCGGTCTATATCAAAGGACTGCCCGATGAGGAGGCATACGGCATGCTCGACCGCCTTGTTGACGAGATCGTGAAAAAACACAACGAATTATTCAAAAAATGATAACATGACAAAAAATCAGGAAATTTACAAATGCGAAAAGTGCGGAAACACCGTTCTGGTTATCGACGGAAAGATGGGACAGCTGGTCTGTTGCGGTGCTCCGATGACTCTTCTTGAGGCAAAAACGGCGGACTCGGCGACCGAGAAGCACGTCCCCGTCGTGGAGAAGGCGGACGGCGGCGTAACCGTGACAATAGGCTCGACACTCCACCCTATGACCGAAGAGCACGCGATTGTCTGCGCAGGCATCATAGACGGCTCCGATATGGCAATCCACTGGTTTAAGCCCGGAGACGCACCTAAAGCATCATTCAAGAACGCCAAAGCCGATGCAAAAGCAGTCGAATACTGTAATCTTCACGGTCTTTGGACAAACAAAAAGTAATCGCAGACATCCTAACGCAAACCTATCCGAACACAAACTTATCCGAAACATATCCCTAAACATTTCCAATCATTCCCCAACATTTACGAAACATATCACAACATAACCAGAATCACAACACCAATCACAACCCCAATCAGACCAAACTTCTTTTTTTACCGCGATCTCCCGGGGCACGGTGCGCAACCTTTTTTGCAGTCAAAAAACAGAGATAGCAAGAGTTATATTTTCAGATAGTTTACTTTAATATCGTATCGTTTGGTGGCTTTGTGTATGGGCAGACTCGAACAGTTTTCGGCGGCGGCAGAAGATCTCGGTACTGTTCTGCGCTTTATCAGTTTTGCCACGGTAGTGCCCATCGGATTTACTGTCTATTATAAGGAGTGGGATATGATTGTGCCCATGCTCACGGTGCCGCTTCTTCTTTACCTTATAGGAACGACGTTTGTATGCATTCCCAAAGGAAACAAAGAGCCGCAACTGAGCCATGCGCTGTTCTCGGTCGCGTTCATCTGGATAATCTGCGCCGCGATAAGCGCCGTTCCGTTCACGCTCGGCATCAATATGCCCTATCTTGACGCCTTCTTTGAGGCAATGTCGGGATGGACTGATACGGGAATGACCATGATAGACAATCTCGATACAGTCCCCTATACGCTTCTCTTCTGGAGATCGCTCATGGAATGGCTCGGGGGTTTGGGAATCGTCGCATTCACGGTCGTGATGCTCTCAAGAACAAGCCTGAATCCGTCACGTTTTTACCGCTCGGAAGCACGTTCCGAGGCTTTTGTTCCCAGCGCCATGCAGCAGGGTATCGAGATGTGGAAGATATACGTTGTCCTTACAATTGCCGCAATAGCCTTTATCTGTATCTCCGGCATTCCTCTCTGGGATGCCGTCAATATCGCAATGACAGCCATATCCACCGGCGGATTTACGGTTCACGCCGAAGGTCTCGCATATTACGACAATCCGCTTCTCGAGATGCTCATAATTCCGGTGATGATCGCCGGCGCTATCCCGTTTAAGATCTACTATTTCATGTATTACAAACGCCAATACGGTTTCAGAAAGGATGCGGAAGCAATGCTTCTCTTCTCGCTCATAGCCCTGGGATTTGCGGTTATCTTATTTGATCTGCTGTATTTCAACCAGATGAATATATTTGACTCCGTGAGATACGCAATCTTCATGGCAGCCGCGGGCATCACAAGTACAGGTTTTCAGACGACATCGCCCGGCGTCTGGGCTCCCGCAACCACCCTCTTCCTTGCCGTTCTTATGTTCATAGGCGGTTCTTCGGGAAGTACGGCGGGAGGTATCAAGCTCTCGCGTGCAAGGATGGCATACCGCGGAATAGTCTGGTGGATTAAACGCTCCTTCAAGAGCGCAAACGTGATAATTCCTTTCCGTATCGGCCGCAGGGTAATCTCCAAAACCGATGCCGAACTGGAAGTTTCAAAGAATATGCTGGTCATATTCCTCTATATCTTTGTCATTTTCGTATCGGCAATCCTTGTCATGCACTTTGAGCCGCTGGCATCGGACTCCAGCGAAGTCATCTTCGATGTCATCTCCGCCTCCTGCAACAACGGAATAAGCACGGGATTTGTATCCTCCGAACTGACGCCGATGAGCAAGATACTCTTCATATTCGCCATGTGGATCGGCAGACTCGAAATTATACCCGTAATCGTCTTCTTTATGTTCATATTCAAGGGATTCAACGGAGATATCAAATAATATCCCGAATATCCCGCAATAAAAGAACAATCAAACAATAAACCAAGAATTAAACAATAAACAACAATCAAACATAAAACAAAATTATACAATAAAACAACAATCCAACAATAAAACAATAAAAAAAGATATTTGGTTACTGATAAGGGAAAGAAAGATAATTTATCCTGTTGTGCAATTTCCGAGAGAAATTACTCGTAAAGGACTTTCTCATCTATTCTTTCGTAGGAGGTGATCTCTTCATTCTTGAAGTGGATTGCAATCTCACGTTTTGCAGTCTCGTTTGAGTCGGAACCGTGAATTACATTCATACCAATCTCAAGCGCGAAGTCTCCGCGGATTGTTCCCGGGAGTGCTTCCGCAGGGTTGGTAGCGCCAATCATCTGGCGTGTGATTGAGACAACGTTCTTGCCTTCCCAGACCATGAGGAAACAGGGTCCGCTCATGATATAGGACTTAAGTCCCGGGAAGAACGGCTTTGAAACGTGCTCTGCATAGTGCTCCATTACACGTGATTCCGGAAGGCGCTCGAACTTTGCCGCAACGAGCTTCAAGCCTTTCTTCTCAAAACGTGCAACGATCTCACCGACGAGTCCGCGCTGGACGCCGTCGGGTTTAATCATAAGGAATGTTCTGTCCATTTTGGGATCAGTCCTTACCGAGAGCCTTTCGACCTGCT
>Ga0265298_10008740_pt1 | contig 12135 bp, 10 predicted proteins | sample AusTroGonzalo_MG_3_FD_193486 | JGI IMG/M metagenome (GOLD analysis project Ga0265298, IMG submission 193486) | Bovine rumen microbial communities from tropical cattle in Woodstock, Queensland, Australia - Gonzalo_01 | ecosystem: Host-associated > Mammals > Digestive system > Stomach > Rumen ...
TGTGAACCTCAAACATTAACACAAGGTGTTCATACCCTTATGTACTAACAAACAAAAGACCGGGCATTTCGCTCGGTCTTTTTGTACTATTTAATGATTGAAGAAATTGAGATCAATATATTCTTCTGTATCACTTATATATTCAATATCGGTATTATGCGTTTTTAGTACAGATTCCCAGTTGTGGGGTATAGCATAACGTTTTGATTCATTAGAATCGAGTTCAAGAATATGAATTGTGTTTCTCCCCCAATATCCGATTCTAATTTGATAGGTTGGTACCCAATAAACAATGGGGGTTCTAATCACATAACTATTCAGCATGTAGTACTTTTTTTTACCTTTGGTATGTAGTCCTAAGTTTAAATATGAGCCAGGAATAGGCTGCTTCTCAGTCATACGTAAGATTCGTTTTGTGATTTCAGTCTTTACTTCCTCATACTTCTCTTCTGCAACTGGTATTATATAATGTGTGCCTGTAACATGTGATGCTGCAAGGGAATCTTTGTTATTTTTAGGGCCACTATCCAAATAAAAATCGTCACATACGTCATAAGAAGGAAATGGTAAACCCTCATCCCAATCAAAACTAACTTGGTATTGTCGTACGTTCTTATACTCGGCAAGGAAATTCTTTAGCAGTTGCTGAACTGGCCTTCTGTCGTACGGTTCTGCAGTTAACTTGACATGATTCCACTTAATATATGAAACATAGAACTCGTTACGTGTATTAACAAGATTCCAACGCTTGGCTTTCAATAATTGCTTGGGATTTTTACTTAATGTAATACTGTAATCAATAGAGTCTTTATCGATGTAACGGTAACTCTCTCTTGCCGTTTTACATAGTTTCTCTAACAGATGTGTTGCATTGCGTATCATATACTGGTGGTTCTCAACATCACGTCGCATTTCGTTAGGTTCCCTGTAAAATTTCATAGTGTCACGTACAGATTTGGGAGGAACATTGGCAAGCAGACGTTTATACCATGCATCAACATCCAAAGTATCAAGACCCATGGTATCCTGAGCACTGGTAATAATATGATAACAGTCCAATAATGTGTCTTTATAACATTGTATCGTTCGTGTGACACCTCCGTTACTACGGAAAGCAATACTGTCTATCAGTTCGTCTATGGATTCTACTTCATGCTCTGGCTTCTCCGTAACACAAGGAGTACATGAGATTAGACTCATGCCTGCGAGAAACATTATAATAAGGTATTTTGTTTTCATATTCGTTTAATAATTATCAAGATTCATTTGTTGATCTATATAAGCAGTTAATCTTTCGCCTTTTTTCTTTATCCTCTGCCGATGTTCCTCGAAGGACTCTGACATTATTCGCTCCATTTCGTATTGCTGAATCAGAGATTCATGGAACATTTCTTGCTCTGCTGTATCTTGCGGCTCCACATTTGTCTCTCTCGGTGGAACAAGGAAGATGGCAACGATGCCTGCCACGCATGCTGCATCGGCTAGGGGCCAGAGGCGCAGCTTACGGGGCTGTGGCTTGCACAGGCGCTCATATTCTTCTGTTAGATCGGCTTGGAAGATGTCAATATCCTCGGCTGCCTGGTGAATTAATTCTTTATCTATCATAGTTCTTGGTTTCTAAGATGGTTAAAAGTCTCTTTCTGGCTGTACTCAGCATAACACTGACACTACGTTTGGGAATTCCTGTCTGGGTTGATATCTCGTCCAGGCTAAGTTCATTACCTTTCATACGTATGAGCCTCTGTTCTGATGGTGGGAGGCGTAGGATGGCAACTTCCAGGGATTCCTGCCTTTCCTGTTGTATCAGGGATGTGTCGGCAGAGTGGCAGGCTTCAGGTTCCTTTATGCCCTCCAGTTGCTCGGTCTCTCGGAGTTTCTGGCGCCTCCATACGCTCACGCACAGATTCTTGGTAGCCCGTATGAGCAGGTTCTCCAATTCATCGCCCTGCTGCCAGCCTCGCTTTAGCATCCGCACATACACCTCCTGTACGATATCCTCGGCATCCTCCTCGTTATGGAAGAAGTCAGTGGCAATACGCATCATTTGGGGGCGCATCCTTAGCAGTGTATGTTCGAATTCTTGGTGTGTCATCTATAGTAATAACGCATAACTCCCTAAAATGTTAAGTAAAGGTAGCAAAATATTTTCTTATACATTATTAATTATATAAAGAAAGACTATTAAAAGTGGTAATTGCAATAAAATAAAAGAAGGAAAATGAGATGTAGGTTAAAAAAATATCAAATTTGATGGAATAATATGATTATTTTATCATTGTTTCGTCAAATTGTTATATCTTTGCAACAAATATAAACTAATAATGTGAAAATAGAATGAGGAAAATATCACTCTTGTTGATGTTTTGCCTGACCGCTATGATGGCACAGGCACAACTGAAGAAACCACTGCCGTCCCTGCACGTTGAGGGACGATGGCTGGTTGATACACACGGCAACCATGTGGTACTGCACGGTGTAATGGATACACCCAGTATGTACTTCAACGATTACCGTTGGGGCTCTCCATGGGGGAATCCTGCCACTAACTACGACTCCAATGGTGCCACAAAGTGCAGGGCTTACTTCAAAAAGCTGTTCACAGGACTGGAAAAAGCCAAATGCGACGTATTCCGCCTGCACATGGATCCTGCATGGACAAACGACCCCTCCAGTTCCTATGTCTATCCTGGTGCTGCAGGCCAGCCTGCCGATATGGGAGGCGAAGCAGATATCAAGAAGTTCAATCCCTCGCGACTGAAGAGCTTCCTGAAGACGCTGTACTTCCCCCTGGCCAAAGATGCCATTCAGCATGGAATGTACGTGGTGGTACGCCCCCCAGGCGTATGTCCTCCGAACCTGAAGGTAGGCGACTACTATAACAACTACCTGATGAACGTGTGGGATATCTTCACACAGAACGACTCTATCAAGAAATATGCCGGACAGATAAGCATAGAGCTGGCCAATGAGCCTGTCTCACTGAAGAATGCCGAGGGACAGGACGATGCAGCAGCTCTGCACGACTTCTTCCAGCCCATCGTGAACAAGATTCGCGAGAATGGCTTCACAGGTATCATCTGGGCCCCCGGAACAGGCTGGCAGGCTAACTACACCAGCTATGCCTCATATCCCATAGAAGGCTCAGACATCGGCTATGCTGTACACGACTATACGGGTTGGTATGGTTGCAGCGACTCGCATCCCGATCCACAGAGCAAGATCAACCAATTCCATAAGCAGGTGCCTGTAGTGGATTTCGCGCCTGTCATCATTACCGAGGTGGACTGGAGCCCCGAGAATCCTGACAAGGAAGGCCATTACAATGAGCACGGCGAGTGGGTACAGCCCAACTACGGCACATGGTCAACGGGTTCTACCTCTAAGTGGGGAAAGGCCTACAAGGCCTGCCTGGACTACTATGGCAACATATCCATGACGCTCTCCGGCACACACTGTCTGCTGGATGTAGACGCACTGGTTAACAACGGTTTGGTGACACCTGCCTTTGGCGGACTGGAGGAGGCATGCGGTAAGGCATGTTTCGACTGGTATGCAGAATACTATAATGTAGACTATGCACATCCCGACTACAAGAACGCTCCGATGAGCGACCTCGGCAACGGTAAGTACAAGAACCCCGTTGTGATGGCTGACTTCCCCGACCCAGACGTCGTTCGCGCGGGCGATACCTTTTATATGGTATCTACTACCATGCACCACTTCCCAGGGGCTACCATTCTAAAGTCAAAGGACTTGGTGAACTGGGAATATTGTGCGCAGCCTTTGGCTCAGTTGTCAACCACAGACCGTTACAACCTGCTGAACGACAAGAACGCCTACGCAGCCGGTATGTGGGCCTGCTCGATGACTTACCATGACGGCACCTTCTATATCCTCATCAACGGTAACGATGCAGGCGGCTTTGTTCTCTCGACCACTAATCCCGAAGGTACATGGGAGATGAAGAAACTCTCGCGCATCTATTACGACCCAGGTATGCTCTTTGATAACGGCAAGGTCTATGTGGCCTGCGGTATCAATGACATAAAGATATGCGAGCTGGACGAGAAGTTCAACTTCAAGCAGGAACGTTCTGTGGTGACACGCGAAGGATCCGGACTGGAGGGCTGCCACCTCTATAAGATTGGTGAATACTATTACATCTATGCTACATACGGTGGATGGCCCAGTGGTCAGGTTGCCTTCCGTTCAAAGAATATCTTTGGCCCCTACGAAGAGAAGGTGCTGGTAGAGAAACTCATCGACAACAAACCCAACACTATCCATCAGGGTGCCCTCATAGAGACACCGACAGGCGAGTGGTGGACCATCATGCAGCAGGACTTAGGCTGCCTGGGACGTTTCCCCAACCTGCAACCTGTGAAGTGGACAGACGGATGGCCTATCGTAGGTAACAACGGCGTGCCTTATGAGACAACGACAAAACCTGTTACGGGTGCTGCCACTAAGCGTCAGCCTTTGCCTACGAACGATAACTTCCGCAGCTACCCATTGGGTATGCAGTGGCAGTGGAACCACAATCCTGATGACGGGGCTTGGTCGCTGTTCGAGCGTCCGGGTTGGCTGCGTCTGAGAACATCCACAACCGTATCGCGCCTGACTCAGGCACGCAACATGCTGACACAGCGCATCTTTGCCTACGAGAAGTCCCCATCCATGGGTACCGTACGTATGGATGTCAGCAATATGCAGGAGGGCGACCACGCCGGTATCTGCATCTTCCAGGATCCATACGCCATGTTGGCAGTACAGGTAAAGGATGGTAAGAAGCAACTGGTATGGCGACAGGATACCCTGCGCGTTCGCGATGACTTCACGCCCAAGGAACAAGTACAGGCTGTGGATGTGGATAGCATAGTTTACCTACGCGCAACTATCTCTTATTCAACCAGTAAGACACAGTTTTATTATTCTTTAGATAATGTTACATACAAGCCCATCGGAGGCGAGACATCACTGGGCTTCAGCCTGACAGTCTTTGTAGGAGCACGCTTCGGCATCTTCTGCTATGCCACAAGAGAAGACAGTGCCGGCTATGCCGACTTCGACTGGTTCTCGACAGAGAAGGATTACGACGAGTCGTATTACTTCCCCGATACCTTCGAAGGGTACAATCAGGATATGCTGACGGCAGAATCCCTCGAGTTGGATAAAGACAGTTATGAGGTACTGGTAGGTAACAGCACACCTTTCAGCCTGAAGGCTACCTTCCGCGACGGACATACAGAGGATGTGGCAGCTCAGGTCATCATAAAGCCTAGCATAGATAATGTGGTAAGTGCTGCACGCGGCAGATTACGCGGCCTGAAGGAAGGAACCGTAAACGTGGTTGCTTCCTACAAGGATCCCATGGGCAACCTGCTCTCGACGGAGTTCAGCGTACGTTCTTCGTTCTTCCCATGGGGAAGCGAATACATTACCACGAACTTCTTTGCCGAAGGTACGTACATGGAGAAAACACATGTATTCAAACCCGGACAATACGGACAGATGGGATGGCAGTATACAGAAGGCGGCGACTGGAGCGAATATAAGTATCTGGTCATCAAATTCACCCGCGTTCATTCCTGTGGTGATGCCCACCTGAATATATTCACGGATAACAGTATCTGGGGCGACTGTTGTGCCTCTGAAAGCTTTGGCAGCAAGAAAGAGATTGTGATTAAACTGCAGGAAGCCAAGTATACATCGGGCGAGAAGACCGGAGAACCACTGGATCTGAAGAACATACACATCGTTAGTTTCTGGGGCAGCAACGGTAGGGGTAGCATCTCAGTAACTGATATGTATCTTACCAACAACGATGACTACTCGCGCGAAGAGACAACGGCTATTCAGGCCACAGAAACAACGCCTGCCGTGGTTGACGTCTACGGAATTAATGGCGTATGCCTGCGCCAGCAGGTAGATACCAAGCATGCCCTGCAGGGACTGAGCCGCGGCATCTACATTGTCAACGGCAAGAAATGCATTGTTAAGTAAACCTAAGACTAACTCGATAATGCAGGGGGGGGCGGACCGTTTTGGTCTGCTCCCCTTGCTTTATTAGTACAAAACTCAGATAAAATTTGTATATTCGCGCTATATGTACTAACTTTGCAGCCAAACAAAAAGGAATATGAAAAGTATAAGAATATTGTGGGTAATTATGTTGGCTATGATCTCTATGGCCTCTTATGCCCAAAAGGTTAATATCTATAATGCTGATAGTATTCAGAAGTATCTGAAGGAACGTATTGCCGAAACTAAAACAAGACAGAAGGCTGCGCGCGATGCACAGAAAGCAGTCGACAAGGAGATGCGTACCCTGCAGCGCGACCTGGAGAAGTCACGTGCTCAGGCTGTCAAGGACCGCCAGCGCGTGAAAGCTGCGCAGAAGAGCGGCAAGTTCTATCAGCCCAAGCCTTATGTACCTGCAGAACTGAAGGACCAGGACATCGAAGAGGCAAAACCCAACATGAGCAAGGAGGAACGTGCCCAACTGGAGGCTGAGCAGAAGCAGAAGGCACAGACTGCCAAGAACCAGGCTAAGCAGCAAGCCGAAAAGGCTAAGATTATGAGCAAGAAAGGCGGTGCCCGCGAAAGAGCAGAACTACGCGCATCGGCCCGCCAGCAAAAACAAAGACGCAAAGAGAAAGCTGCAGAAGATAAACTGAAGGCCAAAGCCGCAAGAGCCGAAGCCAAGAGGGTAGATGCAGTAACAGAAGCAACAGCGGCGACGGCTGCAGCGACAACAGCAACAGCAACAACGGAGAAGCCAGTTGAAATGGAGAAACCGGAAAAGCCCGTAACTCCAGAAAATCCGGAGAAGACAGAAACTCCGGAAAAACCCAAAGCCGAGAAGCCTGTAAAGGCCGAAAAATCACAAAAAGCTGAGAAATCCAAATCTGAAGAACCCGCTAAAGCTGAAAAAAAAGCCAAGGTAGAAAAGCCTGTATTAACTCCAGAACAGGTTGCTGAGGAAAAAGCCAAGCAGAAGGAACTGAAGCAGCAGGAGAAAGATTCTAAGAAGAAATACAGTCTTCGCGAGCAGCGTGCCAAGGCAGTAGCCGAACAGAAGGCAAAAGAACAAAAGGAAAAGGAAGAGAAGGAAAATAAAAGTGAGTAAACCCAGTCCTCATACAGAGGAGATGGAGGTCTATAAAAAGGTACATAATGCGCTATATTAGGATAATATCATTGCTGCTGATGGCAGCATGTCAGGTAGAGGGATTGGCTCAGGTGGCATTTTTAGAGAATATCCACTGGAAAGACGAATGGCTGCTATCGGGTGATAACAAACTGATCGGTACGGTCAATGCCACAGCACCCCTGGATGTAAAGATGAAATGCGAGAAAGAGTTGGTGAGCGAGAACACCTGGGAGATTACTTGGACGTTCACAGCCAAGCGCGATGTTCCCAACGTACGTCTGACAGCCAGTTTCGAACATGTATCCAAGCCTGAGTGGTGGATGATACCAGCCGTGTCCTATAACGGCAACCACTTGAGTCGCGGCATGGAGCCCAAGGGAGAAAAGCGCGACAGACAGTGGTACACATTCTCGTACAAACGTACCCCCATACCCGGAGCCATCTATAGCGAGGGAGAGGATTTCGCCATTGCCACATTCGGCAATGTACCAGAGAAGCCCGAAGATGACTATTCTTGTGGCATACAACCTGAGCCTAACATCATAACACACCAGTTGTTATGGCCCGAGGAAGAAATGCCAGTATCATATTGCGCACAGGATCAGTATGCACCCGGATGGCAGCGTACCTACAACATGAAGCAGGGCGAGACACGCAAGCTGAGTATGTATCTGATTGTAGCACGTAAGGAGACCAACCATAATGCATATCGCCACATGTTGGATATGGCATGGTTGATGGCTGAACCGGAGAAACTGCCTGCACCCGATGAAGAGAAGCTTTGGGAGCAGAGTGTGGAGTTCTGCCATAACTCGCTCTGGATAGAGAATGATGATTACATGGGCTATCTGCTGGGCCTGAACCTGAATGAGAAAGGGGAATGGCAACAAGTGACCCGCAACTGCTACGAGGCAGGATGGATGGGACAGAATATCAGTCTGGCTGTGAGCATCCTGCATGATTTCAACAAGACAACCAATCACGTGTCCTTAGACCAGGGCATTGCCACACTGGACACCTGGGCCGATAACTGCCAGTTGCCTAACGGCCTTTTCTATACACAGTACGATGCGCTTATCAACAAGAGCAGTTGTATCATGGATGCCTGCAACTTGGGTACGGCTGCCTCGCAGTTCTTCGAGGCTGACCGTCTTGTAAAGGAGTTGCGTCTTGTGCGCCCCGGTTATCTGGGTGCAGCATGGGGCATCTGCAATTTTATGTTGGCCGATCAACAGCCCAATGGTTGCTACGGAAGAGGATGGACAGCTGACGGTCGTTGCATAGAACGCGAGGGCGGGGTAGGAGCCTTCCTTATCGCACCTATGCTCAAGGCTTACGAATTTTACAACGACAAGAAGTATCTCGAGAGCGCTCAACGCGCGTACATATATTATATAGGTAACTTCAAGAAGAACGGCTTCAGCACAGACGGCACATTGGATACCCGTTGTATCGACCGCGAATCGGCTTACCCACTGCTGACAGCAGCTATAGGGCTGTATAAGATTACAAATAATGAGGCTTACCTGAACGATGCCGTTGACGTATCGTATTACCTGAGCACTTGGCTATGGCATTACAACATCAATTACGCCCAGGGAGATGCCTTTCAGCAATATGGCTACAAGACACTGGGCGCAACCAGCGTCAGCACACAGCGTAATTACTTCGACACGTATGCCTGTCGTTGGGTGAATGACTGGCGTGAGTTGGCAAAACTGACAGATGATTCGCAATGGAGCGAGAAGGCCGAAGCTATCTGGCGCAACTGTTGCCAGTTGGTAGGTGATGGTATTCTAAAGATTAACGGACATATCCGTCCAATTGGTTCACAGAACGATGCTTTCTATGGATCAACATGGTTTTCGCGTGCTAAAGGAGAAGTAATCCCCCCCGTTGTACAGCAGAACAGATTCAACGATTTTCTGATAGCATGGCCATGTGCATTTAGACTTGAAACTTTACGAAAATCAGTAGAATAAATAGCATTTTTGCCTTAAATTAATTAAAATATGTTAAATTAAACATGGTTTTAGGTAAATAATTTGGGTAAACATTTAATTTTAAGTATTTTTGCAATGACAGAATAACAAAATAAAAAAACTGAAAAACAGAATTAACCATGGCTAATAAGAAAAAAGCTGAGAAAAGGAAGTTGTTAACTCCCAAGGAGCATGAGATTATGCTCAAATTATGGACTCTCGAGGAGTCAGGTGCAAAACAATCAAAGGTACGCGATATCTTAGAACTCTTTAAGGCTGATGGCTCAAGCATGGCTTACACCACGCTGGCTACCTTCATAAAGATTTTGGTTGCTAAGAAGTATGCTTCATCTTCTAAGACTGGTGTTATTATCTTCATCAAGTCTAAGATCTCACGTAAGGACTATGCAGCCCTTGCAATGAAGTATGCCTTGGAAGACTACTACGGTGGCGACAAGGATAAGATGATCGAGGCTATCAAGGAATTGTAATACCTATATCTTTTGCCCCAAAGGCAACTGGTAGAAAAAACTAAAGGGACAGTGTTTAGACACCGTCCCTTTGTTTTTCTTCTAGTAATGCTAAATTACTTAGCAGCAGCAAGGCTAGCCTTACGGAATGCCTTCATGGCCTTCTCAATTTCCAGAGATACCTTACGTGCACGTGTACCTGCAGCCTTGTTACCATTCTCTGCCTGAGCAGCAGCGTCCTTTGCGAATGCGCCATAAGCGGCAGCAATCTGGTTGAGTAAATCTTTCATATACTTTATTACTTTAGGTTTGTAAACACCGCAAAGGTACAAATATTAATAATACAACACAACATTTGCACAAAAAAAAACAAAAAAAAACAAGAAATGTTGGTTATAGGCTATTCTGACAAGCATTTTTCTCTGTTGAAAAGCATAAATTCACTTATTACAGGCAGGACAGAGACCCTTTACAATGTATTCTGCCTCGTCCATTGCATACCCTTCAGGTAGTGGAACAACAGGTATTGTATATTCCTCCAGACAATAGGTCTTGCCACATTTCCTGCAGGTGAAATGTATGTGGTTAAGATGCTGCTCGCCTTCGCAACGGCAAACACAATATTTCTGGAACCCGGTTCCATCATCTATCTCATGTAAGAGATGATGCTCGGCAAAGAGTCTCAGGGAACGGAATATGCTGGAACGGTCCATCTGGGGCAATCGTTCTTCCATATCCTGGAGTGTAAAAGCCTTATGTGTCCTGCTGCATTCCTTCCATACCAAAAGGCGAACGGACGTAGGCTTAATGCCATGATCCTCTAAATGTTCTGTATAATGTTCGATGTTCATATTATTGTAGTTGACGATTTGGTTGTTTGGGCAGCCTTTTACTTCGTTTTGACGTTTTGACGTTATATCATTATTACGACGTCTTTTTTTTGACCAACAGCCATAGTAATTCACCCCCAAAGGTAATTGATTTCTACAAGACAGCAAAGTTTTTTCATAATTTTCCATATTAACTTCTATGATAAAGACTTTGCATTTGGAAATTAATTGCTATCTTTGTGCCGCTAATATTTATATATGCGGATGAAAAGCTCTATAGTTATACTGTTTATGGGCATACTGAATGTAGCATTCAGTCATGCTTCAGAGCTTGTAAATCTGAGGGTTAACCGCATGACAGACCCTAGAGGAATTGTTCGTACAGGGCAATTCAGTTGGCAAATAGAAAGCGAAGATCACGGCGTGTACCAGTTGGCCTATCATATCAAAGTGGCCAGCACACCTGGAGGATTAGAAGGTGGGCCGACACTGATGTGGGATAGCGAGAGACGCGAGAGTGCTGACATGACGCAGGTCTTCTACCAAGGACGCAGATTTCCCTACGAGAGTACCGTTTATTGGCAACTGGAGGTCTGGCTTAGTAATAACGAACATCTGCAAAGTCCCATCCAAAAGATAGAAACTGGGCGGAAAGGTAGCGAATGGAATGAAGCCCCTCTTACAAAAGGCAACGAAAAGCGTGACTATTTTTATTACCTCCGTTGGCTGAATGCGCTGCAAATGAAGCAGGCCGACAGCGGCGAGCTCTACCTTCCTATCCCCAACGACACAACAGCAATTCCCGTTGACAGTGTCGCAGCAGTCCTGTATAGTATATATAAAGAGGAAGGGGACGTAAAGGCGATTTATGACTATTATCCGATGGTCAACCGCTGGATGATGCACCGATGCGAGAAAGACAGCACGGTTAGCCTACAACTGGTGAGCATGATGACAGAGATGGCACAGCGACAGAACCTGCAGGCCGATGTGACGGGATATAGTCGGCTCAAAGTAGATTCTACGGTATACAAACCTTATTGGTTATATGCCGACGAGCCTGCTTGGTGCGGTGGTGCTATCCGTCAGACAACCTCCAGCATTGCCTACAGGAGAGTGGAACTTACCATACCCTCCCTGTATGACAAGACTCAGTCCATAGCTCATCATTGCCCCTATGGTACCATCGCCAGTGCGTGGAGTAGGGAGGAAGACGGAAATCTCTCCTGGGAGATACAGATTCCCGTGGGTGTTCAGGCCCGTCTTATCTATCCCAATGGATATACCGATGACGAGGGGTTGCAATCACGGGAATTAGGCAGCGGATGCTGGATGCTGAGATTATCACCGCTCAGTTATAACAAAGAAAACAATTAATAAACAAAACATAGCATATGATACAGAACGACTTACAAAGACTGCGCTGGCAGTTTCTGGACGAGGCATTACGAGATCCTGTCCTAGAGTTTTTCATGGGCGAGCGCACAGCAACCAACGAGACAGGCAACACGCGAAGCCTCATCTATTATGTAAACAAAAGACTCAAGGAAGTAAACCGCGAATGGAGCTGCAGCAAGCGTATGCTGCAGAACGATGTCGTCTTTTTCAAGAAGAAGGGTGCCCGGCTGATGCCAAGCTTCCGTCGTGGCCACAAGCGTATTCTCCGTTATATCAACCTCGAGTGGAAGAATCCATTGTTG
>Ga0265298_10008741_pt1 | contig 12135 bp, 9 predicted proteins | sample AusTroGonzalo_MG_3_FD_193486 | JGI IMG/M metagenome (GOLD analysis project Ga0265298, IMG submission 193486) | Bovine rumen microbial communities from tropical cattle in Woodstock, Queensland, Australia - Gonzalo_01 | ecosystem: Host-associated > Mammals > Digestive system > Stomach > Rumen ...
GAAGTGCTCTGTATGCAGCGCGACATACGCCACGCCAAGCGGCTGGGTGTGAACGGCGTTGTGATTGGAGCCTTAAAGCGCGACGGCAGCATCGACAGCGAGACGGTTCGCCGTCTCGTCTCTGAAGCCGAAGGACTTAGCATCACCTTCCATCGTGCCTTCGATGTCTGTGCGCAGCCTATGGAGGCTTTGGAGCAGATTATCGCTCTGGGCTGCCATCGTCTGCTCACCTCCGGGCAAGCCCCCACAGCCGAGCAAGGCATCCCCTTCCTCCGAAAGCTCGTAGAGCAGGCAGAAGGACGCATCAGCATCATGCCAGGTGCAGGCGTCAATCCTCAGAACGCCCATCGCATCCTCTCCGAAACCGGTGCCCGCGAGATACACGGTTCCCTGCGCAGCGGCAACCACACCGACGCAGAACAAGTGCGTGCAGTAGTAAACTCCTTTAAATCCTCAAATCCTTAAATAGTAAATTTCACCATGCATTCCTTAAGAGAACTTTACCGCATTGGCATCGGCCCGTCGAGCAGTCACACGATGGGACCGCAAGCCGCAGCCATCCAGTACCTTGAGCGTCATCCCGAAGCCACAGCATTCGATGTCACGCTCTACGGTTCCCTCGCCGCCACAGGCAAAGGCCACATGACCGATGTCGCCATTCTCCGTGTCCTCGAACCAAAGGGGAGTGTCACCCTGCACTGGGAGCCAACCGTATTCCTGCCTTTCCATCCCAATGGGATGAAGTTTGCCGTGCGTCAGCCAGACGGCTCGCTCTTCGACGAATGGACAGTATATAGCGTCGGCGGCGGAGCGCTCTCGGAAGGGGAAGAAGCCTCCCCCCTATCCCTCCCAAAAGGAGGGGAGAAATACCCGCTTACTACCATGAAGGCAATCATGGCGTGGTGCCAAGAGACAGGACATGCTTTCTGGGAATATGTGGAGCAGTGCGAAGGGCCAGAAATCTGGGACTATCTGCGCGAGGTTTGGCGCGTCATGCAGGAAGCCGTGGAGCGCGGCATCGACCATGAGGGCATCCTTCCCGGTCCCCTCGGCCTGCAGCGCAAGGCACCCATCTACTACACCAAGGCCAAGGGCTACAAGGCCAACCTGCAAAGCTCCGGCCTTGTCTATGCCTACGCCCTTGCCGTCAGCGAAGAGAATGCCTCCGGCGGACTCATCGTCACGGCTCCCACTTGCGGCTCGTGCGGTGTCCTTCCCGCCGTTCTCTACCATCTGGGGCACAACCACACCTTCTCCGAGGAGCGCATTCTCCATGCCCTTGCCACCGCCGGACTCATCGGTAATCTCGTCAAGGAGAACGCCAGCATCTCGGGTGCCGATGTAGGTTGCCAGGGAGAGGTGGGCGTAGCCAGCTCGATGGCATCGGCTGCCGCCTGTCAGCTCTTCGGCGGCAGTGTGGCACAGATTGAATATGCTGCGGAGATGGGCTTGGAGCACCACCTCGGCATGACATGCGACCCCGTCTGCGGTCTTGTGCAGATTCCCTGCATCGAGCGCAACGCCTTCGCCGCCGCACGCGCCCTCGACGCCAACTTCTACGCCTCGCTGTCCGACGGCCAGCACCGCGTCAGCTTCGACCGCGTCGTGCGCGTCATGAAGCAGACCGGCAAAGACCTACCCTCCCTCTACAAAGAAACCTCCGAAGGCGGTCTGGCCAAACTCAGCGAAGAGTAAACGAACGCCCAACTACAGAACTGCGTCAAAATATAGTAAGCATTATAAAACAACGGATTTCACGGATTATACGGATTAAAGTGCTGTTAACAATCAGCAAATAAGATAATCCGTATAATCCGTGAAATCCGTTGTCGTTTATAATGACACAGCCTCATTATTACAGGTGTCGCCACCTGCCAGCAATCACAAAGAGTTCTTTGTGTTATTCCCAAATAGACCAGCCGCTTTCCTTTGCGTCGGGGTCAACTTCGCCATCCTCGTCAACGCCGCCATAGCCAATGTTGATGCCATCATTGCCGCTTGTGACGCTTGAAGCAAGTATCTGCTCTGCTTGAGCCTCCATGATGCTCAGGCAAGGGATGATATATGTCTTTTTCATTGCCTTATCAAATTAAAAATTAAGAAAGAAGAGTTAAGAATTAGAACAACACTTTGCGGCCATTCACTATGTTCACGCCTTTTTGCATCTTGCCGATGCGCTGACCTGCGAGGTTGTAGATAGAACTATCATCTTTCAACTTTCCATTTTCAATTTCAATTTCAGATATGTCCGTCTCAATGTCGTCAATGAACATCTTCACACCGAAATCTGTTTCTTTATCGAGCACCGCACCCAGTTCAAGCCAACCACGGAAAGCCTTGATATTGGTCTTTCCTGTCGAATAGTAGAACTTCTCACTGTTGATGAACAAACCGTCGGCAGGAACTTTAGTCTTTACGAACGTACCTGTGAAAGCACCTGGAGTTTCATACTCATCGGACTTCTCAACGTCTGCCACTTCTCCTACCAATGTGCAGTCGTCCACCTCGAAGCTGGTAATATCCTGTGATGTCTTGATGAGGAACGGCTTGCCGCCAGTCAAGGGTTTACGGGCAGACATTGTGTAGGTCGTGAAGTTGATGGTTATGGCATTGGGGGTGACATCCTCATCGTCCTCATATTCCACCTCAAAGCCGCTGAACTCTGCCAACTGTACATCGCTGCCGAAAACCGCCTCTGCCTTTGCCTTGGTAAGGGTGAAGGGCAGTACGATGGTGCTCCACTGGTTGGCCTTGATGGTGCGCGTCATGCGGATGTCGGCTTTATCGCCTGCCGTGTATGTAGGCAGGGTTGTGCTGTTCTCGTCGAACTTGATGCGTCCGTCGTCTGGCTCGTCAATGGTGACTGTAAAGGTTGCGTCAGCCACGTCATGTATCGTGCCGTTCTCTGCGGAGATAATGCCGTTCAGTAGTTTCCCTTCCAGCACTTCACCCACTTCCACTGCACCAACCACCTTCAGGCGGAACGTCACCAGTATGCCAGTCGGCCCGTTGATGGGATCGCTATTGGCTGTCAGACATCCCACCTTCAGGTAGCCGCCATCGATGTTGGGTGTGATAGTCGGCGTGTCGTCGTAGCAGTCGCCAGCGGTGAAGGTGATGTTCGTCTTTCCATTCTTCTCGTAAGTTACAAAGGCCAGTTCCTCTGGTACTTGCAGCCAGAAGGTGTAGCCCGAACAGGTGCTGCCTTCGTCCAAGGAGAATCTCACCACAACATCAGCTTCCCCATTCTGAGGCAGCATGATGTTGTCAACGCTGAACGTGTCGTCAGCGAATGTGCTGCCCGCAAAGGCGAGCATGGTACAAATAAGTAAAAGAGTCCCTTTCATATTCTTATTCCTTTTTCATTTGTTTCTTATTTGTTTATTGCGGTTCTTTCTCGTCCCATGCCTTTACTGCTTGAGGTGAGAGGCTGTCCGTCTTGCCTACCAGGAAATTGACGATGGTCACAGCATCGCCGATGTCAATCTGTCCGTTATGATTCGTGTCGGCGGCTTTCTCCACGAAGCTCGACGTCTCCTTGCCCACCAAATAGTTCACAATGCTCACGGCATCACCGATATCGACACCGTCATTGCCGTTCACGTCGCCATACAAATAGAAACGACCTGTCACCACAACATCATGAGCAGGCATCGTTTCAGAAATCTCACTCCATCCAGAGAAGATGTAGCCGTCTTTCGTCGGAGCCGCCTCGGGTGTAATGGTCGTCCCATAAGCCACAGATGATGTCTTGTAAACCTCACCATCTACCTGATACGTCAATGTGTACAGTGTGTTGATGAGGAACGACACATCTGAAGCTTTAACAGCCAGAGAGGAAGCTGTGGAGAAAAGGATGTTGCTGATAGTTGCCTGTCCGCTAACGAAGTCCGCCGTCGGAGCGAGTTTCAGCGTTACCAACGTACCACCCGTACCGCTAATGGGAGTGAGCGAGAATGATGTGGAGGTCACGCGGTAAGTATTGGACTCTATTCGTCCAATCGTCAGCACTTGTTCATCGTCCATAATGCGCGATGAGAGCGCACTGCCAGCTTTGTCAATACCGATACCCTCTGGCAGCGTCAAGTCCATTTGGAAGGCCACAAGGTCAGCATGTTCATTGTTGAGTGCAATCTTTAAGGTCGCCGAACCTCCTGCCACGAGAACGGGAGCCTCCACACTGAGCTGCTCTGCGGGAGCCACGAGGACTCCGCACAGAGCAGCAAAGATGGATAATAGTCTCTTCATCATTTCATGATAACTTTCTTGCCATCAACGATGTTCACGCCGCGTTGCATCTTAGAGAGTTTGCGGCCTTGCAGGTCGTAGATGGCACCGCTGGTTTCAGATTCTTGCATGGACATGACACCTGTCTCTTGGTCGATGCCGATAACATCAAGCGCATAGTCATTGCCTCTGGTATCGAAGAAATGGATATTGTCGATTTCGACTTCTGCGCCAATTTCATCATCCAAGACGAAGGAAAGCAGCTCACCTTCTGTACCCTGGAACGTGTTGTTCGAGATGGACAAAGCTGCCACGCGGTAGTGTCCGTCTTCCACCTTGTTATACAGTAACTGGTGCTTCTGCTTGCGCTGACTGTTAAGCATCATCTTGGTGATATTGGCATCTTCCGGCACATAGAGGTCAAACTGGAAGGCCGTGTAAGCACGTCCGTTGGCCAGGTTCAGAGCGATAGCCTTGCCGTCCTTCGTCAGACTCAAGGCATCGGCAACGGTGTTCTGCTCTGGAGCAAACATTTCCTTCACAAAGTTCTGGTCGCCGGCAATGTAGTTAACCAATGTCACAGCATCACCGATGTTCACGTTATTGTCTGCATTCAGGTCTGCCAGTTTCTCGCGGAACTTCTCCGATGGCGTTGCCACCACGAAGCGGGCTATATCCACAACATCCACCACATCCACTTCCTCATCCGTGTTCACGTCGCCATACAGATAGAAGCGGCCTGTCACCTCCACATCGTATGCCGGCATCGTCTCTGGCAGTTCGCTCCAACCGCCAAAGGTATAACCATTCTTCGTTGGTTCAGCTTCAAGTGTCAGTTCTGTACCATATACCACAGAAGAAGTCTTAAAGACCTCACCATCTACCATATATGTCAGCGTATGAGAGAAAGTACCCCTCACTTCCACATCATGGGCAGGCATCGTTTCGGGTATCTCGCTCCACCCGCTAAAGTCATGACCTCCCTCGGTGGGTTCTGCTTCTGGCGTAATGGCGGCAGCATAATCTATCTCATAACATTTGTACTCCACATCATCAACTATATAGGTCAGCTTATACTGGTTGATGGTAAAACTTCCAGTTACCCATACATTATGCGCTGGCATCGTTTCGGGCAGTACGCTCCAGCCAGAGAAAGTATAACCCTCCTTGTTTGGTTCTGTTTCAGGAGTAAGTTGTGCATTATAGGCCACGCTGTCTGTCTTATACGCTTCACCATCAACCGTGTAGATGACCTTGTACATCACATTGATGTCGAATGTCTCATCATCCATGGTCACACGATTGGAATTAGATGTAGAGAAACGTATGTTGCTAATGGTTGCCTGTCCTCCAACACTTCCTTCAGCAGCCGTAAGCTTCAATGTAAGCAATGTGCCGTCATTGCCACTGATTGGAGTGAGCGAAAGGGAGGAAGATGTCAAACGGTATGCACCATTCTCCAACTTGCCGATAGTTAGCTCCTGTTCCTCATCGGTAATGCGGGAAGAAAGAGAACACTCTGTCTTGTCTATGCCAACACCTTCTGGCAAGGTCAAATCCATTTGGAAAGCCACGATATCCGTATCTATATTGTTCACTTCTATCTCCACCATCGTTGAACTACCAGAAATAATCGCTTGCTCAGACACATTTACATAATCACATTCAACGATTTCCCTGAAATATTTCCAGTTGTCTGCAGCCAAATATGCATCTCTACTGCCTTTTGGCACATAAAGGGTGGGCGAGTAGTTACTAAAAGCTTCTGTTGATATCTTAAAAGGTGATTTTGCATAATTTATTATGTATTTAAGACCGCTACAGCTAGCGAAAGCTTGAGTTCCGATATTTGTAACACTTTGGGGAATGGTGATGGAAGTCAGGTTATAGCAGCCAATAAAAGCATACCCAGCTATGCCTAATGTACCTTCCTTGATATCAATAGTTGTATCCTCTGGCATTGTCCCTTTATACATATATGCAACTTTACCTGCATATACCAAACCATCAGGTTGGTTATTATACCATGGAGTAGAACTAAATGCATATTCCCCAATACATGTCACGCTATTGGGAATGACAACGGATTCCAAACTATAACAGGACGAGAATGCATTACTGCCAATGCTGGTCACCCCTTCGGGTATGTTTATGGACCTCAGGTCATTTCCCACGAATGCATTACTGCCAATGCTGGTCACCCCTTCGGGTATGTTTATGGACCTCAGGCCAGAACATCCATTGAATGCATCATGGCCAATGCTGGTTACCCCTTCAGGTATTATTGTGTTTCTACATCCTAAAATTAAGGTGTTGGTCGCCGTTTCTATAAGGGCGTTACACCCATTACGAGAATCATACTTTGTGTTTCCTTCTGCAACCTTGACGGAGGTCAGCCAGCTGCAACCTACGAAGGCATATTCACCGATGCTCGTCACACTCTTGGGAATGGTAATGGAAGTTAGACGACAACTACAGAAGGCTTCTCTGCCAATGCTAGTTATCCCTTCAGGTATTATTGTCTTTCTGCATCCTATAATTAAGGTGTTGGTCGCCGTTTCAATAAGAGCGTCACACCCATTACGAGAATCATACTTTGTGTTTCCTTCTGCAACCTTGACGGAGGTCAGACCGCTGCAATATGCGAAGGCACCCTCACCGATGCTCGTCACATTCTTGGGAATGGTGATTGATGTCAAGCCGCAATATGCGAAGGCACCTCCACCGATGCTAGTCATACTGTTGGGAATGGTGATGGAGGTCAGACTGTAGCAGGAATTGAAAGCTTGGCTGCCGATGCTGATTACACCTTCGGGGATGGTGACGGAGGTCAAGCCCCAGCAATTTCCGAAGGACCATTCACCGATGCTGGTTACACTATTGGGAATGGTGACGGAAGTCAGACTGCTGCAATTTACGAAGGCCCATTCACCGATGCTGGTTACACTATTGGGAATGGTGACGGAAGTCAGGCTGCTGCAACCTTCGAAAGTGTAATTATCAATACTGGTCACACCTTCGGGAATATTAATGGTTTCCAAACTGTTACAATTCAGGAAAGCAAATCCACCGATACAAATCAAGCCATTTGGAAGGGAAACAGAAGTCAAACCATTACAATCACAGAATGCTTTCTCGGCTATTCCTAATGTACCTTCTTTAATATCAATCGATGTGTTTTCCGGCATTGTTCCTTTATACTTATAAGCAACCTTACCGGCATAAACCAAGCCTTCGGGTTGATTCTCAAACCACGTCGTACCATTGAATGCTTCTTCTCCAATACTTATTACACTCTCAGGGACACTAATGGAGATCAAGCCGCTGCACACAATGAAAGCTTCAGAGGCAATGCTATATGTTCCTTCTTTGATTTCTATTGTTGTATTTTCCGGCATCGTCCCTTTATACCGATAGGCAACTTTACCTGCATAAACCAAACCGTCGGGCTGGTTATCAAACCATGCGGTTCCATCGAATGCACAAGAACCAATTGTAGTCACGCTCTCGGGGATAGTGACAGAATTCAGTTTACGACAGTATCTAAATGCTCCCGAACCAATGTTGATTACGCTATTTGGAATATTAACAGATATAAGTTCACTACAGACACAGAAAGAATACTCACCTATGTTAGTCACGCTGTTGGGGATGGTGATGGAAGTCAGGCCACTGCAAAGATAAAAAGCCTCGTCGCCAATGGTCGTCACACTATTGGGGATGGTGACGGAGGTCAGGGAGCTGCAAAACCAAAAGGCATGGTCACCGATGCTTGTCACGCTGTAAGTCTTGCCATTGTAAGTAATGGACTCGGGAACAACTACAGTACCAGAATAATCAGAGGTATAACCACTATTATTCTGATTTTTATAGGTTACTGTCGCATTGTCACCCGAGAAATTGTAATAGATTCCATCAATCTCGGCATCGTATGCCATTGCCGTTAAGGAAAAGAGTTGCGCGAGGAGCGCGAAAAGGAAAGGTTTTAGTTTCATAGATAGTTAGTTTTTCCTTGCCCTTTCAGTTCCTCCAAGAGCAGTTATTATATGTGTGAAGCGTGGAACTGTATCCACTTCTCCACTCTGGGGTCCTGAGAAAACCGTGCTAAAGAGAAATGGCTGGTAGTCCACGCTTACGCATGGAAGCCATTATGTTCTCTTGCTTAGCTATGAAATTTCTCAGGTTTCAGAGTGCAAGACGAGCATAACGCTTCGTTTATTATCGATAAGTGTTCGTGCCAGACCGCCGTGTGGCACAAATCCGTTGCAAATATATGAATTATTAAGGGATTAGCAAAGAAATGCAAAAGAAAATTGGCGGAAAAACAAAAAAAGCATCCATGCGGATGCTTTTTTCGACAGCTGTGCTCTACATACCCTATCTATAGGTTATTCAATAACCCAGTGATTCTTCTTGGCAGACTCGTACAATGCGTAGCCTGAGCAAATCACTCCAATAATGCCGATTATCATCAGTGGCACGAATACATAATAAAGTCCCATATCTTTTATAATTTATTCTGATTACCTAATATATAGAGGAAAAATCCAATTGCTGCAAAACTAATGACAATAACCAGACCTATGAGGAACAACGCCCCCTCGTTGATGCCCATATCTATGACGGCAGCCAAGACAACACCTCCCAATATCAACTTGGAAATGTCGAGGCAATAGTCACTGGCCTTCAGTATTGTTCGTTTCTTGATGGTACTATTGAATCTAATCTTCCTTTTCATTATGACTATGGCAAATGAAATGATAACACGATGCAAAGATAGCGATTTCTGCAATACACACAAAGAAAAGCAAAGGAAAATTGGTGGAAAAACAAAAAAAGCATCCACACGGATGCTTTTTTCTTGTTCTAAAGGGTCTGATACGTGCCCCTATGGGTTCGGGATATGTCAACAATACAAGCTATGCCTCGAAAAAGATGTCTTCTTGTGCCTTGCGTGTCTTGGCAGGTACTTCCGAGGTGGCAGCATAGCCGATAGGGATGATGACGACGGGTTCTTCCGTCTCTGGCATCTGGAAGAGCTGGTGGCAGCGTTGGGCGTCGAAATTGCAAACCCAACAGGTGCCAAGCCCCTGCTCTGTGGCTGCCAGACAAAGGTGCTCCACAGCAATGGCCACGTCGATGTCGCCATGATGTTTGCCGTCTGCCCGCACCCATTCCTGCTCGTGCAGCACGGAAGCCAAGATGCATAGCGGAGCCTCGTTGAACCAAGGGCGTGCATAGCAGGACTGAAGCTTCTCCCTACCCTCCGCGCTGCGGATGATGCGGAACTTCCAAGGCTGCTTGTTGACTGCGGAAGGTGCCAGACGCACACATTCCTTGATATATTCCAACTTCTCTTCCTCGACGGGCTTGTCGAGATAAGCGCGGCAGCTGTAGCGGCTGCGAACCAGGTCTAATAATTCACAATTCATAGTTCTTAATTCATAATTGAGTGCGGTAGCAAATTATTCACTTTTCACTATTCACTATTCACTTACTTTGTAGTATTCTCTTGAGGACGACCGTTGCAGAGATTTCACGATTGGCGGCCTCGAGGATGACAAGGGAGGTGGGAGCCTCAATGACATCGTCTGTGACTATCATGTTGCGGCGGACGGGCAGACAATGCATGAAGCGGGCATTGTTCGTCCAGCTCATGTGCTCGGCATCGACCGTCCAGTGCATCATCTTGTGGTAGTCGTGAAGCACCTTGCCGTAGTCCTCTGGGCGCGTCACGCCCGGGCAGCTCCAGTTCTTGGCATAGATGAAGTCTGCACCCTCGAAGGCTTTCTTTTGGTCGTACTCCACATGTGCGCCCGCCACGAAGCGTGGGTCAAGCTCGTAGCCTTCGGGGTGGGTGATGACAAAATCGACATCAGCAGCCAGCATCCACTGGGCAAAGCTGTTGGGAACAGCCTGCGGCAAGGACTTAGGATGCGGTGCCCAGGTGAGGACGACCTTGGGACGCCCCCCTCTATCTCCCCCCAGGGGGGGAGTACCCAGTCGAGTCCCCTCCCCCTTGGGGGAGGTTGGGAGGGGGCTGTTCTCCTCAATCGTTATCAGGTCTGCAAAGGCTTGAAGGGGATGAACGGTTGCTGTCTCCATCGCAAAGACAGGCTTGCCGCTGTATTGCACAAACTGGTTATAGACAGTCTCGGCATAGTCATACTCGCGGTCTGTGAGGCCTGCAAAGGAACGGATGCCGATGACATCGCAGTAGCTGCCCATGACGGGGATGGCTTCCAGCAGATGCTCGCTCTTGTCGCCGTCCATGATGACGCCGCGCTCCGTCTCCAGCTTCCAAGCTCCCGCATTGACATCAAGCACAATGACGTTCATGCCGAGGTTCATGGCTGCTTTCTGCGTGCTGAGGCGTGTGCGCAGGCTGTTGTTGAAGAACACCATGAGCAGGGTCTTGTTCTTGCCCAAAGTATCATACTTGTAGCGGTCTGCCTTTATCTCTTGGGCTTCTGCAAGCGCTTGCTTCAAGTCGCCCAAATCCTGTACATTAAGAAAACTCTTCATATTTGACAATTTGACCATTTACAATTTAATCATTTACCATTTACCATTTCAGGGCGGCAGCAAATTTTTCACTATTCACTATTCACTTTTACCTTTAAGAGGGGTGAAGCTCTTCTCTCTTATCTCTACGCGGCGAATCTTGCCGCTGATGGTCTTGGGCAGTTCATCCACGAACTCAATGATGCGAGGGTACTTGTAGGGAGCCGTCTCCTGCTTGACGTGTGCCTGCAGCTCCTTAATCAGCTCGGGGCCTTCCTTGCCCCGATAGGAATCAGCAAGTACGATGGTAGCCTTTACCACGATGCCCCTGACCTCGTCGGGTGCTCCTGTGATGGCGCATTCCACAACGGCAGGGTGCGTCATCAGCGCACTCTCCACCTCGAAGGGGCCTATGCGATAGCCGCTGCTCTTGATGACATCGTCGCTGCGCGAGACGAACCAGAAGTAGCCGTCCTCATCGTAATAGACCACATCCTTGGTATAATAGACTCCACCATGATAGCTTTTCTCCGTCAGCTCGCTCTGGCGGTGGTATTCCTTGAAGAGTCCCAAGGGCTTGCCTGCCTCTGCATGGATAACGAGCTGTCCGTGCTCGCCTGGCTTACAGGGATTGCCCTCATTATCTATCACACTCACGGGGAACTGCGGATTGGGCAGGCCCATAGAGCCAGGCTTAGGCTCGACGAACGGATAGGTGCCCAGCACCAGAGTGGTCTCTGTCTGTCCGTAGGCCTCATATATCATAATGCCTGTCTTCTTCTTCCACTCCATGAAGACCTTCGGGTTGAGGGCTTCGCCTGCGGTGGTACAGTAGCGGAGGCTGGAAAGGTCGTATTTGGTGAGGTCTTTGCGAATCATAAAGCGATAGACCGTAGGCGGCGCACAGAAGGATGTCACCTTGAAGTCTTGCATCACCGTCAGCATCTTTTCTGCGTCGAAATGTCCCTCGAAGTCATAGATAAAGACCGTCGCCCCGCAAATCATCTGTCCATAGAGTTTCCCCCAGACAGCCTTGCCCCAACCCGTATCGGCAACGGTGAGGTGCAGGGAAGTCTCATCCACATTGTGCCAATACTTGGCAGTCAAGATGTGGGCGAGGGGATAGGAATGGTCGTGCATCACCATCTTGGGTTTGCCGCTGGTGCCGCTGGTGAAGTAGAGCAGGAAGTCGTCTGTCACTTTGTTCTGCCCCTTCTGGCTCCTGAACTTGGGTGCCATCATCACGCCCTGCCAGTAGTTGTCCCAGTTCTGCGGAACGGCAGGGCCTATGGATATGCAGTGCTTCAACGACGGACAGTAGGCACGTGCGCGGATGACATTCCTGAGCACCACGACATCACCCACAGCTACAATAGCCTTGATGTCGGCCTGATGGCAACGGTA
>Ga0265298_10008742_pt1 | contig 12134 bp, 11 predicted proteins | sample AusTroGonzalo_MG_3_FD_193486 | JGI IMG/M metagenome (GOLD analysis project Ga0265298, IMG submission 193486) | Bovine rumen microbial communities from tropical cattle in Woodstock, Queensland, Australia - Gonzalo_01 | ecosystem: Host-associated > Mammals > Digestive system > Stomach > Rumen ...
CTTCACTATCCACACAGGCCGTCAGCGACAGCCCCAGAAGCGCCATAGCCACAAACGGCCGCCACACCCTGACCTTGATGTCAAGACAATGCCTGAAATATCGTTTCGTCATATCTTCTTTTTCGTCTTTGCTTGTAGATTCGACGGCAAAGATACGAATACTTTCCGAGATTTCCAAACATAGGATGTTGAAAATGCGTTATTTGATGTCGAATTTCCGTGATTCGACTTGGTAGTTTCAGGGAAAATGCTTATATTTGCAGGCAAAACAAATTAAAAACAGTTATCAGGCAGCCATGGGGACAGGCACCTGGGGCATGCGGGATAAATTCAAATTCTACCAGAAAAATTTGGAAGTATGAAATGCAGCCATGAAAACAGGCACCCATACCCAGGTGCCTGTCCCCATGACTATGAGCAGAAAGCCATCAAGCAATTGTTCGAAATGGATACCACAAAAGGTGATTAGGGTGACGCATCGACGAAGTCAGGAGTGATACCATGCATAATGCGGATGGCGTGCTTTCCGACCAGGTTATCAGACTTACCGGATACCAGACCAGCAAGAAATTCCCTGCTGTTCTTCGTCGCGTCACATACTATGCGGCAGACAAGAACAAGACATTTGTCTACCTGACCAATAATATGGAGATTCCTGCCACGCAGGTCGCTCTCCTTTATAAATATCGTTGGCGCGTAGAACTCTTCTTTAAGTGGATCAAACAGCATCTCAAGATTAAATCCTTTTGGGGTACAACAGAGACTGCTGTTAGAATCCAGATATACTCTGCCATCACTGCATATTGCATGGTGGCTATCGTTGAGCATGACCTCAAGCTGCACAGGAGCACCTACGAAGTGTTGAGAATTTTGAGCGCTTCGTTGTTGGATAAGGCTCCTATCAAGGAACTCTTTACCAAGGAACCTGAGTATGTAGCAGATGATGGCCAATTGACTCTTAATTTTATTTAGTGGACACTAATGATACTTCTTAATAAAATCAATAGAAAATCGGATTGCAAAAATCTCAATAAATATTTGGCATTTATAAATATTTTGCTTACTTTTGCATCGTTCATACCCACGTCTTCGGGCGAATGGGTGGGACGGCGACATATTGGAAAGCGTCATTGATGCTTTGTTTTTGGCTATCTGAAACTTCCACAATACAGATAAACCAGTCAAGAGCAACAGCGGAGATGAATGCTACGGGTGTAGTATATACTCCCGGAGTGTGCCGAGGGCAAACTATGCCCTCACGCACACTTTTCGGGGTGCATTATATACTGACCGGCGTGGGTATTCAGACTCTGTTCGTTCACTGGTTGGGCTGTGGAAGGCCTCAGATAGCGGGACGGGCAGGTGAGGATACCCCGCTTTTTGTATGCCGTCATTAATAGCTAAGAACCCTCTGGCCCACGGGTATCAGTCAGAACAACAGATTGCTGACCGATGCCTAAAAACTCGGTAGTAAAGAAAAAAACGGTTGTTGCCAAACCTTTCATAAAATGGGCTGGTGGCAAAGGAAGCCTACTACAGAAGCTGGAAGCGCTGCTACCTGCTGATTTCGACGATCTTAAGAATGTTACTTACATAGAGCCTTTTGTTGGTGGTGGCGCAATGCTCTTCCACATGCTGCATCACCACAAATGCATCAAACGCGCAGTTATCAATGACATTAATTCAGACCTCATCCGGTGTTATCAGCTCATAGCAAGAACACCAGAGATTCTTATAGACCGGCTCAGTGTCATTGAAAACAATTACTATAGTGTTGAATTCCCTTCAAGGAAAGAATTGTATTATGCATACCGCGACCAGTATAATAGTGAGGGAATCCATCCTGACGAACGAGCTGCATTGTTTATCTTTCTGAATCGCACATGCTATAATGGTCTGTACAGAGTGAACGCATCAGGCAAGTTCAACGTACCTTATGGAAAAAGCAAGAAGCCTCTCATTTGTAATAGGGAGTTGATAATGGCTGACCACCAACTGCTTAGTTCTGTCGAGTTGATTATCCGTCAACCTGGAGATTATAAGTCCGTTAGACAGAATCTCAGCAGGAACAACGTGAACTTTGTCTATTTTGACCCTCCTTATCGTCCTCTCAGCGAGACGTCTTCTTTCAAAGAATATTCCAACACCCCCTTTGAAGACCGCCAGCAAGAGGAACTGAAACTTTTCTGCGACAATCTGTCTAATCAGAACTGCCTCATCATGCAGAGCAATTCTGACAGTAAAACCGAGAATGGGGATTCCTATTTTGAGGCGCTGTATGAGGAATACGATATCCAAAGGGTGTTAGCAGCGAGGTTTATCAATGCAGATCCCGAAAAGCGAATGAAACTTACAGAAGTGGTCATTAGAAATTATTGAGATATGGGAAAGATATTAATACAAGCCAACAATCTTGATACCGTCATAGATACCTTCATGTATATCTATATGCACCCAGGGTGTACGAAGCAAGAATTGGCAGATTATTGTGGCTTTACACTCCGACAGGCAGATTACTACACAAATGCTTGCAAATATCTGGACTTGATAAATGATGATTGGAGCAAGACACCTCTTGCTGTTGATATTTTTACAAATAATCCGGCAGAGATCTCAGAACGAGTCTATGCAAGAATCATCTCTGATGAGTTGATGGGACAAATATTTGCACGAATCTATGTGCTCCCAAATGAAGACCCATCTACATTTGCTATGGAACTCACAAAGGAATACTATCCGGGCTATAGCGAAGCAGTATATGAGCGGAGGGCGGATAATATCGTGAAATGGTGTAGGAGGATTATTGAGAAAATAAATACAAAATATTAATGATATGGCACATCTAACAGAATTACAAGTTGAAAATGTCAAATCGCACATGATGCGCGACGAAGATGCGTTAAGAATCAAGTTCAAGGCAAAGAATACTGAATTTGACACTATCAGCAGGCCCCACAACGAAGTTGAGGACTATGAGAAAATGGGGTATTCTGTGGTTCGTTCATCTGCTCGCAAAACAACATTGTCTCGAAAAAAAGATCATGGCGTGCAGTTTGAAGACGATGTGTGGTGTATGTTTTATAAACTTGGATTTCGAATTCTCAATGGAGACGAGAAACTCGTTGTTCAATGGGGCCCCAATAAAGAAGACACCCAACAGCTTGATGTAGTTGCTGTAGGCGATGATGCCATATTCGTAGTAGAGTGTAAGGCTGCACAAGCATCTGTTGGCCACAGTTTCAAGACAGAACTAAACAAAATGGAACAATATATGGCTGGCATTACAGAATCCTTGCAGCAGATATACGGCAGCGAGAAACGAGTGAAATTCCTATTCGCTTCTCGGAACTATCGTATTAACGACGAAGATATTGCCCGCATGGCAAATGCTGGAATATTCCATTTGAATGACAATTCCTATAATTACATCAACAACCTTATCAAGTCGTACAAAGAATCTGTCATTTACCAGTTCTACGGTTTAATGTTTAAGGATGAACTGATTAACGACGAACAGATAAAAATACCTGTTTTGAAAGGCAAAATGGGCGAACGTAACTATTATATTTTCTCCATCGAGCCGAGCACGTTGCTGAAAATCGGATTCGTGCTTCATAGAACTCGTGTCAACGATTCTATGGCACCGACCTATCAGCGTCTTCTTGTTCCATCACGACTGAAAGGCATTACCAAATTTATTGATGGAGGTGGCTATTTCCCTAATTCTATCATTATCAACTTTAGCGCAATTAGAGATGAACTAAAAGTAAAGTTTACACCTATCAGGGCAGAAAAGGACTCGCAATCAGAGTTCGGCTTCCTGCGTATCCCAAATGCTTATGGCATTGCCTACATCATTGACGGACAGCACCGCGTGTATGGATATGCCCAATCACAGCATAAAGAAGATAGCACAATTCCTGTTGTTGCTTTCGAGGGTATGGAGTCGGAGGAACAACTGAAGATATTCATGGAAATCAATGAGAACCAGAAAGCTGTCAGTCCAAGCCTGCGACTAGATTTAGAGGAAGACCTATACTGGAAATCAGCTCGTCTTGATTCTCGCATGAAAGCGCTACGTTCGTCATGTATTAAGGCTTTGGCTGCAAATTCCAACTATGTGCTTTACAATAAGATTTCCGTTGGCGAAGATCCTTCATTGTTGGCCTTCAAGCCATTTGATACCGCATTGGGACGTTCTGGGCTGATACCAAAAGCCTCTTCAACTCAATGGACTGGCGATACCGATGTCTGTATATACAACACCAATGAGACGGACATAGATAAAGCCATGAAGGATAGTCGCACCAGAATCACGAAGTTTATTGATGGAGGTTATGCTATTGCAGACTCAATCATGACAGAAGATGTAAAACAAGACTACCTATTCTCTAACCGTGCAACGTTCGCATTCATTGCACTTTTAGGGTCCTTGCATACATATCTTATCAAGATTAATGCGATTAATCCTCAGTCGTCTATTCCCGATAGAATTGCAGCTATTGATCCGTACATCCGGCATTTAGCAAACAGCCTCAATAACCTTTCTGACGAAGACAATCGAATTATCAAAGGCGTATTAGGACAGGGTGCCGATACATTCTGGCTTCGCTCTTTCCAGAACATCATTAATAAGCAATTCCCTGAATATGCTCCAGAAGAACTGGTAGAATGGAAAGAGACACAAGATCAATCTTTGCAGCAGGAAGGTGCAGAGCGTAAGGCAGATATTCGGAAACAGCTCAGAATACTTCTATTTGCCCGCCTTGAAAAGGTGTATGGAGCAAAATGGTTGAATAATGTTGCAATCCTCAAAAACGCGATAGAAGGAAGAATTATCAAAGAATTTGGCGATAATGATGATTTCGATCTGTCTGAATACGATTGGAGAGATTACTTGGAAGTGTCTGAATATCGTGACGTGATTGATAAGAACTTCAGCTATCAGGAGTTTGAGGAAGTATTTGCTATTAACATCGGACTTGCTTTCAAATCAAAGAAAGATAAGCTCAATTGGATGTCGATGATTAGTGAACCAAAAGGGAAAAAGACCTCTGCTTTAACACGCTCAGACTTGAATCGTCTGGAATTGATCAATACACATCTGGCCAACTTTATTGATGTTGAATGACATACAAGGAGATATCAAGAACGGATAATACGTTGCGGCCCTATCAGCAACAGGCAAAGGAGAACATCTTCTCTGCCTGGGATGAATGTGATAGTGTGATGTTCCAGATGCCGACAGGTACTGGAAAGACGCGTCTCTTCTCATCTATCATTAGTGATATCAAGACATGGAGTGTTCAGAAAGGCGAGGATGTTAAAATTCTTATTATAGCTCATCGCATAGAACTCATAGACCAAATCAGTGAGAATTTGGAGAGATATAAAGTGTCACATGGTATTATTGCCGGCGGGAAGCCTCGTGATTTAAGATATCCTGTTCAGGTGGCATCTGTTCAAACCATTACCCATCGTAACAATCTTGACGTGGCATGCGACTTGAACGTCAATTTCATTATTGTCGATGAGGCTCATCATTGTGTTGCCAATTCCTATAAGAAACTTTGGGACATGTTTCCTAATGCCAAAAAGCTTGGAGTAACGGCAACACCTTGGCGAATGAACAACGGAGGTTTTGGAAATGTTTTCGATAAGATCATCATTTCGCAATCTATTCAAAGCTTTATCGATGCAGGATGGCTTGCTCCATACGACTATTATTCTATCAGTTATAATAGCGAGATTCAAAGGGAGATAGAATCCATTACGGAGTTTGACGTGGAAGGTGATTATAAGATTTCTGCTTTGGAGAAAAAGATAGACACCACTCGTATTCGAGCCCAATTGCTGGACAGCTATTTGAAATTTGCCAAGGGTAAGAAGGGTATTATCTATTCTGTTAGTAGAAAACATAGTGACCACATCTGCCAAGAATATCGTGAAGCTGGTATTAACATCGTTCGGATAGATAGTAAAACACCAAAAGACGAGCGAAAACTATATGTGGACCGGTTCAGAAAAGGCCTGATTGATATTATTGTTAACGTAGATATTTTCTCGGAAGGTTTTGACTGTCCTGATATAGAATTTATTCAGTTGGCAAGACCAACAAAATCGTTGGTAAAGTATCTACAGCAAGTAGGACGTGGTTTGCGCCCAACAGCAGGCAAAAGTATCTGCCTAATCTTGGATAATGTTGGCCTGCATTTTCAGTTTGGCCTGCCAAATTCAGACCGGAATTGGGAAGAGTCTTTTGTGGGGAGTCCGCATATCCCAACCCGTAGGAATAGCTCTGGGGGTTCAATTCTCATCGAACACAAAGAGCGGAACTTCTCAGAGGGAACAGATGAGATGCAGTTGATTGTTACTTCACAAAGGAAGCATGAAGAAACAATAAAACAATGGTCTGATAAAGACCAGGAACTGCTAAAGACTTTATATGAAGAAAAGCAATGCCCAATAGAGATTCTTGTTGCTATTTTCAAACGAAGTGAAGAGGAGATAAGGAACAAATTATCTGAATTGACTAACAGAGAATAATGGCTACTATCACTCCCTTCTACCGTTCTGCCAATAAAGACTTCACCCTTGTAAATGGTGATTGTGTGTCGGTACTTGAAGCGTTTGATTTCCAGTTCGACATGATATTTGCTGACCCTCCATACTTTCTGAGTAATGGTGGCATCAGCGTTAGCAGTGGCAAGGTGGTTTGTGTGGATAAAGGTGGATGGGACAAGGCTCCCACAGCAGAATACATCGATGAGTTTAATCGCCGGTGGCTCACGGCTTGCAAGGATAAACTGAAAGACAATGGAACCATTTGGATAAGTGGCACTCACCACAACATTTTCTCTGTGGCAGACCAGCTATCGGAATTGGGTTTCAAGATTCTGAATGTGGTAACGTGGAATAAAACGGATCCACCAGACAATGTATCTCATCGTGTATTCAAGCACTCTGCAGAGTATATCATCTGGGCCAAGAAATCGAAGCGGGCTCAGCATCGCTATAACTATGAACTGATGCGCCAACTGAACGATGGCAAGCAGATGACTGATGTGTGGCGAATGCCGGCAGTGGCGAAGTGGGAAAAGTCGTGTGGCAAGCATCCAACGCAGAAACCATTGAGTCTGTTATCGCGTATCATTATGGCATCTACAAAGGAAGGTGACTGGGTGCTCGACCCCTTTAACGGAAGTGGTACTACTGGTGTCGCAGCCTCTCTGCTTGGTAGAAAGTATCTGGGTATTGATATGGATTCTGGTTATCTTGAACTGGCCTCAAAACGTAGAGAGGAACTGGAGAATGAAGAGGTAAGACAAGCATACAAGGAGATGGTGCTGGTGGACTTTAATGGTGCCATCCAAGCAGAGCAGCCGCACCATGTACTTGTGGGAAGAATTGGTTCTGAAGAGCAGTGGAAATGGTTCGAAAAGACGCATACCTACACGTTGCCCATCAGCAAGATCCTGTCTATGCCGAAACTACTTGGAGCAGAGTATGTATTAGCATTCCTTGGAAAGGATTCGAAAAGGGCGCAACTATGCAGAATATCGTCTGTAAAACCACAAGTGAAGACACGTAAGCAAGTAACAGAAATGGCTTCGCATACTTCTGACTACAAGCCAACACGCGACAAGACCTACTGGCTTATTCATCTGGAAAAGCCTTTGGATGAATTGAAAGGGAAGGTGTTCAATAAGTCGTTATTGCTTGATAAGCAGGAGCAGCGCGGAGCCTATTGGATAAAAAAATACGAAGAGGCTATCAAGGCATTTGAGTGACACCTTGTAGTATGTCACTGATTTTGCTCCAATAGTAATACGCCTCAGGATTTCCACGACGTATTTTGGTGAGTTCTTTGCTAACGGCAGCGCTGATTTTCATGTTCATTGCCTCATTGGCATTGCCAGAGTATTTCTCGATTTTATACAGGCCATATTCAATAGATGTAGCCAAATAGGCCGCCTTGGCTGCATCGGTTATGGCCTGATCAAGCGTATATCTGCCAACGTAGATATGACTCTTCAACTTATCAACTCCCTCTGCAAGCAGTTCAAAATCATTATTGGGGTCAACCTTTCCGCGTGTAGCAAGTGCCATTGCTGAATTACGGATATCTTCATAGACAATGCTGAGGTCTTCACCCTTTCCACGGTATGATGACAGTTCAACGACTGCTATTGACTTGAATGTTTCTGCCGTGGTGGAAATGTCTTCTACGGCATCAAACAGTCTGCCAATATCGTGGAGTTGCTTTGCAACGTTGATAGTGGAGTTGTGTGTGCCTTTATAATAGGGAACACCGCATGTGTTGGGTGCAAAGGCTGTCAGTTTGTCGCCAAGTATATCGGCAACTGATGGTACCCGAATGATGGTCTCGCTACCTTCATTCTTGATGAATGGATGCAAGAGAGGCTTTTCTTCTATCTGATGATAGTGATTGTCCTCGAATAGCACATCGAGTAGTACAGAGTCCTCTATCTGGTCTGAATAGACTACTTCAAAGAATGATTTGTAATGCCCCTTGGGCACATTTCCATTCCTGTTCTCACGCCTGATGGCCTTACAATCAGTAAAGCCATATTTCTCGCAGTTCTGAAGATATTTCTCAATATCGGTTCCTGGTGGGCATAGAACGTCTATGTCTATAGAGAGCCTGCGGGCCTTTTCACCGAGTATCAGAAGCAGACTGGTTCCACCTTTGAACGTCAGCGGACAACCTTCCTTGACAAGCATCTCCAGTAGCGAGAAGGCACGGATAACCTTCTCAACAAGTTCGGGGTGCCTGAATTTATGTGATGAACATACTTTATCAATCCATTCTTTTTCAAAACATTCTTCTTGTATCATTGTATTTCCTTCAAGTCGTTAAGTATTGATTCTTTCTCATTACGACGGTCTGCATATCTTAGCAGACGGGTCTGATTTACGTCATAATGGGTGATAGCTGTTCTAAGCATCTCCAGATTCTCATAGCCATGCAGATAGTAGAAGTCTGCATCAACCCTCGTATCTACCAGCAATTTCTCTATGGTAGGGACGGGCACTTTTCCGTCAAGCATCAGTGGAGATTCTGTAACGAGTGGTTTTACGATGATGTTCTCGCTGCCTAAATCAATGTAGGTCGAGGCTATCTTCTTAGTAGGAGAAAGGAAGAGCCGTCCCTTATATTTGGGTAGTAGGACATTAAAAACGCTCTCCGTAACCTCTCGGTTTGTCTCGATGTAGACGGAATTATTCGGCGTCAGATCGTGCAGAAGCGGGGTAATGACATTACCACTATAAACACAAAAGTCTGCTAATGGGAACTGTTTTGACAATGCTTTGTATAGCGAACGGGCTTTAGTATTGGCTTTCACCTGAAATGAGTTTGAAATGTGAGCCGTATATATACCACGTCCTATTCTCCGCAGTTTTCCCTGTCTACAGAGATTGCTCAAATGCCAACTGAGTGTATTCCTAGCAATACCAGCTGACACCTCTGCCGGTATGTTATCAATGGCAAACTGCTGCAAGCCATTGGCATAGTTCATGATGTTGTCACTTACACCTACCATTATTCCTTGTAAATAGAATCGCTGCAAAGGTAACTAAAAATTGGCAAATTTCCAAATTTTTGCCGTTTTTTAGGTTTTATTTTAATTATTATTTGCAGTTGCGATTGCAAAGCAAATAAACCATAGGAAGATTTGTTTTATGCAGAAAAGGTTAAAAATGATCAAAAAAGGATCATCATAGATCTGCCGGTCACTTTGTGATCGGCTTTTTTCGTACCTTTGCATTCCAAATTACAAAGAACAATAACACACAGGGGCTATCCCCCCTATATTATCATTATAAACTATTAAAACAAAAATTATGAAATTTACAATTTTGGAAGGGGCCTGTTTGACCCGACGCAAGGAAACCTACGCTTGCAGTAGCTTGGGTTTCCGAAACGAGAACACAAACACGAGTGTTAACAATAACTGCACGAAAGGAGGGCCTGTATGTCTTTAAGAAGTCGAATTCAGAAGATTGACGAGGCTCTTTCTTTTTATAATAGTCTGCCTACTAGTACTGGTACTGATGAAGCACATATTCATTATGCCTGGTGTCTGTCGAGACTTGTCGTGAACCTTAACGACTGCCTAAAATCTTATTTGGACGATTTGGGAAAGGGACAATGTAAGGAGGTGTTAGGGATAGACTACCAGAAGATGACCAGTAAGGACTATTGGCTGAGAGGCGGAAGCCTGAAAAAGCAGCTTTCTATACCTGGTCAAACACTACTTAAAGACTTTCAGAATGATTGTATTTTTAAAGAATTATTGACCGTCGACGACATCTTCGACAAGTTGGAAGAGGCGGTCAACGAGTTGGTGAACTTGCTGAAGGAAGCCAAGAAGAAAACGATGAATGCCCCACAGGGCTTGTTTGCGAATTTCTACCATCAGCAAAGCGAGCTGAACAGCGAGCCAGTGGCTACTGGCTATGAGGAATGGAAGATGAATGTGGGCTGTCTGACCTTTGAACGTCTGAAGGAGAAACAGACGCTAACGGTAGCCGACTTCCTGAAAAATGACATCCTTCGTTTTGCACCGCCTCCCACACACCGCGAGATAAGCCTTGTGAAACTGGATTTGGTAAAGATGTTTCTGCCCTGCGATTACCAACTTCCCGACGATTTTGTGTCGCAGTGTGCTGTGTTTCGCCGTTTCATCTCATGGCAGGGCGACGTGCTGAAATTAGACTATGAGGTGTATGGTAAGTATATGTTCTTGTATTCCCATCAGTTGAGCGACGATGAGATTCTAGAATTGTACAGGTTCGACAGGACTCTGATGATGATTCATGAGGATATAGAACGACTGAGTAAGGAGGAAGGAATAATAGAGGAAATGATGGAGGAGAGGAAAGAGGGAAATGAAGGCATAAAGAATGGCACTATTGGCCGAAAGAAACTGAACTTGAAGAAGCTGGCTTGCGCCATTGAGAACTGTCAGAAGTATTTCTGGGCTAATAGTGCGTATGCAGTCTTGTTCTGTATCTGTCGCGATGACTACGAAATGGATTTGTCACAAACGGATTTCGAAAGAATAATCGAGGGATTGCCATACAAGAAGAAACGTGACCACACCTGCCCGACAGGTACGATAGCCAACGCTTTCAGTAATAATCCCATCTTTAGTGAGGATGTCAGCAAATGGGAGGATTATAACCCCATGAAACGCATCATAAAACTACTTAATGAGCTACGAAATGAATTAAAGTTATAGAAATAGTTATAGAAAGAGTTATATAAGTTCTATAAAAAGTTATATAAGTTATATAGGTGTCTATAGGTTCTTTAGGCACCTATTTTTTGTGTTTAATTTTGCCGTCGGAAATTCGAAACAACAAACAAATAAAATAAAAAAGTATGAAAGAACTAAAGAATTTTTCGACGGTGCGCAAATGCACCAAGGGTGTAAAGGTAGTACACGAAAACCTGCTGCCCGAACATCAGCTGACACGATTGGCTGAACGTGAGATGACGGCCTTGCAAGGCATGGTGAGTATGGAACTGTATGGTATTCTGTCGTACCACGTGCGAGGCTTCGACGAGGAGATGCAGATCACGATGGCCGAGAACCTTGTGGACTTTGCCAAACAGCATGTGGCGTATACAACGGGAGTAGCATCGGCAGACCTGGTGCTGGACATCTGCTACAAGATGATTGCCATGGAGCATGGAATCTTGAAAAAGAGTGTTTTGAGTAGAATGAAAAACTTTAATAATGGATAATGGATAATTGTTCAATGAAATACAAAGTGATTATACAGGAGTTGAAGGCGTCGAATGACAAGAATGTACGTGCCTTTGTCCGTGATGTGGAAAAACTGAAGCGGATGACGAAGAAAGAGCGTGACTACTATTTAAAGAACAGGTATACGCCAGAGGCTGTGAGAAAGCTGATAAAGGAGTTCATACCTTACATCACGATAATAGCATACAACTATAGCAATAAGGCTAAGACGATGACGATGCTGGATTTGATAGACGAGGGCATTCTCGGCGCGTATGCTGCATTCGAAAAGAACAGCAAGGACGGTGAGCCTTTGACAAGAAGAAAGGTAAGAAACCAAATAAAATCACGAATCAG
>Ga0265298_10008743_pt1 | contig 12134 bp, 8 predicted proteins | sample AusTroGonzalo_MG_3_FD_193486 | JGI IMG/M metagenome (GOLD analysis project Ga0265298, IMG submission 193486) | Bovine rumen microbial communities from tropical cattle in Woodstock, Queensland, Australia - Gonzalo_01 | ecosystem: Host-associated > Mammals > Digestive system > Stomach > Rumen ...
AGATGGGTAAGATTATTGAAGAGATTGCCCGTAGCCGTGGCCATGAGATTGTGAGTATCATCGATATTAACAATCAGCAGGATTTTGATAGTGAGGCCTTCGCATCGGCAGATGTGGCCATCGAGTTTACGGCTCCACAGGCTGCCTATGGTAATTATCTGAAGGCGTGGGCTAAAGGCGTGAAGGTGGTTTCTGGCTCGACGGGCTGGATGACGGAGCACGGCGACGAGGTGCGTCAGGCTTGTGAGAACGGCAAGACGCTGTTCTGGGCTTCTAACTTCAGCATTGGCGTGGCTATCTTCTCGGCTGTCAACCGTTACCTAGCCAAGATCATGAACCAGTTCCCTCAGTATGATGTGGAGATGGAGGAGACGCACCATGTGCACAAGTTGGACCATCCCAGTGGCACGGCTATCACACTGGCCGAGGAGATTGTGGCGAATATTGACCGCAAGGAGGCTTGGGCTGAGGATACGACCGACCCGAAGCTGCTGCGTGTGGACCATATACGCCGTGGTGAGGTGCCTGGCATTCATACCATCCGTTACGACTCGGATGCTGATATCATTACGATTACTCATGATGCGCATTCACGTCGTGGCTTTGCCCTTGGTGCTGTGCTGGCAGCAGAATATACCAAGGACCACAACGGACTGCTGACCATCAGTGATATGTTTAAGTTCTAGGGATTCAAGGATAACTGGAACGTTTGGGAAAAACAAAAAATTATGGAAAAAAGAGAAAAAGCTAAACTGAATATGAAAAAGCAGTGGGCCAAGTTCGTCCTTGTGATGGTGTGCTATCTGCTGTTCCTTTTTTGGGTGAAGTCGTGGTTGGGACTGCTGGTCATTCCTTTTATCTACGATGCTTATATTTCTAAGAAAATCAACTGGAAATGGTGGCAGGACTATGAGGGTCCGATGCGAACGGTGATGTCGTGGGTCGATGCGATCGTCTTTGCGCTGGTGGCTGTCTATTTCATCAACCAGTTCTTCTTCCAGAACTACGTGATTCCTTCTTCTTCGCTGGAGAAGTCGCTGCTGACGGGTGACTACCTCTTTGTGAGTAAGGTGAGCTACGGCCCTCGTATTCCTGAGACGCCGCTGACCGTGCCCCTGACGCAGCATACGTTGCCCATTGGCGATTTGAAGTCGTATATTGAATGGCCGCATTGGGAATATCGTCGTGTGCCTGGACTGGGTAAGGTGGAACTCAACGATATCGTGGTGTTCAACTATCCTGCTGGTGATACGATCTGCCAGAATGTGCCTTATCAGACGGAATACTATGGCATGTGCTATGGCTATGGACGTCAGATCTATGAACAGAACTATCCTTTGGCTTATCCTATCGACTCGCTGTCGAAGATGGAGCAGAGAAAGCGTTTTGAGGAGTACTATAACCTGGGCCGACAGTATATCGTGGCTAATGCACATGAGTTTGGTGGCATTGGCTATCGTCCTACTGACCGTCGTGAGAACTATGTGAAGCGCTGTGTGGGTCTGCCTGGCGATGTGCTGCAGATCAAGGACCATATCGTTTATCTGAACGGTAAGGCTAATAAGGAGCCTGACAATGTGCAGTATAAATATGATGTGCTGTTTAACGATGGTGTCATTCTGGATAATGACTTCCTAAAGGAGAACGGCATTACTTGCGAGGACCTGGGACTGAGTCGCGCTGACCAGGCTTATTTCAAGAGCGAGGGTCAGATTCAGCTCACTCAGCAGTTCCGTAACAACCGTGTGGTGATGCCTCTGACCAAGAAAACGGCTCAGTTGCTGAAGAGCAGAAAGGACCTGGTGCAGGCAATTGCTCCAGAGATTGATAACAGAACGGATGATATCTATCCGAAGAACATGGTGAAGGACTGGACGCGCGATAACTATGGTCCGGTGTGGATTCCTAAGAAGGGCGAGAGTATTAAGCTGTCGCTGGATAACCTGCCCATCTATGAGCGCCCGATCAAGGTGTATGAGCATAACGACCTGGAGGTGCGCGATGGCAAGATCTTTATCAATGGTGAGCAGACGGACAGCTATACCTTTAAGATGGACTACTACTGGATGATGGGCGACAACCGTCATAACTCGGCTGACTCGCGTTACTGGGGTTTCGTGCCTGAGGATCATATCGTGGGTAAGCCTATCTTCATCTGGTGGAGTAGTGATCCTGACCGTGGCCTCTTTAGCGGTGGCATCCGCTGGAGTCGCTTGTTCAGTATCGTTGATAACATTAAGTAAATGAAGAAAACCCTCCGATTCCTACTCGCTTTCCTGATAGCCTTCGCACTGCTGATGGTTGTCAGGGTGGTAGGTTTCACCATCTATACCATCAACGGCACTGGCCTGGAACCAACATTCCAGGCTGGTGACCGTATCGTGGTGAACAGATGGAGCTACGGACTAAGGGTGGGCAAGAAGGATGGTTTCTTCGACTATGGTCGCATCGTGCGACGCCCTGTGTGTAAGGGCGACTTGGTGGCTTTCGAACTGCCGCAGGACAGGAAACAGATTCTGATCTGTCGCTGCAAGGCATTGCCTGGCGATACGATTAACTATGAGGGGCAGACACTCGTCGTGCCAAGCTTGGATGACTGTGCCGATGGGGATTACTATTGGCTGGAGTCTGTGAATCCGGCTAATGCGGTGGACTCGAAAACGCTGGGTTTTATTTCTGAGGAATATATCATTGGACGTGCCTTTATGGTGGTCTATAGTCATGAACCGCAGTCGTCTGTATGGGATGGCTGGCGAACAAACAGAATGCTTCTTCCACTATGACCACGGCATGCTTGTCTACTACTTACTTCGGTCCTGTTCAATGGTATCAGAAGCTTCATCGTTATGACCAGGTGGTCATCGACGGTGAGGAGCGTTTCTTGAAACAGACTTATCGCAACCGCTGTCTTATTGCTACGACTCAGGGTGTGCAGGCGCTGACGGTTCCTGTGGTTCACGATTCGAAGTCTTCTATCAGTGATGTGCTGATTTCTGATCACGGCAATTGGCGGCACTTGCATTGGCAAGCCTTGCAGTCGGCCTATGGCGATTCGGCTTTCTTTGAATATTATGAGGATGACTTGCGTCCTTTCTTCAAGGAGAACAACTGGGAGCGTTTGGTGGATTATAATGATGCTATCTGCAGGAAGGTGTGTGAGTTGCTGGATATGCAACCGAACGTGGTTCGTGAGCATTCGCAGGAGTTCTCTGATTTTCGCATGATCATCAACCCTAAGCATCCGCTGGAGGACAGTGAGTTTATGCCGCGTAAGTATTATCAGGTATACCAGCAGAAACATGGATTCTTATCGAACCTGAGTGTCCTGGATCTTCTTTTCAATATGGGGCCAGAGAGCATCTTTTTCTTATGATGCTATGCGGCTAGGAATTGTCTCTTTGCTTTTGTTGTGCAGTCTGTCGGTATGTGCCCAAGAACAGGGTTCATGGGAGCAGGTGTGGCATGAGGTCTATGATGCGGAGGATACGGACGACGACGTGGCTTCTGATGATTATGAGCGTCTGCAGCAGTTGGCCGAGCATCCTATCAACCTGAATAACACCAACCGTCAAGAGCTGGAACAGCTTCCTTTTCTTTCGGAACAGCAGATTGACGAGCTCATGGAGTATCTGCTTCGCTATGGTCCGATGCGCTCGCTGGGTGAGTTGCGCATGGTGCAGGCTATGAGCTATCAGCAGTTGTCGCTGTTGCCTTTCTTCGTGACAATAGGGGAGGCGCCAGCTCAGAAAAAGTCTTTCCCCCGTTGGTCTACGATTGCCAAATATGGTAAGCACACCATGACGCTGGCTGGTCGTGTGCCGTTTTATGACAGGAAGGGCGACTTGCTTAGCGACACAACAGGATATTTGGGGTATAAGTATCGCCATTCCTTTCGCTATGAGTTTTCGTATGGGTCTTATCTGAGACTTGGACTCGTTGGTTCTCAGGATGCGGGTGAACCTTTCTTTTCGACGAATAATCCGTGGGGCTATGATGCTTATTCGTATTATTTGCAGATACAGCAGTTGGGCTTCATAGAGAATGCTATTGTGGGAAAGTACAAGGTGTCATCGGCTATGGGTCTGGTGCTTAACACGAGCTTCTCGCTTGGAAAGCAGATCATGTTGCAGAACATGGGACGACGCACGAATTCCCTGCGCCCACATAGCTCTCGTTCTGAGGCTGATTATATGCAGGGAGCGGCTGCCACAGTCCGTCTCTTACGCCCGCTGACGGTCACGGTCTTTGCTTCCTACCGCCCTATTGATGCGACACTAAACAAGGATGGCACCATATCGACGATCATTACGAGTGGTTATCATCGCACATTCTCTGAGTTGCGAAAAAGGCACAATAGTCATCAAACTGACTTGGGCGCTATTATCCGCTATCAGCAGAGTGGCTTTCATCTGGGGGCCAACATGGTTTATACGCAGTTGGACCGTCAGCTATGTCCTAACACCAAGCAACTTTATCGTCGCTATTATGCTCAGGGAACACGTTTCTTCAATGCGAGCGTTGATTATGGTTACATCCATCATCGTTTGTCGCTGAATGGCGAGACGGCCATTAACCGTGACGGTGCCTTGGCCTCTGTCCATTCGCTGAGTTACCAACCGTCTGGCCGTTTTGGCATCATGGCTTTTCAGCGTTTCTACAGTTATCGTTATACGGGTCTTCATGCGCATGGCTTTGGCGAGGGCTCGCGTACGCAGAATGAGGCTGGCTATTATCTGGGAATGACATGGAACCCTCTCGCCCGACTGCATTTGCAAGCGTATGCCGACTATGCTTATTTCCCTTGGGCACGCTATCAGGTGTCGCAAGCCTCGCATTCATACGACATGATGCTACAAGTCGATTATCAGTTAAAACGTTGGACGGTCAATGCTCGCCATCGTGTTCGTCTTCGTCAAAAGGATAATGAGAAGAAGACGGCCCTGATTCCTGATAACGAGCATCGTGGCCGACTTTCATTAACCTATGCGCATCCTACGAAATGGAGCGCCAAGACGGAGTTGGATTATACCCGTTCTGATTACAAGACCACGAGTCGCGGCTATATGGTGAGCGAATATTTGGCATATTCTGCTAAGCATTGGCAGACCTGTCTGATGGCAGGTTATTTCGATACGGATGATTATAACAGTCGCATCTATATCTATGAGCGACAGATGCAGCACGACTTCTCTTTCCCCATGTTCTACGGACACGGCGTTCGTGCCGCCCTTTTCGTGAAGGCCGATATGACTGACCATCTTTTGTTCTCTGCCAAACTGGGCCATACGAATTATTTCGATCGCGACGTCATTGGGTCGGGCAAGCAGCAAATAGCACAGTCGCATATCACGGACCTAGACCTTCAACTGCGTTGGAAGTTTTAGATAAAATGATGATTGACAGCAATTTTTTCAATTATCACTTTCCACTTTTTCACTTAAAATTCGTAACTTTGCACCCACAAACCAATTTGCCTTGCAAAAATGAAAGAATTACCCTTGAAGTACGGATGTAATCCGAATCAGAAGCCCTCGCGTGTGTTCATGGCCGACGGCTCTGAGCTCCCCATCGAAGTCGTTAACGGCCGTCCTGGCTACATCAACCTGCTGGATGCACTCAACTCCTGGCAGTTGGTAAAAGAGTTGAAGCAAGCCACAGGTCTGGCTTCTGCCGCCTCGTTCAAGCACGTCTCACCTGCAGGTGCTGCTGTTGGTCTGCCCCTGAGCGACACGTTGAAGCACATCTATTTCGTCGACGACATCCCTGGTTTGGACGATAGTCCCATTGCTTGTGCCTATGCTCGTGCCCGTGGTGCCGACCGTATGTCATCGTATGGCGACTTCATTGCCCTGAGCGACACCTGCGATGCCACAACAGCACTGATCATCAAGCGTGAGGTGTCTGACGGTGTGATTGCACCCGACTATACCCCTGAGGCTCTTGAGATCCTGAAGGACAAGCGCAAGGGTACTTATAATGTGATTAAGATTGATGCCAACTACAAGCCCGCTCCCATCGAGACGAAGCAGGTATTTGGCGTTACCTTCGAGCAGGGTCGCAACGAGATTAAGTTGGACGATCCCGCTTTGTTCGAGAATATCCCCACCCAGAACAAGACCTTCTCAGATGAGGCTCGTCGCGACCTGATGATTGCTCTCATCACCCTGAAGTACACCCAGTCAAACTCAGTGTGCTACGTCAAGGACGGTCAGGCCATCGGTATCGGTGCTGGTCAGCAGAGCCGTATCCACTGCACCCGTCTGGCTGGTCAGAAGGCCGACATCTGGTGGTTGCGCCAGCATCCCAAGGTGCTCAACCTGCCCTTCAAGCCAGGCATCCGTCGTGCCGACCGCGATAATACTATTGACGTGTATATCTCTGAGGATGAGCACGATGACGTGCTGCGTGATGGCGCTTGGGAGCAGTTCTTCACTGAGAAGCCCGAGGTGCTCACCCTGGCCGAGAAAAAGGAGTGGATTGCCAAGAACACTGAGGTGAGCCTTGGCAGTGATGCATTCTTCCCCTTTGGCGACAATATCGAGCGTGCCCACAAGAGTGGTGTTCAGTACATTGCTCAGGCAGGTGGTTCCGTACGCGATGATCATGTCATTATGACCTGCGACAAGTATGGCATTGCCATGACCTTCACAGGTGTGCGTCTGTTCCATCATTAATAGATGGGCTCATTAACCCCATAAAACTCATAATTATGGTAGGCGAAGACGATTTTCAGAGCATTCTTGAGAATGGTATTTCCTTTGGAAAGGGTGGCGAACGCAAAGACCCCAACGAAGGAAAGGTGAAAACCAAAGCCAAGAAAAAGAAGTATATTACGGGAGCTCACGGCAGCGGCTCGGCCCGTCAAAAGGCAAAATACCGCGAGCAGCGAGCTAACCGCAAGCACTAAATGAGACAAAAAGAAAAGTTCTTGAAACATCCGGCGCAATCATTGCGCCGGATTTTTTGTATTTTTGCGCTGTAAATATAACCATAATTAAAAACAACAACATGAAAACAAAGTTAATGTTGGCTGCCTTGGCCATTACCATGGGTGCCACAAGTGTAAATGCGCAGGTGAAGTATGCTTGGCAAGACACGAGTCTGCCGCGAACACAGCGCGTAGAGAACCTGTTGGGCATGCTGACGCCTGAAGAGAAGGTAGGACTGATGATGAACAAGTCTATCTCTATTGAGCGTCTGGGCATTCCCTCCTACAACTGGTGGAGCGAGGCCTGCCACGGTGTGCGTCAGGGCGACTACACCGTTTATCCACAGCCCATTGGCATGGCTGCTGCCTTCAACGCCAAGTTGGTGCACGACGTCTTTTCGCAGGTGAGTGATGAGGCCCGTGCCAACTGGAACCGTTCAGACCACAGCGTGAAGCATGTGGGCATGGGCGAGACCTATTATCCAGGCAATCCCGAGTTGACCTTCTGGTGCCCTAACGTCAACATCTTCCGTGACCCCCGTTGGGGACGCGGTCAGGAGACCTGTGGCGAGGACCCCTACATGAATGCCGTGCTGGGTGTTCAAACAGTTCTCGGCATGCAGGGCAACAACGATCAGTACTTTAAGACCCACGCCTGTGCCAAGCACTATGCTGTGCACAGCGGACCAGAGCCCTTGCGTCACTCCATGAACGTGGAGCCCACCAACCGCGACCTGTGGGAGACCTATCTGCCAGCCTTCAAGGCCTTGGTGAAGAAAGCCAATGTGCGCGAGGTGATGTGTGCCTACCAGCGTTTCGAAGGAAAACCCTGCTGCACCAGCGACCGCCTGCTCATCGACATCCTGCGCAACAAGTGGGGCTATGATGGTTTGGTGGTGACCGACTGCGACGCTATCAATAACTTCTTCAACCGTGGTCAGCACGAGACCCACAAAGATCCCCTCTCAGCCTCTGTCGATGCCGTTCTTAATGGTACTGACCTAGAGTGTGGTAAGGTCTTCATGAACCTCACCGAAGGTCTGCAGAAGGGACTCATCAAGGAGAGCGACCTCGACGGTCACCTGCGTAAGACCCTCATGGGCCGTTTCGAGTTGGGTATGTTCGACCCAGCAGAGAAACTGCCTTGGGCCAACCTCACCTCCGATGTCATCAGTTGCGAGAAGCACGACGAGTTGGCCACCCAGGCCGCTCGCGAGTCGATGGTTCTTCTCCACAACAATGGCATCCTTCCCCTGTCAAAGAGCATCAAGACTCTGGCCGTGCTTGGTCCTAATGCCGACGATGTAGAACTGCTGAACGGTAACTACGGCGGCACGCCCACCAAGAACCACCAGCACTCGCTGCTCGAGGGTATCAAGAACGCCCTGCCCAACACCAAGATCATCTACCACAAGGCTTGTGAGTTGAATGACGAATACACCACCGTTAAACACTTGCAGGAATTCAACGATGGCAAGGGTGTGAAGGTAGAGTTCTGGAACGACAGAAACACCAACTTCGAGAACCCCGTCAAGAGCGGCTACTATACCGAGTTGAACTTCTCAACCTTTGGTGCCTGGGGCTTTGCCGAGGGCGTCACCAACGACAACCTCGCCGTACGCATCAGTGGCACCTATAAGGCCACCTTCACTGGCGAGATGAAGTACACCCTCTCTACCGACAATGGCTATGTGCTGAAGATCAACGGTCAGGTGGTTGAGGAGAACAAGGGCGGCGGCCGTCGTGGTTTCGGAGGCTTCGGACGCCGTGGTGGTGCCGACTATAAGTCATTCAACGTTGAGAAAGGCAAGACCTACGATGTAGTTATCGAATACCGTCGTGGCACAGGTAACTTCGCTATGCTGCGTGGCGACATCTGCGAGCGCAAGTTGGCCGACTTCACCGACCTGGCTAAGGAAGTGAGCGTGGCCGATGCCATCATCATCATCGGCGGCATCTCTGCCCGCATGGAGGGTGAGGGTGGCGACAAGCAGGACATCGAGTTGCCCAAGGTACAGCAGATCCTGCTTCGCGACATGCACAAGACTGGCAAGCCCGTCATCTTCGTCAACTGCTCAGGCTCTGCCATCGCCTTTGGCAGCGTCGAGGGTCAGTATGATGCACTCCTCCAGGCCTGGTATCCTGGTCAGGGTGGTGCCAAGGCTCTGGCCGAGGTGCTCCTGGGCGACTATAACCCTGGCGGCAAACTGCCTGTCACGTTCTATCGCTCTACTGAGGACCTGCCCGACTTCATGGACTATTCAATGAAGAACCGCACCTATCGCTACTTCACTGGCGTGCCCCAGTATGCCTTTGGCTATGGTCTGAGCTACACCACCTTTAGCGTGGGTAAAGCCAGTATTTCTGGAAAGTCTGGAAAAGCCGGGAAGGTCGGCAAGCCCCTTTGCACCGTTACCGTACCTGTGACCAACACTGGCAAGCGCGAGGGCACAGAGACCGTTCAGGTTTATGTGAAGCGTCTCGACGACCCAGGTGCACCCATCAAGGCCCTGAAGGGTTTCCAGAAGCTGAGTCTCAAGCCCGGCGAGACCCAGAAAGCCACTATCGCCCTCGATGGCGAGGCCTTCGAATACTACGACGAGACGATCGACGAGCTGGCTGTGAAGCCAGGTCGCTATCAGATCCTCTATGGCACGTCTTCTCTCGACAAAGACCTGCAGTCGTTCGATTTCACCGTGAAATAAGTAAAGCTAACCTTTTAACCAATAACTCAACAACAATATGAAAAAGACATTGCTTATGTTTACGCTGATGGCCGCCGTAACCTCGGCATCAGCACAGCCCCGCCCCAACAACGACGGGACGGTAACGTTCCAGTATCGGAACGATTCGGCAAAAAAAGTCCAGGTCGACGTCCAGTTTGCTGGTCGTAAAGACATGACTCGCTCTGCCGATGGCACATGGACCGTGACCCTTGGCCCTGTGGCTCCCGACATGTATCCCTATTGCTTCATTGTCGATGGTGTCAGCGTCATGGATCCAGAAAATCCTCAGTACTTCCCCAACGAAGGCTTTAAGAACAGTTTGGTAGAGATTCCGTCGAAAGACGGGTCTCTGCCTCACGATATCCGTCCTGTGCCCCATGGCCGCATCGAGTATGTGCACTACTTCTCGAAGAGTCTTGGTGCCACCAACAACGCCATCGTCTATCTGCCTCCCCGCTATATGGAGGACCAGCAGAAGAAGTACCCCGTGTTCTATCTGATTAGTGGCACCACTGATACAGAGGAGGTCTACTACAAGGTGGGCCGTGTGAACTACATCCTCGACAATCTGCTGGCCGATGGTCAGGCCAAGGAGATGATCGTGGTGATGCCCTATGGCAATCCCACCAAGCTCCTGCCTCCTCGTCCTGCTAATGGTGCCCCAGGCGCTCCTGGCGCAGCCCCTGGTGGTGCACCCCAGATGCGCTTTGGTGGCGATGTGTTCAGCAAGGACCTCATCAACGACCTGATGCCCTATATCGAGAAGACCTATCGCACCAAGAACGATCGCGACTCTCGCGCCATTGGTGGCTTCTCGCGTGGTGGCAACCAGGCCCTGATGAACGGTCTCACCAACCTCGACAAGTTCTCGTATCTGTGCTCTTACAGCTCGTTCACCTCTACTGACATCCCCAATGTCTATGACAAGGCTGCCGATACCAACAAGAAGATCAATCTCTTCTGGCTCGGCGTGGGCACAGACGACTTCCTCTATGGCAATGCGCGCGACTACATGCAGTTCCTCGACGACAAGGGTATTCAGAGCGTCAAGGAGTTCACCACCGACAAGTTTGGTCACACCTGGATGAACGCCAAGTACTTCCTCTCAAAGACCCTGCCCCTGCTCTTCAACAAGAAGGCAGCTGAGGCCGCTATGAAGGAAGGCAAGCCCGCCCCCGCCAAGACTGGTCAGGAGCAGCAGTTCACTGCTGGCGTCATGGCCCGTCTGTTCCCCCGTCCCATTGTCTCGCCCGAGTATTCTCCTGAGGGCATCACCTTCCGCTTCAAGGCTCCTGAGGCCAAGAACGTAGAGTTGGCCTGCGAGATGCTGCCCGAGGCTGTCAAGATGGAGCGCGACAGCGATGGCGTGTGGAGTGTGGTGCTGAAGGACTATCTCTTCGAAACCTTTAAGTATTGCTTCATGGTCGATGGTACGGCTGTGGCCGACCCCAGCAACATGTACCTCGCACCAGACCGTGGCTTCAAGTTCAGTGTGGCCGACAACCCCATGTCGCCCTTCAACTTTATGTCTCAGGGTGAGATAGAGCACGGCCGTGTGGCCTACGAGCTCGATCGCAACGAGGCTTGGTACACCTCGCCCATGCCACGTCAGGGCATGTCCATGCCTAAGTTCATCCAGTTGGTGCCTGGCGAGGGCGATACCATGGAGAGCTGGTTCAAGGTAGGTGGTGCCGACGCTATTGTCGATCGCCTCATTGCCGATGGCAAGACCAAGCCCTGTATCCTCACCACCAGCGCCCTCGAGTTTATGCAGCAGGGTGGTGGCGCACCCCAGATGCCTGGCTTCGCACCCCGTGTGCTCCGTGCCGACGACTATCCCACATGGACACAGCGTCGTCGTGCCCTCGTGAAACTCCTCCTCGAGATTGGTCGCGAGCCCGATAACCAGTTCCCTGGCTTCGGCGGCGGTAACTTTGGTGGTGGCAACCGTCGTGGTGGCGGTCGTCCTGCTGGAGGCGGTGGCTTCGGAGGCGGCTTCGGCGGAGGCGGTGGCTTCGGCGGAGGTTTCGGAGGTGGCTTTGGAGGCCCTCAGATGTAATCCCTTAAATGGCTTATCATAAAGAGCGGCAGGAACGTTTGTCCCTGCCGCTCTTTTTTTGTCTTATGATGCGTGGATTTTATTCGAATCCGCCACCGCCACCACCAAACGTGTTGGTGTTGTCCTCGTCCAGGCCGTTGCCGTGACCTTCCTCACCGTCGCGCTCCGTCTTCTTCTTCGTCATGTTGCCGAAGTTCCAGGTGAGCTGCAGGTTGATGCGTGGGTCACGGTAGTTCTTCTGATGACGCCAGAAGGTGGGACCCTCAGTATAGTTCTCAAATTTGCGGGTGTTAAACACGTCGCGCCAGTTCAGAGCCAGTGCGAAGGTCTTGTTCAGGAACGTCTTGCGCAGACCCAGGTCCAGCGAGCCGTTAGCCTTGCGATGACCCTGGGTGATTACAGAGCGCGAGCGATAGTTACC
>Ga0265298_10008745_pt1 | contig 12130 bp, 12 predicted proteins | sample AusTroGonzalo_MG_3_FD_193486 | JGI IMG/M metagenome (GOLD analysis project Ga0265298, IMG submission 193486) | Bovine rumen microbial communities from tropical cattle in Woodstock, Queensland, Australia - Gonzalo_01 | ecosystem: Host-associated > Mammals > Digestive system > Stomach > Rumen ...
GGTGATGAGGTGCTGCTGCCTTCACCCTGCTGGGTTAGCTATCCCGAGATGGTAAAGCTGGCTGGTGGTGTACCCGTAGTTATCAAGGCTGGCATTGAGCAGGACTTCAAGGTTACTGCCGCCCAGATTGAGGCTGCCATCACTCCCAAGACCAAGGCTATCATGATCTGCTCACCCTCTAATCCTACCGGATCAGTTTACAGCAAGGATGAGCTGGAGTCAATAGGTAAGATGCTCGCCAAGTATCCCGATGTATTCATTGTTTCTGATGAGATCTATGAGCACATCAACTTCATCGGCGGTCATCAGAGCCTGGCTCAGTTTGTTGACAAGGACCGTATCGCCGTTATCAACGGTGTATCCAAGGCTTATGCCATGACTGGCTGGCGTATAGGTTTCATGGCCGGTCCGGAGTGGCTCGTTAAGGCTTGCAACAAGCTGCAGGGTCAGTACACCAGCGGAACATGCTCTGTTGCCCAGAAGGCTGCCCAGGTGGCTTTTGACGGCCCCCAGGATGATGTAGAGAAGATGCGTCAGGTATTCCAGAAGCGTCGTGACCTGATTGTTTCTCTGGCCAAGGAGATTCCCGGCTTTGAGGTTAACAATCCTCAGGGTGCTTTCTACCTCTTCCCCAAGTGTGACTCATACTTTGGCAAGCGTTACGGTGACAAGGTAATCAACAGCGCCGAGGATCTGGCTATGTACCTGCTTGAGGTAGGTCATGTAGCTACCGTGGGCGGCACAGCATTCGGTTCACCTGAGTGCATCCGCTTTAGCTATGCTACCAGCGAGGATAAGATCGTTGAGGCTTTCCGCCGCATAAAGGAGGCTCTTGCCAACCTTAAGTGATAATGGATAAAGGTGCCCGGGTGGGGCACCTTTATAATGTAAAAGCGAGGATTCCGGATGGGATCCTCGCTTTGTTTCTCTCTTTCCGTTGGATTATTCTCCCGGGTGGATAGCCTCTGACGGGCAGACACCGGCGCATGTGCCGCAGTCTACGCACAGATCAGGGTTGATTGAATACTTATCGCCCTCAGAGATAGCCTCAGACGGACACTCATCGATGCAAGTTCCGCAAGCGATGCAGTCGTCACTGATTACGTATGCCATAGTAGTTGTTTGTTTTTGGTTTGTGTGGCACAAAAGTACACACTTTTGAGTTCTCTACCAAATGGCTTGTGATTTTTTACAATAACTGCGCGGTTGGTACGTTTTAATAGGGATGATGAAATACCTCAATAGAGTATCGGCTCTGATAATAGCCGCCCTGTTGCTCGTCCCGGTGCTTGGGGCGGGCTCTCTCTGTGCGCAGGAACGCAAGATACAGAACCGTCCCTATCTGGATGACAGGGTGTGGCATTACGGTTTTCTAGTGGGTCTGAACATTCAGGATATCCGCCTGGCCAACAACGGCGCCTATTACGTCAATAATAGCGGTAAGCTTGAGCAGTGGTATGCCGATGTCCCCGAATACACCCCGGGATTCAGTGTGGGCGTGCTGGGTGAGCTCAAGGCTAATGACTGGCTGTCAATCAGACTGATACCTACCATGCATTTCGGAGACAAGAGGGTGGTGTTCAAGGACCAGCGCAGCGGAATGAGTGTTGACCAGTATATCAAGTCCACTCTGCTCTCTTTCCCTATTGACCTTAAGATAAGTGCGGCCCGATTCAATAACTACCGTCCTTATGTGGTTACTGGTATAGCTCCTACGTTTGACCTTACAGTCAAGCGCGGAAAGGAGTTGCTGGTAAAACGTTCCGATCTGATGTTTGAGATAGGAATGGGTCTGGACCTTTATTATCCTTTCTTTAAGATGATACCGGAGATTAAGTTCTGTTTCGGACTCAACAACGTCCTGGACAAGAACCGTACTGATCTTAAGGACCGCTCACTGCTCAAATACAATGACAGCGTAGATAAGGCCCAGAACGCCATGGTGGTCTTTACTCTCTATTTTGAGTAGTCTCTTTCCGGACATGCTTAAGAATTTACATCGCAATTATTTTGCTCTGAAAGAAAAAGATACTATCTTTGCGCCGCTTTATGCGATCGCTGTCAAGGAAGAGTAACTTGGTATGTCGCTCTAGCATATGACAAACATTGAAAATTCCAGAACAATGGATTTAATCAAAATTGCAGAACAGGCATTTGCTACCGGTAATGAGGGTAAGTTCCCCGCATTCAAGTCTGGTGACACCGTAACAGTAGCATACCGTATCGTTGAGGGTAACAAGGAGCGTATCCAGCTCTATCGTGGTGTTGTAATCAAGATCTGCGGACATGGTGACAACCGTCGTTTCACCGTTCGTAAGATGTCAGGCACCGTAGGTGTTGAGCGTATATTCCCCATCAGCTCACCGGCTATCGACAGCATTGAGGTGAACAAGATCGGTAAGGTTCGTCGCGCTAAGCTGTACTATCTGCGTAACCTCACAGGTAAGAAGGCTCGTATCCGCGAGAAGAGAGCTAACGCCTGATTCACGGAATCAGCTTATAAGGAACGGCAGCCATCAGGTTGCCGTTCTATTTTTTATTACCTTTGTCTCATTAAATTGAGTAGCATGTCATTGTTGTTTGGAAGAATATCGGCCGCTATGGCCCTGGTTCTTTTGCCTTTGGGCGCGGCAGCTCAATCCGGAGCAGAGATTGAACATGATCTTGAGTTCAGGATTGAGGCGGCCGGAATAGCCGGCAGCGGAGACCATGCGCCTTTCTGGCATACCTCCAACCGTCAGGGACTGCCTTCCGTAAAACCGTCAAACGGATATATGCATTTTGCGGCTTTGGGCGGCATCGGACTGCCCGGAGACCTTGATGCGGGATACGGAGTGGATCTGGGGTTTGGAACAGGCCTGGAGAGTGACTGGTATGTGCATCAACTCTATGTGGACCTGGATTACAAGTGGCTGGGTATGTCTGTAGGCATGAAAGAGCGTTGGAATGACAAGAACCGATATCTGAGCACCGGTGCGCTGACATGGTCCGGTAACAGCAAGCCAGTACCTGAGGTTCGCGTGGGCATTCCGGAGTACGTGAGGATTCCTCTGCTTGGCGGCTGGTTCTCAGTCAAGGGACATGTAGGATATGGCCGTATGACCGATGACAAATGGCGCAGGGAACACGGCGGCGGTTCTTATGTGGACGGCATACTGTTTCATAGCAAATCGGCCTTTCTGCGTTTTGGCGATGATGATAGATTCCCGCTCCAGGTTACAGTAGGGCTTGAGATGAACAACCTGTTCGGAGGAACCAGGATTAACGGCGGAGTTGAGTCCCCGATGCCTTCAGATGCCGCGGCTTACTGGACTGCTTTGTTCCCGTTCCATCATGTGGAGCAGCAGGGAAATGAGGATGGCGACAATCTGGGTAGTTGGCATCTTAACTTTGACTACAATCTTAATGATTGGCATATCGGGGCCTATTACGAGCACTTCTATGAGGACCATTCGTCAATGCTGGGCATAGAGTACAAGAATGATACCCAGGGTGATAAGGACTTTATATTCTTCGGGTTTCGCCGCAACTGGTTTGACGGTCTGTTCGGGATTGAGGTCAACGCGCCTGATAACGTGCGTTATTTCCGCAATGCAGTCCTGGAGTTCATGAACACCCGCGGGCTTTGCGGTCCTATCTGCCACAGCACTGCATGCAACTCCGATGGTATGTATGTGATAGAGGAGGTGGATGGCCGTGACGGTATGTACAATCACGGCATCTATTCTACTTATTCACATCACGGTTATGCCATGGGTAATCCGGTGCTTATATCGCCGGCATATAACGGTGACAACGGTGCAAACACGTTCCGCAGCAACCGCGTTCAGATGTTCCATCTGGGTGTGGACGGCGGCATTACCCATCAGATTGACTACCGTGTGCTTGCTACCACTACACGTCACTGGGGTTGTTACGGGGCTCCTCTTAAGGATATTGAGAGCGTGACATCGGTCATGCTTGAACTCTCTTACCGTCTGGGCGGCGCTTATGACTGGAAAGTCAGTCTGTCCGGTTCCATGGACTTTGACAGCGGTGACCTGCTTGGAAACAACAGGGGTGTGATGTTTACTATCTCAAAACAGTGGAAACTACTATGAACAGAAAGATATTCGTTACGTTGGCGGCACTGATACTGCTGGCCTTTGGGGTCAGTTCATGTGAGCATGCATTCCCCAATGATGACCTTGATTTCTATTGGCGCCTGCAGACCATAGAGTATGCATCCGGTCAGACAGAGCAGGTCAAGGGTGATGTCATGTTCGGTTTTGCGCGCCATATGGTACTCATAGAGGATTTGTCTAACAATTTCAGCCGTCATGGCGTTACTACCGATACGGGCGATTCCCTTAAACTGGATTTCTCCATGTATCCGGCTTCAGAAACGGATGCCATCCTGGAAGGACTGGGAAAATGCGGTATGGACAGCCTTGTCACGACCTTCAAGGTGGATTACCCCAAAGACCGTCTTGTGCTCACCTCCGGTAAGGCTACGCTCAGATTCAAAAAGTGGTGATGTCAGGGCTTTATGGCGCCGTCCAGCAGGTGGATGGTGCGGTCCGTCATTGCGGCAAGAGACTCGTCATGGGTCACTATCACGAATGTCTGTCCCAGCTGGTCTCTCAGATTGAAGAACAGCTTGTGCAGCTCCTCCTTATTCTTTGTATCCAGACTGCCCGATGGCTCATCGGCCAGTATCACATCCGGTTGGTTGGCCAGCGCACGGGCTACGGCTATTCTCTGTTTTTCGCCTCCTGACAGCTCTGAGGGCTTGTGCTGGGCTCTCTCACTCAGTCCCAGCAGTCCCAGCAGTTCTGTGGCCCTGGATGATGCCTGTTTCATGCCGGTTCCGGCTATGAGCATGGGAATCATTATGTTCTCCTGTGCTGTGAATTCAGGCAGCAGCTGATGGAACTGGAATACGAAACCTATATGCTTGCCGCGGAAAGCGGAGAGCTCCTTCTCATCCATGCGGGTTATGTCCTGTCCGTCATACAGGATACGTCCGCCGTCAGGCTTGTCAAGTGATCCCATGATCTGGAGTAGGGTGGTCTTGCCTGCACCGCTGGGGCCGGTAATGCTTATTACCTCACCTCGGTTTATGTTCAGACTTATACCTTTGAGCACCTGGAGCGTGCCGAAACTTCTAGTTATGTTGTCCAGTTCAATCATTGTCTCTAGATTTAGGAATACCTGATTCTGATTGCAAAAATATACGCTTCCCGCCGAATTTGCCTTAATATTATGAGATTTTATGCTTTTAAGGAGCTCTATTTGGCTAGGAAACACTAATTTTGCGCCCGATTTATACTTTAACAAATTAAAAATCATATGCGAGTAGCAATTGTTGGAGCCAGCGGAGCAGTAGGACAGGAATTCCTGCGTGTGCTGGAAGAGCGTAAATTCCCGCTCGATGAGTTGGTTTTGTTCGGGTCATCCCGTAGTGCCGGATCTTATTACACCTATGGCGGTAAGAAGATTCAGGTCAAGTTACTCCAGCATAACGATGATTTCAAAGGCATTGATATCGCATTCGTATCAGCTGGTGGCGGCACATCCGAGGAGTTTGCTGAGACCATCACCAAGTACGGTGCAATCATGATAGACAACTCCAGCGCTTTCCGTATGGATCCGCAGGTTCCTCTGGTAGTTCCCGAGGTTAACCCTGAGGATGCACTGGTTCGTCCCAAAGGCATCATTGCCAATCCTAACTGCTCAACAATCATGATGATTGTGGCTCTTAAGGTCCTCAATGACCTTTCGCCCGTAAAGAACGTACAGGTTTCTACCTATCAGGCTGCCAGCGGTGCCGGTGCAGCTGCCATGGCAGAGCTTGAGCAGCAGTATCGTCAGGCTCTTGCCGGCGAGGAGGTAACTGTAAACAAGTTTGCCTATCAGCTTGCTTTCAACCTGATTCCTCATATTGACGTCTTCAAGGAGAGCGGTTATACCAAGGAGGAGGAGAAGATGTTCTATGAGACACGTAAGATGTTCCACAACGATATCAAGTGCAGCGCTACCTGCGTACGCGTTCCTGCCCTGCGTTGCCACTCAGAGGCTATCTGGGCAGAGACTGAGCAGCCTGTATCAGTTGAGGCATTCCGTGAGGCTGTAAAGAAGGGTGAGGGCCTTGTCCTGATGGATGATCCCGCCAAGAAGGAGTATCCTATGCCTCTCTTCCTGGCAGGTACAGATCCCGTATACGTAGGTCGTATCCGCAAGGATATAGCTAATCCTAACGTAATGTGTTTCTGGATCGTAGGTGACCAGATCCGTAAGGGTGCTGCCCTGAACGCCGTTCAGATTGCAGAGTACCTGATCAAGCAGGGGGTAGTTAAGTAATCAGACGTTACTGTATAAAAAGAAAGGCTCGCATTTGCGGGCCTTTCCTTTTTTATGGTGATTGGTATCACTTCTTCATCTTGCTCTTCCACAGAGCGCTCATCTCCTCCAGGGTCTTGCCCTTGGTCTCGGGAACCATCTTCAGTACGAACAGTGCTGAGAGAACTGAGAATCCGGCGTAGATGAGGTATGTTCCACCTATGCTCCAGTCGCAGAGTGAAGGGAATGTGGATGATATCACGTAGTTTGAAATCCACTGTGCTGCTACGGCTATTGCCACGGCGTTACTGCGGATGGTGTTGGGGAATATCTCGGATATGAGAACCCAGCAGATGGGACCCCATGACATCATGAATGAAGCGGTATAGATGATGATGAATACCAGAGCGGCAATTCCAATCACGTCGCAGAATGACAGGATACTCAGGGCGATCATACCTATTGCCATGCCTATTGAACCTACGATAAGCAGAGGTCTGCGTCCCCACTTGTCGACTGTCAGGATAGCTACTACGGTAAACAGGATGTTCACAACGCCCATAACGACGGTCTGTATCATTGCAGCGTCACCGCTTGAACCCATGTTCTGGAATATACGCGGAGCGTAGTACAGAACCACGTTGATACCAACGGCCTGCTGGAAGAATGACAGCAGCACACCTACTATGATAACCAGGATACCGTATGAGAACAGGCTCTCCTTCTTCTCTACCAGAGTGTCCTTGATCTCCTGCAGAATCTCCTTGGCGCGTCCCTCACCGTTAATACGGGTAAGTACGTCCATAGCCTTCTGGGTGTTGCCGCGCATAACCAGGTAACGCGGGGTCTTGGGAACAAGCAGCAGAAGCAGTCCGAATGAACCTGCCGGGAAGGCCTCGCTTACGAACATCTTACGCCAGCCTATGTCAACCATGGCAGCCTGGATCAGGTCGGGTGTATCGGCCAGACCGCTGCGGATAAGGGCGTTGATGGCGTAAACCACCAGCTGTCCGAATATGATGGCGAACTGGTTGCATGATACCAGTGTTCCGCGTATCTGCGCGGGTGCTACCTCAGCTATATACATAGGGCAGATGGCCGATGCCATACCTACGCCTATACCTCCCAGGATTCTGTAGAGTATGAATGCCCACATAAGGCTCTTGGTGGCCTCTCCGGGCTGGAAAAACTCAAAATTCGGGCGGAAAAGGAACTCGGGCATATAACTGCCCAGGGCAGACAGGAAAAACAGCACAGACGCAAAAATAAGGGCGTTTCTGCGGCCCAGTCTTGTTGCCATGATACCCGAAATCAGACCTCCTATAATGCATCCGATAAGAGCGGATGAGGTCACGAATCCGTGCATTGCGGTTGAGTAGTAATCTCCAAGTCCGCTAACGAAAAAAGCCTGCAATGCCTGCTCGGCACCGGAAATGACAGCGGTGTCATATCCGAACAGCAGACCGCCTATCACGGCTACTGCGCAGATTCCGTAAAGGTAGGCTTTGCTACCAGTCTCTTTGTAATTGCTCATAAGTATTTTTATTGGTTTGTTGGTTCCGTTTATTATGCCTTGGGCGGGGTGTCCAAAACAAAGTAGGCAAATATAGCAATTAGTAGACAAACGCAATAAGCGAATGTCAATTTTATTTATGTATTTTTAATGTTTGGGGTTTATCATTGTCTTGCATCTGTAAGAAAATATTATCAATTATCGGCGCGTTCCGGCCGGCTTTTGCAGTACTTGATCTCCGCCTGGAGGTCTTCGCAGCCGGCACCGTTTGCGGCTTTTTTAGTGTGCTGCCCTCTATTTGCGGTAGTGTTGTTTGCAGTTTACGCTAAATGGCGCTAACTTCGCGTTGAAATCAAAACATAGCTACAATATGGAACAGAACGGAAACGGACAGAAACAGCTTCAGATAGAACTCAAGGAGGAGACGGCTCAGGGGGTATATTCAAACCTTGCCATGATAACCCATTCGTCATCTGAATTCGTGATGGATTTTATAAGCATTCTTCCGGGTATGGCCAAGGCGCAGGTCAAGTCACGCGTCATCATGTCGCCCGAGCATGCCAAGCGCCTTCTCATGGCTTTGCAGGACAACGTTGCCAAGTATGAGAATGCGTTCGGAAAGATTGAGCTCAAGGCTCAGAAGGGCGTCTACATGCCGCCCATATCCGACTTCCACGGAGAGGCTTGATCGGGATTGCTTTTTTTACCGGTTTGAGGCGGGTGATTTATGTTCATCCGCCTCTTTTTTCGGCCTTTTTTCGGTTATTTTATCAAAAACTATGCGTTTTCGCTTGTGTTATTAGATAAAAGCCGTATCTTTGCACGCCAAAAATTCTGGATTTACTATTTAATATATAATAATTAAAAACAAAAAACATGCCAACAATTCAGCAGTTAGTACGCAAAGGACGTCAGGTTCTGGACGACAAGAGTAAGTCTCCTGCCCTGGATTCCTGCCCTCAGAGAAGAGGCGTTTGCGTGAGAGTTTACACAACAACACCTAAGAAGCCTAACTCAGCCATGAGAAAGGTTGCCCGTGTTCGTCTTACCAACCAGAAGGAGGTTAACTCCTACATCCCGGGTGAGGGTCACAACCTGCAGGAGCACTCAATCGTGCTTGTACGTGGCGGTCGTGTAAAGGACCTTCCCGGTGTACGTTACCACATCATCCGCGGTACACTTGATACCGCCGGCGTAAACGGTCGTCTCCAGAGACGTTCCAAGTATGGTGCAAAACGTCCTAAAGCAGCTAAGAAGTAAAAGTCATTAACTAGTTTTGGTTAGATTGCGGTTGAGTAAATGTCCAAGCGTGGATGTTGAAGAATCAAAATGACAACCCGAACAAAACAAACGATTTAAAATGAGAAAAGCAAAACCTAGAAAGCACGTCATCCTCCCGGATCCCGTATTCGGCGACGTTGCAGTGACAAAGTTCGTTAACCATCTCATGTACGATGGTAAGAAGAACACATCTTTCGAGATTTTCTACGAGAGTCTTGACAAGGTAAAGGCTAAGATGCCCAATGAGGAGCTTTCAGCCCTTGAGATCTGGAAGAAGGCTCTTGATAACGTAACACCTCAGGTTGAGGTTAAGTCCCGCCGTATCGGTGGTGCTACTTTCCAGGTTCCTACTGAGATCCGTGCAGACCGCAAGGAGTCAATCTCAATGAAGAACCTTATTTCATTCGCACGCAAGCGCGGTGGCAAGTCTATGTCAGACAAGCTTTCAGCCGAGATCGTTGACGCATTCAACAGCACCGGTGGCGCATTCAAGCGTAAAGAGGACATGCATCGTATGGCCGAGGCCAACAGAGCTTTTGCACACTTCAGATTCTAATAAATGGCAGATCAGGATTTACATCTCACGAGAAACATCGGCATCATGGCTCACATCGATGCCGGAAAGACTACGACCTCAGAGCGTATTCTTTACTACACAGGATTAACACATAAAATAGGTGAGGTTCATGACGGCTCAGCTACTATGGACTGGATGGTCCAGGAGCAGGAGCGCGGTATCACTATTACCTCAGCTGCCGTTACCACACACTGGAAATGGCAGGGAAACACATATAAGATCAATCTTATTGACACTCCGGGACACGTTGACTTCACCGCTGAGGTTGAGCGTTCACTCCGTGTTCTTGACGGTGCTGTTGCAGTATTCTGCGCAGTAGGTGGTGTACAGCCTCAGTCTGAGACCGTATGGCATCAGGCTAGCAAGTACGGTGTACCCCGTCTGGGTTATGTTAACAAGATGGACCGTTCTGGTGCTGATTTCTTTGGTGTAATCACCCAGATGAAGGAGATTCTTAAGGCTAACGCCTGCCCCATAGAAATTCCTATCGGTCAGGAGGAGTCTTTCAAGGGTGTCATTGACCTTATTAAAATGAAGGCCATCTACTGGCACGATGAGTCACTCGGCGCTGAGTATTCAATTGAGGATATCCCCGCAGAGCTGGCTAACGATGCTCAGCAGTGGCGCGACAACCTTCTTGAGAAGGCTTCCGATTTCGATGACGAGATGATGATGAAGTATCTTGATGATGCTTCAACCATCACAGAGGAGGAGATCCTGCGTGCTGTCCGTAAGGGTTGCATCAGCCAGAAGCTTGTTCCCGTTGTCTGCGGTACTTCTTTCCGCAACAAGGGTGTTCAGCCTCTGCTTGACTATGTATGCGCATTCCTTCCTTCACCTATCGATTGCGGCGGCGTAGACGGCTTCCTGCCCGGCTCAGAGGAGGAGACCACACACCGTGATCCCCGCTCTGACGAGAAGACTTCTGCTCTTGCATTCAAGATTGCAGTTGATCCCTATGTAGGTCGTCTTATCTTCTTCCGCGTATATTCTGGTAAGGTAACTGCCGGAAGCTACATCTTCAACTCCCGTTCAGGTAAGAAGGAGCGTGTAAGCCGTCTGTTCCAGATGTACTCAAAGAAGCAGATCCAGGTTGATGAGGTTGCTGCCGGCGATATAGGTGCAGTTGTTGCTCTTAAGGATATCCGTACCGGTGATACCCTCTGCGATGAGGATGCACCGTTGGTATTGGAGAGCATGGACTTCCCGGATCCCGTTATCAGCATCGCTGTAGAGCCTAAGACCGAGAAGGATATGAGCAAGCTCTCTGATGGTCTTGCACGTCTTGCCGAGGAGGATCCCACATTCACCGTTAAGGTTGATGAGGATTCAGGTCAGACCCTGATCTCAGGTATGGGTGAGCTCCACCTTGATATTATTATAGACCGTCTGAAGCGTGAGTTCGGCGTTGAGTGCAACCAGGGTCGTCCCCAGGTTAGCTACAAGGAGTCAATCTCTCAGACAGTCCAGCTGCGTGAAGAGTACAAGAAGCAGACCGGTGGTAAGGGTCACTACGCTTGCATCGTCGTTGAGATCGGTCCCGCTGATCCTGATTGGAAGGGCGGCCTCCAGTTCATCGATGCCACCAAGGGTGAGGCTCTGCCTAAGACCTACCTGCCTGCTATCGAGAAGGGCTTTACCAACGCCATGAAGAACGGCGTTCTGATGGGTGCTCCTATGGAGTCTCTCAAGGTTACCGTTCTGGATGGTAAGTATCACCCGGTTGACTCAGATGCCCTCTCATTCGAGGTTTGCGCAACCAACGCCTTCCGTAACGCTTGCGTTAAGGCCGCTCCCGGTCTGACCGAGCCTATCATGGCACTTGAGGTTGTAACTCCCGAGGAGAGCATGGGTAGCGTTATCGGTGACCTTAACAAGCGTCGTGGCCAGGTTGAGGGTATGGAGACAAACCACTCAGGTGCCAAGGTCGTTAAGGCTCATGTACCTCTGGCCGAGATGTTCGGTTACGTAACCGCTCTGCGTACAATCACTTCAGGTCGTGCTACTTCTTCAATGTCTTACGAGCGTCATGCCGAGGTTTCCAAGGCTCTGGCCCGTCAGGTTGTTGAGGAGAACGGCGGTAACGTATCACTGCTTTAATATAATAAGGTAAGAGAGAGAGAAAGCGGCTGCGATAGCAAATGACTCTTATCAAAGCCGCTTACAATAAAATTCAAACAAACAATTAAACATTAGACAATGAGTCAGAAAATCAGAATCAAACTGAAGTCTTACGACCACAATCTCGTAGACAAGAGTGCAGAGAAGATCGTAAAGACAGTTAAGGCTACCGGTGCTGTAGTAAGCGGTCCTATTCCACTTCCCACACACAAGCGTATCTTCACTGTTAACCGTTCAACATTCGTAAACAAGAAGTCACGTGAGCAGTTCCAGCTCTCTTCATTCAAGAGACTGATCGACATCTACAGCTCAACTGC
>Ga0265298_10008746_pt1 | contig 12130 bp, 11 predicted proteins | sample AusTroGonzalo_MG_3_FD_193486 | JGI IMG/M metagenome (GOLD analysis project Ga0265298, IMG submission 193486) | Bovine rumen microbial communities from tropical cattle in Woodstock, Queensland, Australia - Gonzalo_01 | ecosystem: Host-associated > Mammals > Digestive system > Stomach > Rumen ...
TACGACCTGAAAAACTGTGAGCCCTACGTCTGCGACCGCGACGGTCTGCCTCGCCGCCGGTTAGAGGACATCGGTCATGAGCGCCGCAACGGCTATGCGTGGTTCGGCAACAGACCTGCCGAACTCTATCCGCTGTATGACGAGTGGGCTGACCGGTTCGACCCGCAGCATAAGGTCACCATCAGCCTGAAGACAAAAGGCGCCAATGAGAACGGCCTCATCCAGATGTTCCGTCAGCCGGTGAAGGATATGGCAGACTTCGATGCGGTGGTCAACGAGGATGAGCGCATTCAGACGGCTATCGAGAAGGCACCCGAACGGCCTGAAAAGCCTTTCAAGATATTTATTCGAAAAGGCATTTACCGCCAGAAGGTCATCATTGACCGGCCGAACATCGTACTGGTAGGCGAACAGCGCGACAGCACGGTGATTGTACTGGCTGAGACGGAGAAGACGCGGACTGTCCGTGAGTACAAGGGACAGGACGTCCATCATGGAGTCGTTGTGCTACTGGAGGGTGCCGACGACTGCATCATCAGCGGACTGACCGTCTACAACAACTACGGAACGGTGATGGAACCAGGCAACACGACACACCAGATGGCTGTCTACGGCCGCGCTACGCGTACCATTATTATTAATAGCAACATCTGGGCTGACGGCAACGATGCCTTGTCGCTATGGGCTCCCGACGGTGGCATGTACTATCATGCCGACCTCTTCCTGCGCTGTCCTGGAGTTGATTTCCTGTGTCCGCGGGGCTGGTGCTATGCCACACGCTGCCGTTTCTATGGTGACGGACGCGCCATTCTCTGGCACGACGGCCGTGGTGATCAGGCCAAGAAACTGGTGGTCACCAATTCGGAGTTCGACGCCAAGCGTCCCACCGTGCTCGGTCGTTATCACCACGATTCGCAGTTCTATGTGGTCAACTGCAAGATGTCGGCGCAGATCCTGGATCAGACCATCGAACATGCCTATAAGGGACGTACTGCTGAGGAAATGGCCAAGGAGGGCAAGGTGCTTGACCCGTGCCCGTGGGGACAGCGTGTCTACTACTACGGTTGCCGCCGCGAGGGTGGTCATAGCGGATGGCTCAGCGACAATCTTCAGCAGGCTCCCGGAAAACCCGAGTTCCACGGCATCACGGCCTTGTGGACCTTCGACGGACGCTGGGACCCGGAAGCCCGCATCCGTGACCTCTGGTCAGTGCTGGCATACTGAACGTTTCGGTTTTCGTTTTGGTTTTCGTTAAAACCTGACTCCTAATGCCCCACGGACATACCAGTCGGTGAGCTTGACGTCGGAACGGCCAACATCATCGGATATCGGCGGCTCTTTCGTCATTCTGTAAGCCATTCTTATAAATAATATCGCGCACGACCTATTGTTAAACAAGCTTAAAGTTTTGAATAAATCGCTTGCGATATAAAATATTATTCTTACCTTTGCTGTCGAAACAGCGAAGATGCTCACGCTCGGCAAATGAAAACGCGTTTTCTTTGCACTCGCTTAATCGCATCTTTGTCGTCGAAAACAACATAACGAACTTAAAATATAATAAGGATATGACAAAGATTTATGATTTCAAGGCTCAGACGAGCAGAGGTAAGGAACTGGATTTCGCTCAGTTCGAAGGTAAAGTATTGCTGATTGTCAACACAGCCAGCAAGTGTGGTTTCACCCCTCAGTTCGCAGGACTGGAGGAGCTGAACCAGAAGTATAAGGACAAGGGACTGGTCATCATCGGTTTCCCCTGCAACCAGTTCAAGGAGCAGGATCCGGGCTCTGACGGTCAGATTGAGGAGTTCTGCCAGCTGAACTACGGCGTGACGTTCCAGATCATGAAGAAGACCGACGTGAACGGTCCTGCCGCAGAACCCATCTTCGAGTACCTGAAGGCTCAGGCTCCCACGGAGGAGTATAACGGCCTGAAGGCAAAGGCTGCCAAGACACTCTTCAAGGCTATCAGCAAGAGCGTGGAGAAGGACAGTGACATCAAGTGGAACTTCACCAAGTTCCTCATCTCGAAGGACGGTGAGACCATCAAGCGCTATGCGCCCACCACTGAGCCGAAAGACTTTGAGAAGGACGTGGAAGGAATGCTTTAGAAGTGAAAAGTGAATAGTGAAAAGTGAATAATTTGCTACCGCAATAGTTTATGCACGCAGAATTACAACTTGACAATCAGATTTGCTTCCGCCTCTACACGGCTGCACGACTAGTGACACAGGCGTACACACCGACATTGACGGCACTGGGCATCACCTATCCGCAGTACCTCGTGCTGATGGTGCTTTGGGAAAAGGACAACCAACCGGTGAACGACATCGCACATCGTCTGATGTTAGAGACGAACACCGTTACTCCCCTGCTTCAACGTATGGAGAAACTCGGTATCGTCAGCCGCAAAAAGGGAGAGCAAGACAAGCGCCAGCAGATTGTCAGTCTTACCCCAAAAGGCAAAGCGTTAGAGGAAGAAGCATTCGCTCAGGTTCCTGCTGGAATGAACGACCAACTTTCAGCCTGTCCGCTGAACCCCGAAGACTATCAGCGATTGGCACTGGAACTGGATTCGATTATTAATTCACTTAAAAACAAATAAAAAATTATGGCACATCAATGTGAAAATTGCAAATTGCGAGCTAACTACGACAAGAAACCTAACTCGCTGATGGGACGCTTCTGGCGTTGGCACATCAATTTCTGTCCGGGCTGGAAAGCCTATTTCACCTCTCTCCCTGCTAATCAGCAGCAGGCACTACGCGAAAAATATCAGTTCACCAAATATCAATAACAATTTAAAACAACAAAATTATGGAAACAAAGAAATCAATTGAGGCATTACAGTTTTTCGTAACCCATCTGGCAGAAGGTGCCATCGTTCACAAGCAGCAGGGCATGATCTTCAAGGCACAGAGCATCACCAAGCTCGGACAGAAGTACATCGACCACTTCAATGAGGAGATGGGCTGGGTTGAGAAGTTCACAGAGCGCATCCTCGACCTCGGCGGAGAGATCAAATTCGAGGGCATGAAGAGCCGCGACCTTATCTGCGACCCCATCGAGTATGTCAAGGCCGACCTCGCCATCCAGGGACCTGGTGTTGAGATGCTGATGAAGTGCATGGAGGGCGTGAAGGACGATCCCACCACCTACGACCTGCTGAAGGGCTACCTGAAAGACGAGGAGGAAGATCTCTACTGGAGTCAGGGCGCACTGGAGCTCATCGAGAAGATCGGTACTCAGAACTGGCTGCTGTTGCAACTGTAAGATACCAACAAAGTGCTGCAAATAGACTTTGGCAGAATGGCAAAGGACGTAGCATTGGTATTGTCAAGCGGTGGTGCGAGAGGTCTTGCCCATATCGGTGCCATTGAGGAACTGGAGGCGCAGGGTTATCGCATCACCTCTATTGCAGGCTGTTCGATGGGAGCTCTCATCGGAGGCGTCTATGCGGCAGGGAAACTGAAGGAGTTCCGCGAGTGGATGAAGATGGTTGACCGTAAGAAAATGCTGGAACTGACCGATTTCTCGCTGAGTCTTAATCATATCGTAAAGGGCTCACGCATCATCGAGGCCATCATGGAGTTTGTACCCGATGTGCCTATCGAAGACCTGCCCATCCCCTATTGCGCTGTGGCCACCGACCTGAAAGCCGGCCATGAGGTGGTGTTCAGGAAGGGTAGTCTCTTCAATGCCATCCGTGCCAGCATCTCGCTGCCGTCATTTTATCAACCTGTGCATCGTAACGGCATGATACTCATTGACGGTGGCGTAACAAACCCCATACCGCTGAACCGTGTGGCACGGCATGAGGGTGATATTCTGGTTGGAGTTGATGTGAGCGGACATGATTACGAGACGCAGTGGGAGGTTCAACATGAGTTGGCAGAAAAGCGCAAGCGCAGCAAATCGCTGTCACAGCAGATACTCAACAAACTAATACCCGACAACCTCGAATTCAACTATTACACGATGCTCTCGCGAGTCAGTTCACTAATGATTCGCCAAAACTCCATTCTTATGGCCAAGCTGATGAAACCCGATGTACTTGTTGACATCCAGATGAGTCGTTATGGCGGCTTCGACTACGACAAATCAGAAAAGCTTATCGCCATAGGCCGCCAAAAGACACAACAAGCTTTCAGTAAAATGGAATAGCTTTTCTTCCTGCTAAGCGCAAGCGGGCGGAAGTGCTTCTTCTGTCACTTCCGCCCGCCTGAATCGTCATCCAAATCTATTGATTGTTTACTCTTTGGCTGCGTTCTCAGCATCGATGGCCTTGATCTTATCGCGTACCAACTGTACTTCGTCCTTCAGCTTCTGCACCTTGCGGTTCATCTCGTCAATCAGAGAGTTACCCTTCTTCGAGGCAGCGTTCAGGAAACCGAGGTTGTTCTCGTAGGTCTGCACCTCGCTCTTCAGCTGTTCGTACTGGCGCATCAGACGGGCACGCTCGTTGTCGAGTGCATTCTCACCACGCTCTGCCACCTGTTTCAGGTTGTCCTTGAACTTCGACAGGCGGCGCTTGGCGACGCTGATGTTCAGGTCCTTATAGAGTTTGTCGAGCACGGCATGATACTCTTCATAGAGCTTGTCCTTCTCCTTGAAGGGCACATGGCCTACCTTCTGATATTCCTCGACGAGCTTCTGGACGCGCTCCTGCAGCCCTTCGCCAGCCTCTTCGGCTGCTGCCTTCAGACGGGCAATGATGTCGCGCTTCTTCTCTAAGTTCTGGTGCTCCTCGCTACGCTGTCCGGCACCGGCAGCATTGCGGGCCTCGAAGAACTTGTTGCAGGCACCCAGGAACTCTTCCCACAGTTGGTCGCCCAACTTCTTGGGAACGGCACCGATGGTCTTCCACTCCTTCTGCAGGTTGATGAGCTTGTCGCTGGTCGATTTCCACTCGGTGCTGTCTTGCAGGGCCTTGGCCTTCTCGATGAGGGCACGCTTCTTGTCGGCATTCTCGCGGAACTGATCTTTCAGACCGCGGAAGTGCTCGGCCTTGCGTCCGAAGAAGTCGTCGCAGGCGGCACGGAAGCGTTCGAAGATCTTGACATTCATCTTCTGCGGAGCAAAACCGATGGTCTTCCACTCTGCCTGCAGGGCCAGAATCTCCTGGGTATGACGCTCCCAGTCGGCGCTGCCCTTGTTCTCTTCAGCAGCAATGGCCTCAACCTTCTCGCAGAGGGCTGTCTTACGGGCCAGATTGTCTTCTTCTCTGGCACGCAGCCCCTCGAAGTGCTGCTGGTGACGCTTATTGATGACCGTCGAAGCAGTCTTGAAGCGGTTCCAAATCTCTTCACGCAGTTCCTTGCTGACAGGACCGGTCTCGCGGTACTCCTGATGCAGTTTCTGCAACTGGTGGAAGGCACTGATGACGTCAGACTCCTCAGCCAGCTTCTCTGCGGCCTCGCAGAGCTTGGTCTTCAGCTCCAGATTCTTCTTGAAATCGTACTCACGAGCCTCGCTGTTCAGCTTCAACAGGTCGTAGAACTGCTCGACATACAGCTGATAGTTGCGCCACAACTCGTTAGCACGCTCGGCAGGCACGTTCTTGATGTCACGCCACTCGTCCTGCAGGGCCTTGAACTCCTTATACGACTTGTTGGCCTCTTCAGGAGAGGTAATCATAGCCTTGATTTTCTCGATGATGTCCAGTTTCTTCTGCAGGTTCTCCTGCTTCTCAATTTCCTGCTCCTTGAACAGCTTTTGGCGTTTCTCCTTAATCACACCCATCTCGGCCTTGAAGGCTTCTTCCAGCTCGTCGGGGGTAATCTGGTAGGATTCCGGGTCGCCTCCGTCATCGATAAATGCCTTCAGGCGAGCTTCGCGCTCGGCAATGTGGAGCTTGTAGAAGGCCGTTTTCAGGTAGTCTACTTCCTCTTTTTGCGGAGCCTCGTCGCTATGTGCAATCTCTCGCACACGCTCCAGCACCTCTTTCTTTGTTTGATACTGTTTGCGTTCGGATTCATTCTCCTCAGCAGCAACGTCTTCTGCTATGGGAGCTTCCTCTTCAGCAGGTGCTTCTTCTGCTACGAGAGCTTCCTCAACAGCAGGTGCTTCTTCTGCTACGGGAGGTTCCTCAGCGGCAGGTGCCTCTTCTGCTACGACTTCTTCCTTGGCAACGGGTTCTACCTCGGTAACCGGCTCAGCCTCCACGGGCTGTTCAGCTGCGGTTTCCACTACTTTTTCTACGGTCTGCTCCTGTTCGAGAGCTTTTTCTTGAGAGTCCATCATCTTTGTTTTTTAGTTAATGAGGGTTAGTTCATTCAAATTGCGGCTCCAAAATTAGCTAAAAATTTTGAAACCGCCTAATTTTTTTGCCGAAAAGTGAATTAAATTAATCGTTTATGCCTGAAAATGAACCAGGAGATAACAGAAATGACCACAGAAAGGACTATCGCTATCACAAAACCGGCAGGACTTGACTCCATTCCATTGGTGAGGTTCATGCCGAAAAACGAAGCGACAAGCGTGGGAAGCATGAGGATGATGGTGACCGACGTCAGCGTACGCATGATGGTGTTCATGTTGTTGTTGATAATGCTCTGGTAGGTGTCCATCGTCGACTCCAAGATGTTCGAATAGATGTTGGTGGTCTCACGGGCCTGTGTCATCTCAATGTTGACGTCTTCAATGAGGTCAGCGTCCAGTTCGTCAATCTGCAGCTTGAACTTCAGTTTCTGCAACAGGTTCTCGTTGCCGCGGATAGAAGTGGTAAAGTAGGTGAGCGAATCCTGCAGACGCGAGAGTCCGATAAGCGACTCGTTGTTCACCTCGCGATCCAGGTTACGCTTGGCCTTGTCTATCAGCATGGAGATCTGCTTCAGGCGCTTCAAGTACCAGACGGCACTGCTGAGGAAGAGGCGGAAAATCATGTCCACATAGTCGGTGAACCCAACGCCGCGCTTCTGCTGGAACGACACGAAGTCAATCATCATGTTCGTTTCGTAGTAGCAGACGGTGATGGTGATGTCACGCTTGTGAATGATACCGAGGGGCACCGTAGTATAGGGTGTCCGCGAACGTATCTCCTTGACATAGGGGATACGCAGGATGATGAGCATCCAACCGTCATCATACTCGTAACGGGCACGCTCGTCGGTATCACTGATGTCGGAGAGGAAGTAGTCAGGAATCTGAAACTGCTCTTCCAGCATCTGCTGGTCTTCTTCGGTCGGACACGTCACCTGTATCCAACAATTAGGCTGCCACTCGTTAATCTGGCTGAGCCCTCCTTGGGTGTTCCAATAAGTCTTCATTGTGCTAATCCTTTTTTATAAACGGTCTTAGCGGCAAGAGGATTAGCGGTCTTGCCTGCCGTTCCTCCAGCCTTACGAATGATAATAATTCGCCGGGTAGTCGTCCATTTTGTTACTATAATTTGGTTATCGGATGCAAAGGTACGAAAAAAAATAAAGGTAAAAAAGTAAAAAGGTAAAAAAGTAAAGCACAAGACCTCATTTTTTTACCTTTTACCTTTTTATTATTACTTCTCTGGCACGTCTTCGAGCGTCTTCTTCAGCAGCTGCCAAAAGGGTGCTACGGTCTCGATGAGGGCACGCTCAGTGGTGGTGTGCGGTGACTTCATCGTAGGACCTAACGACACCACGTCGAGCCAGGGATACTTGCCGAGAATGACAGAACACTCCAATCCGGCATGATCTACCTGGATGATGCCATCCTGGCCAAAGAGTTCCTTGTACTCCTTCAATAAGAGGTGCAGGATCTCCGAGTCGGGATTGGGATCCCATCCGCCGTAGGAGCCGGCCGTCTCTACCTTCATGCCAGCCATCGAGAAGCAACTCTCGAGCATCGTTACCACATAGTCCTTCATGTCCTCACGACTCGAACGGGCTAAGATTTTGATGCCGGCCTTGCCGTCGCCGATGTTGATGATGGCGAGGTTCGACGAGGTCTCCACCACGCTGGGATAAGCGGGAATGAAGCGGATGACACCGTCGTGACAGGCGAAGATGGCGTCAATGAGATTGTCCTGAATCTCAACAGGCACCTCCTTCTGCGGGGTCTCCACATCTTCTACGATGACCTCGATGCCCTGCGGCTCGATGAGTTTGAACTCGTCGTTGAACGTTTCCTCCCAGTCGGCAGCAATTTCTTTCAGGGCAGCAATGTTCTCCTTGGGCAGCGTCAGCACAGCCTCGGCCTTGAAGGGGATAGCGTTACGCATGTTACCGCCGTTCCACGATGCCAGACGGGCTTCCGTCTCAGCAATGGCCTCACGAACGATTTGTACCAGCAACTTGTTGGCATTGCCGCGGCCCTCGTTAATCTCCAATCCGCTATGTCCGCCACGCAGGTTCTTCACCGTCACGCGTACGGCAGCGTCGTCGGTATCGGTATCCACCTCCTGATAATCCAGTGTTGCGGTGACATCGATACCACCGGCAGAGCCGATGACAAACTTGCCCCAATGCTCAGAGTCGAGGTTCATCAGGATGTCACCCTGCAGTTCACCTTCCGGCAGTTCGTTAGCTCCGAACATACCCGTCTCCTCATCGCGGGTGATGAGGGCGTCAATAGGACCGTGCTTCAGCGTCTTGTCCTCCATGATGGCCATGATGGCGGCCACACCCAAACCGTTGTCGGCACCAAGCGTCGTACCCTTGGCCTTCACCCACTCGCCGTCAATCCACGGTTCTATAGGGTCGGTTTCGAAATTATGCGTGCTTTCAGGCGTCTTCTGCGGCACCATATCCATGTGAGCCTGGAGAATGACCCCTTTACGGTTCTCCATACCAGGGGAAGCCGGCTTACGGAACACGATGTTACCGGCGGGGTCCTTAAAGGCCTCTACGCCTGCCTGCTGACCGAAGTCAAGCAGGAACTGCTGTATCTTCTCTAAATGTCCGCTGGGACGCGGCACTTGTGTGAGTGCATAGAAGTTCTTCCAGATGCACTGCGGGTTCAGTTTTTGAATTTCGTTCATCCTTTTCTTGTTTTGAAGTTAGTAACTGATGCAAAGATGCTGCAAAGTTACGATATTTTTCCGAAATAACATCAAACAACAGCAAATAATTTGCACGTTTACCTGATCGTAATGACGTACTTCGACATGAAGGAAGCACCAGGTTGCAGGTGGTTCATCATCGGTTTGTCCTTGAACTCACCTTTCCAACCACGAGGGTCGCCGATGCCGTACCACGGTTCGATGCAGACAAAGGGGGCATGCTTGTCGAAGGGACTCCAGAAGGCACAGACAGGCGTCTTGTAGTCGACGGTAACGGCAGGTTCGCCGTCGGTATCCAGGAGCATCGCACGGTGCGTCTGGCACTTGTGTATCTTCACGCTGTCGTTACGCCAGAAGTTGTTGTTAAACTCGATGATGCCCATATCGGCTTCCAGGGGGACTTCCACCATCTCGTGACTGCCGTCGGCATAGCTCTTCAGGGTGTCCATCGGTTCCTCGTTATCGAGCTTGATCAATCCTTCGGTCTTACCGCCGGGAACGTTGAAAGCAGGGTGACCACCTATCTGGAAGTGAATCTCACGGGTGTCAGTATTCTCAACGTGCCAGATGACGTGAATCCTGTTACCCTCCAGTCGGTAGGTGATGGCCAGGTTGAAGTGATAGGGATACACCTTCAGCGTTTCCTCGTTGTCGTGCAGGGCAAAGGTGACCTTGTCCTGTGTCTGACTAATCAGTGTAAACTCCGTGTCGCGGGCAAATCCGTGACGCGGCAGGTGATACTCCTGACCGTCCACCACATAGGTGTCGTTGTTGACGCTGCATACCAGCGGGAACAGGATGGGCGAATGGCGTGGCCATAGTTCACCGGCTTGCCACATATACTCCCTACCCTCGCTGTCTTTCACACTCTGGAGCTCGGCTCCCAATGCTGCCACCTTGATGGTCAGCTGTTCATTCTTCAGTTCTATCATACTATATCTGGTTTAACATTGTTGCTTTTTTCCTTTTTCGGTAAGCGCTTGGTCTTGCGCAGGGCTTCGGTGATGATCCACTGCAACTGGCCATTGGTGCTGCGGAACTCGTCCGCAGCCCATGCCTCTATCGCGTTCATGGTGTCAGCATCGACGCGCAGAATAAAACTCTTGGTATTCTTTTCGGCCATTAATGATGCATGATTAATTCCGCACGACTTAGTGGTTCAGCGTTCCCGTGTTGACCACTGGCTGAGCCGAATCATCCCCACAGAGCACGACGAGCAGGTTACTGACCATCGCAGCCTTCTTGTCGTCGTCCAGGTCAACGATGTTCTCGTTAGAGAGTTTGTCGAGCGCCATCTTCACCATACTGACAGCTCCCTCGACGATTTTCTCACGAGCCGTAATGATGGCCGAAGCCTGCTGGCGACGCAACATGACAGCAGCAATCTCGGGAGCATAGGCCAGATAGTTGATGCGGGCCTCTACAACCTCGATGCCGGCAAGTGCCAGACGCTCGTCGAGCTTCTGCTCTAACTGCTCGTTGATTTCATCGGCACTCGAACGCAGGGTGGGTTCGTCGTGCTTATTGTCCTCATCATCATAGGCATACTGGCCGGCAACCTGACGCAGGGCAGCATCACTCTGTACACGGACAAAGTTTTCCAGCGCATTCATCAGCCCCTTGGTGTCCGAACCCACTGCATTGGGGTTGGATGCCATCGTCTGCGAGTCAACCTCGAACAGAGCCTTATAGGTATCCTTCAGTTTCCATACGAGTACAAGACCAATCATGACGGGATTGCCTGTCTTGTCATTCACCTTAATCGGCTCGGCATCCAGGTTACGGGCACGCAGGCTCACCTTCTTGGTACCATAGAAGGGGTTAATCCAGAAGAAGCCTGTCTTCGAGAACGTACCGCCATACTTACCGAACCACGTAGTCACCCTGGCCTCGTTTGGCTCCAGCTGCATGTGTCCACACCACATGATGATGTTGACTACCAGCAGCAGAATGCTACCTCCCAACAACCAACCACCTTCGGCACCGTCACTGCCGTCAAGCAAGATAATGCTCTGGATAATACCCAAGATTGACAAAATCAGAACGGCAATGTTGACAAACAACATCAGGAATCCGTTCAACACTGAGCCATTGAAAGCAAACTCTTTATTCTCCATAATTACAAACTACTAAATTGATATCATTTTGATATCGCAAAGGTATGTAATATTTTTGGAATGACAATGGATCAAGACGTATAATTAACGACATTTAACTATGAACCATGAACTATAAACTATGAACTTTTGTAATTTTGCACCCATGAACATGAACGACAAGAAGATAGCAGTGTTACTCTCCGGCGGTGTCGACTCGTCGGTGGTACTCTACGAACTGGTTCACCAGGGGCTTCAACCCGACTGTTTCTACATCAAGATAGGACCGGAAGAAGAGGAAGAATGGGACTGTTCGAGCGAAGAAGACTTAGAGATGGCCACTGCCGTCAGCCACAAATACGGTTGCCGACTGGAAGTGATTGACTGTCACCGTGAGTATTGGGATCAAGTGACCACCTATACTATAAATAAGGTACGCGAAGGATTGACTCCCAACCCTGACGTCATGTGCAACCGGCTTATCAAGTTCGGGGCCTCCCACGAGAAACGGGGACATGACTACGACCTCATTGCCACAGGTCACTATGCACAGACAGAGGAAGACGGTCAACTGAAGTGGCTCTGCACCAGCCCTGACCCGGTGAAGGACCAAACCGACTTCTTGGCACAAATCTATGACTGGCAGCTACAGAAAGCGCTCTTCCCCATCGGTCACATGATGAAGGACGAGGTCAGGGCGATTGCCGAACGCGAACACTTAGCACCAGCACACCGACGTGACTCGCAGGGCATCTGCTTCTTGGGCAAAATCAACTACAACGAATACATCCGACGCTATCTCGGCGAATGGCCCGGTGACGTTGTTGAATTAGAGACAGGCAAGCTCATCGGACACCATAAGGGTCACTGGTTCCACACCATCGGCCAGCGCAAAGGTATGGGACTCGGTGGAGGACCGTGGTTCGTCATCAAGAAGGACGTCCAACAGAACATCATCTACGTCTCCCACGGCTACGACCCTGCAACGGCCTACTGTCAGGACTTCTACATCAAGGACTTTCATGCCCTGACCCTACCCCTTGAGCAATGCCTGCAG
>Ga0265298_10008747_pt1 | contig 12130 bp, 8 predicted proteins | sample AusTroGonzalo_MG_3_FD_193486 | JGI IMG/M metagenome (GOLD analysis project Ga0265298, IMG submission 193486) | Bovine rumen microbial communities from tropical cattle in Woodstock, Queensland, Australia - Gonzalo_01 | ecosystem: Host-associated > Mammals > Digestive system > Stomach > Rumen ...
ACAGAGAGCGTTGTGACAGCGGCAATGAGATATGCCACCCAACTGATGCCCATTGATGCAAAGCGGAATCCCTCGGGCGCGATGAAGATGTAACTTACGCTGACCATCGTCATAAAGAGAGCCGGCACAAGCGGGACAATCCAGCCCAGCCGCAAGCTCTCTCTCTGCCGCGACTGACGATAGAGAAACACCGTCCCCGCCCACAGAGTGAACACGGCCAGAGTCTGGTTGGTCCACGAGAAATACCGCCAGACAATATTGAAATCGACGAAAATCATGCCGAAGACACATGCAAACAAAGGCAGGGCTATGTAAAGACGGTTTTTGACAGGCCGCTGGTCAAGGCGCATGAAGTCCGCCACGATCAGTCGTGCAGAGCGCAGGGCCGTGTCGCCGCTGGTGATGGGGGCGGCAATAACGCCGACAATGGCGAGGAGACCGCCGACCATGCCGAGCCAGGAGCGGCTGACGCGGTCAACCACCAGTGCCGCAATGTTCTCGCCCGGATGCTCCGCTGCAAAAGCCTGCAGCCCGTCGATGCCGTACAGCCCTTTTTCAGGGTCGGCGAAGAAAGAGCCTGCCGCCGCCGCCCAGATGAGCGCCAGAATGCCCTCCGCGACCATCGCACCATAGAAAATAATCCGTCCCTGCCGCTCGCTTGTCACGCAGCGCGCCATAAGCGGCGACTGTGTGCCGTGGAAACCCGAGATTGCGCCACAGGCGATGCTGACAAACATCATCGGGAACAGCGGCAGTCCGTTGGTCTGACGGTTGTGCAGTCCGTCGGTCAGTTCAGGCATCTCCGCGCCGTGCCAGCCGAGCATGACAACCATGATGCCGAGTCCCATGAACAGCAGCACTCCGCCGAAAACAGGGTAGAAGCGCCCGATAAGTTTGTCCACCGGCAGGACCGTGGCGAGCATGTAATAGCCGAAGATTATCAGAACCCAGACAAGTGGTATGGTGCCGGTGCCAAAGGTGATGGCAGGAAAGGAGTGCAGCCCTTGCAGCAGTGTTGCAGGACCACTCAAAAACGTGGTCGTCAGCAAGACAAGCAGCACCAACGAGAGAATACGCATGAACATCTTGATACCCGTACCGAGTTCCTCGCCGATGATTTCAGGCAGCGAGACTCCGCCTTTCCTGATAGAGAGCATGCCGCTCAAATAATCGTGCACTCCGCCCGCGAAAATGGTTCCGAGGACAATCCAGAGAAAGGCAGCAGGGCCGAAAAAGATACCCATTATTGCGCCGAAAATAGGACCGAGACCGGCGATGTTGAGGAACTGGATGAGGAAAATACGCCACGGACTCATGGGCACGAAATCCACTCCGTCCTGCTTTGTGACAGCGGGCGTTTTGCGCTCATTGTCAATGCCGAACACCTTTTCAACAAATGCGCCGTACAACACATAGCCAAGTACAAGCGCCAAAAGAGAAATGATGAAAGTAATCATATAATGTTTGTTTTAAGTTACTTGTCAAGCAGAGGCAGACCAAGTGCCATGAACATTTGCCGGAGCAGGGCAGGGAGAGTCTCTGTGCCGTCGTTACATATCACGATGTCAGCCAGTTCAGACCGCCGCTCATCGCTCATCTGCGCGTCCATGCGGGCGATGACCTGCCGCTCGTCGGCGTTGTCGCGGTTCATCACGCGCCTGATGCGGATGTCCCTCGGGGCGGTGACAGCCACAGTCAGGTTGCAGAGCCGGTCGAACCCGCTTTCAAACAAGATGGCACATTCGACAAACAGTACCCGGTCAGTGCGGCTTTTTATGGCGCGCGCCACAGCGGGATGCACAGCGGCGTTCACCTGCTCGCGCAGGGCAGGGTCCGCAAAGATGCGTTGTGCGGCAATGTCGCGCCTGTAAACATTCCCCTCATAAACATCCGCTCCGAGCAAAGCGACCAGTTCCGCCCTTAACTCCGCGTCCTCCACAATCAGCCTTTTCGCCTCCGTGTCCGTGTCAAAGACAGGGTAGCCCTGTTCCTGTATAAGGCGTGCTATGGTTGATTTGCCGCTTCCGATACCTCCTGTAAGTCCTATAATCATTGCTTCAAAGTCAGAATTGGAAATAGATAAAAGGTTGCGCTTCGGCTGTAACAAACTGATACAGAATGACTATCGCCGTTACCGTGCAGAGCATCATCAGCCATAGCGGCATGTGGGCGAAAACGAGCCTGTACCATGTTTTGAACTTGGCGGGCAGCCAGTGGATGAGCATGCCGAGGACAAACAGCAGCACCACACTGCGGTACTCCCACAAAAAGGGGATGATAATCTGATTGTTCCATGCCCCGCCAATCTGCGTCACCATGTTCTTGGCGGTCTCCCACGCGACCTGATTGGCAGTCGCGGGGTCGAGATTAGAGCCGGAGCGGAAGAAAAGCCGCGTAAACGTTATAAAGACAAAGGTCTGCGCCACCGCCCATACTTTTCCAGAAAAAGATGTGAAGCCGCAAGATGCCACAGGCAGGAAACTCCAAAGATAACGGACCGCCGTACCTGCCCACAAAACCGCCCCCCAGACAGCAAACAGACGCAGGACAGGAAGATGCCATTGCCATGCCGCGCCAAAAACAGCCCCTGCCCCCAACGTGATGACCAGCATGCGGAGATGACGGTTCATCTCACGCCAGAACTTATTGACAATCATTCCAATGCCGTTCAGTCCGCCCCAGATGAGGAAGTTCCAACTGGCTCCGTGCCAGAGTCCGCCAAGGAGCATAGTAATGAAGGAGTTGAGATTGGCGTACATGAGTTTGCGATGGGACGGGCGTTTCCATGCGACCAACGCCACCACGACGGCAATGACAAGCAATGCGGCGGCCGTGAACAGACTGCCGCTCAACAAAGTGCCTACCACAGCAATGACCGCCAACAGAATCCATGTGCCGACCGTGGCATTGCGGTTGCCGCCCAAAGGGATATAGAGATACGTCTTCAGCCAGCGCGAGAGCGACATGTGCCAACGCCGCCAGAACTCCTGCGGATTCTGCGCCTTGTAAGGCGAATTGAAGTTCTGCGGCAGATGAAAACCCATGAGCAGCGCTACGCCGATGGCAATGTCGGTATAGCCGGAGAAATCGGCATAGACCTGCAACGAATAGGCAAAGAGAGCGAACAGATTCTCAAAACCGGAGAACAGAAGAGGATTCTCGAATACGCGGTCAATCAGATGGGTGGCCAGATAGTCGCTCAGGATAATCTTCTTCGCCAGTCCGTTGAGAATCCAGAAAACCGCCACGCCGAACATGCGGCGGCTGAGACGGAAAGGCCTGTACAGCTGCGGAACAAACTCGGACGCCCGCACAATAGGCCCCGCTACCAACTGCGGAAAGAAAGAGACATAAAATCCGAAATCCAGCAGATTGTCAACCGGCCTGATGCGCCCGTGATAGACGTCGGCAGTGTAAGAAATGACCTGGAAAATATAGAAACTGATGCCGACAGGAAGGATAATCGTTTCGGTAACAGTCAAGTGCGTGCCGAACATCTGATTGACGGCATCCGCTCCGAAATAAGTGTATTTGAAGAAGGCGAGAATGCCCAAGTCGATGCAGACCCCGAGCACAAGCCACAGACGTTTGAGCGACGGACGGTTCTGTAGATGCGACTGGTAAATCCGTTTCGCCAGCAACCAGTCGCTCAAGGTAAGAAACAGAAGGATAGCCAAAAAGATGCCGCTGGTCTTGTAATAGAAGAACCAACTGACAAGCATCAGATAGATATTACGCAGATGCAGACGCCTGCTGTCACGGCCCGTGCGCGGATTGACTTCGACAATCAGTGCAAACAAGGCATAGACAATCGTAAAGAACACCCAGAAATACAACTGCGTGAACAAAAGCGGATGATGGCTGTCAAATGCGAATATGTGTTTGAGCACGTCCATTGTCAGGGAGTTTTCCGGTATTGTTCAAAACCTTCTATAATCCATTGTGTCAGCATTCTGCCAGCATGGTTAGCTCCCGTTCTTGTGAAATGTACGCCGTCGCTTCCGGCCAATCCTTGCTGCACCCATTTAGCCATGCTTCCTGTGCCTCCCATTGCCTCGAAAAGACTCCAATAAGCTACGTATTCCTCCTCTGTCATTTGCCTAAGCGCCAGATCCATGTCTGGCAACAAGGCATAGGATTCCCTTATTCCGTTGTTGGATGTCAGCATGTCGCTCGGGCCGATAAACAGCATGTCGGCTTCTGGTGCACACCGGCGCAGATAATGAATCTGGCGTCGTAGTCGTTTTACATAGGTGCTGATTTGTTTTTTGTCGTGTATATAGGGCATAACGTTCCCTCCGAACTGCAGGATAATCAGCCTTGTATTAGTCTCATGGAAATATCGGTCCAGCAATCTGGAGTCAATGTCGGTGAAGATGGTGCCGGAGCATCCGCGCATAGGGATATTATCCACCATAATACCGGTGGGCATTTCTAGCGAGATGCCATACACATCGCCTCGACCTTGAAGCCGGATAGAATAGGAGGATACGGTGTCCGGTAAGGTAATGATGCTGTCGTGTTCGCGCAGAATACGGATATGGAGGAAATGGCTTGCTGTGGTATTGTCGCTGCAGGTCAGACGAAGCGTCACATTATCGCTGCCTTTGCAAAGGCTGTCGTTCATGACGGCTACTTGTCCCATCGGCCCGTAAATGTTATTGTTGCGACGGTTCTTCTTTGGTCCGTATACAAGATAGCGGGCAGGGCCTTGTCCGAAGGTCTGCAAGCTGTTGTTGATATAAAGTTCTTGTGTGACCGTGCATGAACTGACGGTCTGATGGAGCGGTATGAGACCGACGCCTCCGCCTCCGAAACGCCCTTGCAGTTCTTGACGCAAGATAGTCGTCATGCGGTCACCTTCGATTTGTGAATCACCATAGTGCACCACTCGAACAGCCTTTGTGTCGGTTGTCGTAAGCGTTTCATAGAATCTTGAAAGTCTGGCATAGGTATCGGCATGCTCGGTGTGAGTGCTTTTATGCTCTTGTTCTGAATTGTATATGTTTGATAATGAATCTGTCTTTTGGATGTTCTTGTTATTTCCTTCCATAGGGACAATTAGAGCCGAATCAGGATGAACGGCAATGGTATCCGGACAGATGGCAAGTAACTTTTCTATAGAAGGCATTTGGATATCCGTTGCCCCGATATGCAGGCTGCTGTGTGGGAAAAGAGCACATACAACCGTCAGCATGGTGAGGGTGACAAAAATGAACAATGCGATGCGTGTTGGTTTCATTTCTTCCAAAGTGCGGGAGTAAAAAGAAGAAGAACGGTGAATATCTCCAGACGGCCGATGAGCATTACCAGCGTCATAATCCATTTGGCGGCAGTCGGGAAGTCTGCATAAGTGCCTGTCGGACCGTAACTTCCGATGCTGATCCCGACATTGCCGATAGCGCTCACCGTGGTGCCGATGGCTTCGTCAAAACCGAGTCCGCAGGCGCAGAAAGCCACTACGGTTATGATGATAACCAGCACGTAGATAATCATGAAAGCCACCACATTGTTAATGGTCTTTGCAGGAACGGGCTTGCCGTTTAGTTTCACCGGGATGATGGCGTTGGGATGAATCCGGCGCTTGAATTCGGCATGGCTGTTTTTGAATATGATGGCCAGCCGCACCCATTTGATACCACCGGAGGTGCTGCCCGAACTGGCGCCTGTAAACATTAGGAAGAACAATATAACCCACAGAACCACATGCCATTCCATGTAGTCTGTAACGGCATATCCGGTGGATGTGATGGCTGCCGTCACCATAAAGAATCCGTGGCGGAAAGCCTCTTCTCCGGCCTCAAGCGACCATTGTCCGTTGAAGATGAACAGGCCGGCCGAAATCAGTACCGTAAAGATGCCAACGGCCGCCATGTACCAGTGTGTCTCCTCATCGTTCCATAGTCGTTGCGGTTTGCGCAGAAGGGCAAGAATCAGCAGTGAGAAGTTGATGCCGGACAGCAGCATGAAGACAGCCACGGTGTATTGTATGGCGGGGGAATAGTCCATCAGACTCATGTTTTTGGTTGAGAAACCGCCGGTGGCGATGGTGGACATTGAGTGGCATGCCGAGTCGAACGGGTCCATGCCGAAAGCCCATAATATTCCGAATTCAGCGGCTGTAAGCAGCAGATAGACAACCCACATCAATTTGGCTGTGTCGGCAATGCGCGGCGAAATCTTCTCATAGTTTACACCTGTCACTTCAGCCGCATACAACTGCATTCCGCCGAGTCCGAACATGGGAAGGATAGCCACGCAGAGGACGATGATGCCGAGTCCGCCCAACCATTGGCACAAGGCGCGCCATATCAGGATGCCGTGCGTCATGCTCTCCACATTGCGTATCACGGTGGCTCCCGTTGTAGTGAAGCCGGCCATGGTCTCGAAGAAGGCGTCTGTCAGGCTGTCAGTGGCTCCCGACAGATAGAAAGGCAGCATGCCAAACAATGAGAAGACGAGCCATACAAGTGCCACAATCAGGTATCCTTCGCGTTCGCCGGTCCGGCTTGGGGCGTGCCGTCCGAACCGTAGTCCCGCGAGTCCTGCCACCATAGTGAGCAGGGTGCTGATGGCGAATGCCTCGGTGTCTGGTTCGTCGTAGAGCAGGCTGACCAGAGTGGCTATTCCCATGAACAGAGCCTCCATCTGGAGCAGGGCGCCCTGGGTGCGGAATACGAGTCGTGTGTTGAAAGCGCGGGTCATTTGAAGTAGCGTTCCAGTTCGCGGATGTTATGGCTTTTGCATAGGACGATAACCTGGTCGTTCGGCAGTATCTGGGTCTCGCCGTTCACCAGCAGGCCTTCGCCGGCGCGCACGAGGCCGCCTATCGACACTTCGTCCGGCAGGTTGATGCTGCGTATCTTGCCGCGGGTGATGCGGCTGCCTTCTGTGGCGATTAGTTCCACAATTTCGGCGTCCGCGTTGGTCAGGTTGCGCACATTCAGTACGCTGGCGTTCAGCAGCATCTGGTAGATGTAACTCACTGTGATGTTTTTCTTGTTCAGTACGGTGCCGATGTCAAGTCCTTCTGCCATGGATATATAGTCGATGTTCTCCACATCGGCGATAGTCTTGCCTACGCCGAACCGTTTGGCCGCGAGGCAGGCGAAGATGTTGGCTTCGCTGTGTTTGGTCACGGCCACGAAGGCGTCCATGTCCTGGATGTCCTCGTCCCGCAGTTCGTCCATGGACGAGCCGTCGGCGTGAATGACAAGTGCGTTGCCCACTTTCTCGCTCAGTTTCTGGCAGAGTTCAAGGTCGGATTCCAGAATGCGTATTTCGAGGTCGTTCGGCAGGTTCTGCACCGCTTTCTGGGCGATGCGTGTGCCGCCGTAGAACATTACGCGTCGTATTTCGCGTTTGGGTTTTCCCAGTTGTTCGCGCAGGAACTCCATGTTTTCTTTGGTGCAGATGGCATATACCATGTCGTGTGCTTGCACCTCGTCGTCGCCGTGGGGGAAGATGGTCTGGCTGCCCCGTTTGATGAGTACGATTCGGAACCTTCCGTGGTTATAGAATCCTGACATGAACGGCTGTCCGATGACGGCGGCTTCGTCGCGTACTTTCACCACACATAGTTCCAGCGCGCCTTTGCACAGGCTGATATGGTAGCGCATCCAGTTTGTCCGTAGCGATTCCTCTATTTCGTGCGCGGCCAGTACTTCCGGATAGATGAGGTGGTTCAGACCCATGCTCTCTAGGAATTTCTTGTTTTCTGGCAGCAGGTACTCGTAGTTGTCGATGCGCGCCAGGGTCTTTTTAGCTCCTAACTGATTTGCTATCAGGCATGAAGTCATGTTTTCCGCTTCGTTCGGAGTCACGGCGATGAAGAGGTCGGCGTCTTTCACGCCGATGTCCCGCAGGTCGTGGATGGAGGTCGGGCAGCCTACGCGCGTTATAAGGTCGTAGTTCGCCTCGAGGTCTCCGAGGTTTTCCGCCTGTTCGTCCAGCAGGCTGATGTCCATGTTCTCCCGTGAGAGGAGTTTAGCAAGGTGCTGGCCTACATCGCCTGCACCTGCGACAATGATTCGCATATTCCTTCTTTGTCTAAATGTAGCATGTGATAGAGTTCTTTCGTGCTGCCGTGTTCCACGAAGCGGTCGTTCACGCCGAGGCGGATGATGCGCGGGTGGTCGGCGCGGGAGGCGAAGTGTTCCGCCACGGCCGAGCCGAGTCCGCCGGTGGTTATGCCGTCTTCCACGGTCACGATAGTCTTGTATTTCTGTCCGGCATGGTCCAGCAGGGCCGTGTCAAGCGGCTTGAGCCACCGCATGTTGTAGTGTCCGATGCGTCCTTTCCCGTCTTGTTCCAGTTGGTCGGCGGCTTCCTCCACGGTCTGTCCGATAGCGCCGATGCTCAGCACGACGGTCTCTTCTCCTTCGCGCAGACACACGCCTTTGCCGTATTCCACAGCGGGCAGGTCGCGCTCTGCGGGGGTGCGCCCGCGGGGATAGCGGATGGCGAACGGGCCTTCCGAGCGGGCTGCCAGTTCCATCATCTGCCGCAGGTCTTCGGCGGTCATGGGGGCGCATATCTGCATGTTCGGCACTGGCCGCAGGAAGGCCATGTCGAGCAGGCCGTGGTGGGTGGGGCCGTCGTTGCCTACGATGCCGGCGCGGTCGATGCATAGTATCACGTGCAGGTTCAGCAGGGCCGTGTCGTGCACGATGTTGTCGTAGGCGCGCTGCAGGAACGACGAGTATTCGTTGCAGAACGGTATCAGTCCTTCTTTGGCCATGCCTGCGCTGAAGGTCACGGCGTGTTCTTCGGCGATGCCCACGTCGAACACGCGGTCCGGCATCTCTTTCTGCATGATGCTCATCGAGCAGCCGCTCGGCATCGCGGGGGTCACACCCACGATGCGCGGGTCTTGTTGTGCCATCTCCAGCAGTTTGTTTCCGAATACGTCCTGCCACAGCGGGGTCTCGGAGGTGCCGCAGAGCCGTTCGCCGTTGTCCGGATTGAATTCTCCGGGGGCATGCCAGGTGGTCTGGTCCTGTTCGGCGGGCTGGTAGCCTTTGCCTTTTTTCGTTAGGATATGGAGTACTTTCGGCCCTTTGTAGTTCTTTATCTCGGTCAGGATACGCACCAGTTCCAGCACGTTGTGTCCGTCGGTCGGGCCGAAATACCGGATTTCAAGTCCCTGGAACAGGTTGTTCGGCTGGTGGGTCAGCAGGGTCTTCAGGATGTTGCTCATGTTTCGGAGCATGCCTGTTCTGCTTTCTGTTATCAGGTGGTGGCGTAGCAGCCACTGGTAGGTCTTCCAACGCCAGCGGTTGTAGTTGGTGCTGGTGGTCAGGTCCACGAGGTATTGGGTGAAGCCGCCTCGCAGCGGGTCGATGGCCATCTGATTATCGTTCAGCACAATCAGCAGGTTGTTTTTGTCCATCGACACGTTGTTCAATCCCTCAAAGGCAAGCCCGCCTGTCATCGAGCCGTCGCCTATCACGGCCACCACTTTCCTGTCTTTCCCTTGCATGGAGGAGGCCACTTCGATGCCTAATGCCGCGGAGATGCTATTTGAGGCGTGTCCTGCCACGAAGGCGTCGTATTCGCTCTCTTTCGGGGTCGGGAAGGGGGCAAGTCCGCCGAACTGTCGGTTGGTGTGGAAACGGTCGCGGCGGCCGGTCAGTATCTTGTGGCGTAGGCCTGGTGTCCCACGTCCCACACGATGCGGTCTTCCGGAGCGTTGAACACGTAGTGGAGGGCCACGGTCAGCTCGATGGTGCCTAAGGATGAGGCGAGGTGTCCCGGGTTGTGGCTCAGTTCGTGTATGATGAAGTCGCGCAGTTCCTCGCACAGGGACGGAAGGTCTGCGGCCGGCAGTTTCTTCAGGTCCTCAGGGGAGTTGATATGGTTCAGATGGATATGATTCATGAATTGTTTGCATGAATAGCTTGCAAAGATACGGCTTTTTTTGTATATGGGCAAATTTATTTCCGCATTCTTTGGAAAAAATCGCTGTTCGTTCCCTTTTCCTGCTGTTTCCCGGTTGCTTGTTTGTTGTTTTGCTGTGCTTTCTTTGTGGTTTCCGTGCCTGTGTCTTTCTGTGGGGTTTCTTGCTGTCAGAATCGGGTGATTAACGGGTGATTAACGGGTGATTCGGCGCCCATGCAGGGGATAGGTGTGTCTTGCTTTCTTGAAACAAAGCCGATGTAGAGCCATACTTATTATAGCTCTCATGAGGAAAAAAGATTCTCAAGGAAAAAAGGTTTTCAAAGAAAAAAACCTCTCCGGATAGATGGGGAAGGAGGCTTCAGCGTCTCAACTGGCTCTCGAGCAGTTCCGCGTCGTGTTTCAGCACGCGGTCGTAGGCCATTTGGGCGCTCAGTGTGTTCAGGGTGTGGATGACGGTCGCATGCGAACGGTGTCCGATGGCGTTCCCTATGTCGGCTAATGAGTGCGAGGTCAGACGTTTGCAGAGATACATGGCCAGTTGTCGTGCGCGTACCACGTCTTTCTGGCGCGATTGTCCCATCACGGCTTTTTCCGGAATGCCCGAGTGTTCGCACACGGCGCCCACCACGTCTTCCACCATCACCTCTTTCTGCTGCACGTTCACCAAGCGTCCTACCACCGATTGGGCCAGTTCCATGTCAATGTCTTTGTTCAGCAGGGTGGAGTAGGCCATCAGCGAGGCCAGGACGCCTTCAATGTCGCGCACGTTCTCGCAGGCGTTTGAGGATATATAGTCCACTACGTCGTCCGGTATCTGGAGACCGTCGCGGTGCATCTTGCTCACGAGGATGTCGCGCCGCAGGCGGTAGTCGGGACGTTGTATCTCTACCGGCAGACCCCATTTGAAGCGGGTCAGAAGCCGTTCCTCCACATCGCGCAGTTGGAGGGGCGAGCGGTCTGAAGTCAGAATCAGTTGCTTGCGCGACTGGTGCAGGTAGTTGAAGATATGGAAGAAGGTGTCCTGGGTGCCTTTCAGTCCCGAGAAGAACTGGATGTCGTCGATAATCAGTACGTCCACGTTCTGGTAGAACCGCAGGAAGTCCGGAATACGGTTTTGCTGGGCGGCTTCCTGATATTGCAGTTTGAAGGTGTTCGCACTTACATAAAGCACGCGCTCGTGCGCGAATCGCGCCGCAATCTCGTTGCCGATGGCGTTCGCCAGATGAGTCTTGCCTACGCCGCTTCCGCCGTAGATGAAAATCGGGTTGAAGACGGTCTTTCCGGGTTCTTTCGCGATGGCAGTTCCAGCTGTCCGTGCCAGTTTGTTTGTTTCGCCGCCGATGAAGGTGCTGAAGGTGTACTGGGGGTTCAGTTGGCTGTCCCATGGGGCTTCGGTCGGCGACAGGCTGTTCCGTTGGTTCAGAGGGCTGCCAGCCTTGCGTTCCGAGGGGTAGGTCGCTGCCGCACCCGTCGTCGAATCAATCAGCACGCGGTATTCCAGGCGGGTCTGTTCTCCGAACACGCGCCATATCGCGCGGCTCAGCAAGTCGATGTAGTTCTCTTCGATGTATTCCGCCACAAACTGGCTCTTCACGCGGAGCACCAGAACGTCATCCTGATACTCCACCACCTCCAAAGAGGCGAACCATGTGTTGTACACGGTCGGAGTCAGGTTGTCGCGCAGGATTTCCGCGCATTGGTTCCACAGTTTGTTTGCGTCTTGGCTCATCATTTTTGGGGCGAAAAACGGTGCAAAGGTACTGCTTTTTTTTCATCCGCCAAAATCTTCCGGAGGGGCACTCTGTGGAACATAATGCGGAAAACTTTGTTTTCAGCAACTTACGTACAAACAATTCAAAAACAATAACTTACAAAAGTTACTTACACCTAATCCGCTGATTCTCTTTGCCTGTTCCGGTGGCTGTTCCACATTGCCGGAAAGAGGGCATGAAGTCGGAAAGGTTGATTTTACAAGCAATTGGTGGGGAAAAAAATCCGAGGCCTTTATTTAGACCGAGTCTATTTTTTTTGACTCTGTTTTTTGCCTTCTTTGCGTCCGAAAAGCGAGAAGTGCACATAGCGCTTCGGATGGGCTTTCAGGTCGGTCACGAGGCTGTCCACGCTCATCACGGCCGAATCCGCGTGCTGGTAAAGCGACTTGTCGTGCAGCAGCATGCCGAGCGTGCCCTCTTTCGAGGCCAGCAGCGACGAAACCTGTCCCACTGTCGTG
>Ga0265298_10008748_pt1 | contig 12129 bp, 7 predicted proteins | sample AusTroGonzalo_MG_3_FD_193486 | JGI IMG/M metagenome (GOLD analysis project Ga0265298, IMG submission 193486) | Bovine rumen microbial communities from tropical cattle in Woodstock, Queensland, Australia - Gonzalo_01 | ecosystem: Host-associated > Mammals > Digestive system > Stomach > Rumen ...
ATAACGTGACGATTCCTGCAGGACAGACATCTGTTGATGTGACTGTACAGACCAAGAAGAACGAGGTCAGTGGCGACTCGCATACCGTCATCTTTACGGTAGCTGCCGAAGGATATGGTTCAGGCACATGCTATTTGTTAGTGACCGACCAGACGCTTCCCGATGCACGCATCACCAGTCTGACTGTCGATGTCCAACAGGCTGTTGTAGGTAGCAGCATACTGCTGACGGCTGTCGTGGCAAACAATGGTGCCGCTGCGTTGCCTGCAGGTACCAGTGTCAAGTTCTATAAGCGTGGCACCAGCGAATCGTTGGGCGTCATGGCTACGCAGGAGGATGTTGCCATTGATGGAACGACGACACTGCAACGTCGCATACCGTTACCTGAGGCTACCGGCGATCATGTCTATTATTGTGTGGTTAACGAGGACAAGGCTGTTAACGAATTGGTATATACTAACAATACTTCTGCAGAAGTAACTATCAAGGCTGTTTCCCCGTTCCGTGCTACGGTGACTACCGACAAGAAGGTTTACACCCAGGGCGAAAAGGTGCTGATTACCGGTCGTCTGACGGGTGATCGCACGGTGAATGCACAGGCTGATATCTACTTCATAAATGACGGTGCCCGACAGACGGAGCGTGTCACGACCGATGCTGAAGGTGCTTTCACGCATGAGTGGACACCCTATGCTTTGCAGTCGGGTCACTTCATTATTGGCGCTTGCTTCCCAGACGATGCTACTACTGAGGAACAGGCTACTTTCGATGTCTATGGCCTGCGCCGCGTTTCATCGGGTTATATTACTGAGGATGTTATCGTGGGCGATACTCGTCAAGGAGTCATCCTGTTGCAGAATCCCGGAACTCTGGGACTGACAGGCGTTAAGGCCGAGAAAGTGTCGGGTCCAGCCGCTGTCAACGTCGAACTGGATGTGGCAAAGACCATTGCAGGTGGTAGTAATGCCACGCTGACCTATCGTCTGACGGCCAGCGAGGGAACGGTTGGTAACGACTGGGAACCGATAGTTCTCCGCGTCACCTCTGCTGAGGGTGTCAAGCTTGACATCACGATCTATTACTATGGGCGTGTTGCAATGGGTAATCTCGTGGTTGCCTCTCACCAGCTGAACACTACCATGCACAAAGATAATGGTCGAGACTATAGCTTCATTGTGACCAACAATGGTCGTGGCAATACTGGTAAGATTACGCTGGCACTGCCCGATTGGATGAAGGCTCTGACGGGTACGACGATGACAGGCTTGAATCAGAACGATACAGCTACGGTCGTGTTGCGCTTTGTGCCTACTAACGATATGCAGCTCAACGTGCCTGTTACGGGACGTATTGGTATCAATTGCGAAAATGGTAATGGTACATATCTGGATTATGTCATTACACCAGTTAGCGATGCCAAGGGTACGCTGGTGGTCGATGTTACCGACGAGTACACCTACTATACCGAGGAGGCTCCTCACGTACAGGGCGCTCAGGTGGTTATCCGCAATCCTTACACCCAGGCCTTGGTGGCACAAGGTGTGACGGGTGCCGACGGTTTGTTCCGCATCGACAATCTGCCCGAGGGCTACTACCGTCTTAACGTGACTGCCGACAAGCACAGCTCATACCAGAACGATATCCTTGTCGACCCAGGTGCCACGACAACGAAGGTCGTCACGCTGCAATATCAGGCTGTTACCGTCAGCTGGGATGTGGTTGAAACAGAGGTCGAGGATGAGTACGATATTGTGACTACTGTCCAATATGAGACCAATGTTCCTGCTCCAGTTATCGAGATTGTTGCTCCCGATAAGATTGATGCCGAGAAACTGGGCGTAGGAGAAAGTCTGGTCTTCAATGTCGTGATTACTAATAAGGGACTTATAACGGGACAGAACAGCCAGTTCGATGTGCCGTCTATTGCCGGCGATTTGAGCTGGGAGCCTTTGGTAGATATTACCGGTATGGATATTGCACCTCAGCAGAGCATTGTCGTACCTGTCAAGGTAACACGTCTGCCCGCTACTCAAGCTGCTTTGCGTCGTGCAGGAAGCAGCGATGGCGACTGCGTAGTGACTGTACGACTGGAGGCCGTATATGATTGTGGTCCGGATGGCAAGCCTTACGTGAAGGGTTATAAGCTCGTCCAGTACAAGGAATGTAGGTCCAAGGGCGGCGGCTACGGCGGCGGTGGTGGCGGCGACTATGGCGGTCTCGGCGGTCCTAATGGCAATTGGCGCACCATCTTCGGTGGCGATACTAACTATCACCCCACTCAGACCAATGACGACTGCCGTGAATGTACGTCGAAGGCAGGCAAGTGGCTGATGGATTGCTCCTTGTCGTTCGTACCGGGCGGTGGCGGTTGTGCCTATGGTTTAACTACTGGCGGTGCAACAATCATGTCAGGAAAAGCAGGTGTGATGGACTATGTTACAACGGGTCTGACGGGCCTTGGCTGTGCACTCGAGGTTGCAGGTGTCGTGACAGCTGGAACAGGCTTCGGTGCTGCATTTGGTGCCATTATGGAAGCTGCTGGCATTGGCATTAATGTGCTGAATTGTCTGCTGACCTTCGAGTGGGGCTGCTTTGCTGACGCTTGGCGTAATAAGGGCGGTGCTTTTGGTGGCGCTGTCATTTCTGCAGGTGGACCACGTCCCACGACAACGGCACCGAGACGTGCATCCGCTGGCGAAGGTGAGGAACCTGCATATCTGGCTCACTTCCGTGATGTGTCGCATACGCAGCTCAAGACCATGACGGGCTTCTATGGTTACTATGCCGAGGTGTTTGGCGACACGCTGTGGCTTTACAATACGTCCATTTCCGAGATGTATAATGTGCTGCATGCGGTGTCTAAGCAGAATGGCAACTATAGTGTAGAGTCGCTGAAGTCAGTTCAGCCTGAGAATATTACCGACGCCATGATGCAACGTTTCGTCGAGCGTCTGAAGAATACCGACGACTTCTATGCCAACAATACGACTCATGACAACATGATTTCTATTGCTGAAATCCAGAAGTACTTCAGGTGGATAGAGGAAGCCGAACAAGAGGCGCATGAGTTTGGTTATACGTCTGCTGAGGATATGTGGGCCAAGGAGACAGAAGTCTTCAAGACCGAGACAGAGAAGGGTAGCAATTCTGTCTGCTCATCTATCACACTGCAGATTAACCAGACCATGACGATGACACGTCAGGCCTTCCGTGGTACTCTGACCGTCTATAATGGTAGTCAGACGCAAGCTATGAAGGATGTCAAGCTGACGTTGAACGTCACCAATCTTGCTACTGGTCAGGTAGCTACCGCCAAGGAATTCGAGATGCATACCGAGTCGCTCGTGGGCTTCAAGGGTGAGTTGCCGATGGATGCAGGCTGGCATCTGGGTGCCGACAGCACGGGTACGGCAACCATTCTGTTCATCCCATCGAAGTACGCTGCGCCTGAGACTCCTGTCGACTACTCGTTTGGCGGCACGCTTAGCTACATAGATCCTTATACGGGCCTTGAGGTGACGCGCGAACTCTATCCTGTCACACTGACAGTGAAGCCTTCGCCTGAACTCGACCTGACGTACTTCATGCAGCGCGACATTATGGGCGATGATGCACTGACTGAGGAGGTTGAGCCTATGGAGCCTGCCGAGTTTGCACTCATCATCAACAACAAGGGTAACGGCGATGCCACCAACGTCAAGATGGTTACTAACCAGCCCGAGATTATCGACAACCAGAAGGGCCTGCTCATCAATTTCGAGTTCATCAGCTCACAGTTGAACGGACAGGACAAGACGCTGGCATTGGGTCAGAGCATTCCTACCGACTTCGGCAACATTCCTGCCCATTCGCAGGCCTACGCCCAGTGGTGGTTGCAATCGACACTGTTGGGTCACTTCGTCAAGTACAACGTCGAGGCTACCCATGTCACCAGCTATGGCAACGAGAACCTCTCGCTGCTCGACCAGGTTACCATCCACGAACTGATCCGTGGCTTCACGCCCTCAGCTAACACCCAGTCTCGCGCCTTCCTTGTCAACGACGTGACCGATGCCGACGATATGCCTGATGCTATCTACTTCACCGATGCGACGCAGGATGCCGTCTATGAGCTGGCCAGCACTACCATCGATAAGCAGAGCGATACCGAGTATCATCTGACGTTGGTACCCACGCAGGCTGGTTGGAGCTATGGCAATATCATGGATCCGACGGTGGGACGCCAGAAGCTGACGAAGATTGTACGCAAGAGCGACGGCAAGGAGTTGAACCTCGACAATATGTGGCAGACCGACCGTACGCTGCGCGATGCCAAGGATCCTATCAAGGAGAACCGTCTGCACTTCGTGGCCAATATGTCCATCAGTGGCGAGACGTTCATCCTGACCTTCGCACCTAAGCCCGATGTCGAGCTGGCTGTCAAGGAGTATGTGGGAGTTCCTAAGGAGGGCACCGTAGCCACCGAACCCGTCAAGACGCTCACCGTGCGCTTCAATAAGGCCATCGATGCCGCTACGTTCACCGCCGACGATATCACGCTGGCTTGTCAGGGCAAGCAGCTCGACGCTTCGAAGATTGTTATCAACAAGGAAAATGAGAACGACTATACACTCAATCTCGAAGCTGTTACGGGTGGCGACGGCTATTATGTGCTGACCGTACAGACCGCTGGCATTACCGACGCTGAAGGTTTCCAGGGCGCTGTCGGCAAACAGGCTACGTGGATTCAGTTCACGGGCGGCAAGGTGACACTGGCTGTCAAGGCTCAGCCCGCCGAGGGTGGTACCGTTACGCCTGCCTCCGGACAGTATACGTTCGGACAAAGTGTCAACCTCAAGGCTACTGCTGCCGAGGGTTACGACTTCGTGCGCTGGCTGGAGAACGACAAGGCGCTGACCGATTCGTCCACCTATGTCTATACGCCGCAGGGTAATGCCGACCTCACTGCCGTCTTCACGCCTAAGTACTTCGATGTCACTATCAGCTACAACGAGAAGGGTGGCACAGTGACTGGTGGTGGTACGGGTCGCTATGCTTACGGCACCGAACTTACCCTCACTGCTACGCCGCAGCAGGGTTGGCAGTTCGACGGTTGGATGATTGACGGCAAACCAGCTAACACCCAACAGTCATCACCCAACATCCTGACATGGACCGTCAGCACTACGGCTACCCTGCAGGCCGTATTCACCGAGTTGCCTACAGGCTTGCTTAGTGGTCGTGTCACGCGCGATGCCGACGATGTGCCTGTTGGCGGTGCTATCGTGACGCTGCGCAGTGGCGATGTCAGCTATGCTGCTACCACCGACGCCTACGGCTACTACCAGCTGAAGGTCGAGGACAAGAGTCTGACCTACGACCTGCTCTGCCAGGCCGACGGCTACATGTGGAGTCCTACCGTACAGATATGGTTCGACGAGACCGCACAGACCAAGGACTTCTCACTGCTTCGTGGTGCTACTGTCATTCTGCCTAAGGAGGGTGCCTGCACCTTCTCGACGCCTGTCGCTGTCACGCTGTCTACCGAGACTGCCAAGGCTTGGTGGCTTAGCAAGTACGACATGCAGAGCTTCGTTGTCGAACAGGTGCCCGATGGTAATATCGCCGCTGGCGAGGGTGTCATCCTTTCGGGTGTTGCCGGTCAGCGTATCGACATGGCTGAGGCTGCCGCAGCATCGCCCATCATGGGCAACATGCTGACGGGAACGGCATCGTCGCCTTACGTCGTCACTGACGATGGCGTCTACCAGATGCGCGAGGACACCAATACCGATGCCAAGTTCTATCTCGCTGTCCGTGGCGAGGTCGTTCCGAAGGGCAAGGCCTACTGCCAGTACACGCTGAGCGGTCAGCCCTCTGAGGTTGCCATCATTTGGAGCGACGAGACGCTCATCAATGCCGTGCTGCGCGACATCAATGATCCCAACACGCCACACTTCGACCTCCAAGGCCGTCGCATCTACAAGATCGATGCCCAGAGCAAGAAGATTCATGTCGTGAAGGGTAAAAAGGTAGTTGTTAAATAATAGAAAAGCCCGCTGAACCAGCGGGCTTATCTTTTATTTCACTATTCACTATTCACTATTCACTCTTCACTTTTCACTCTACTCTGAGTACTTCCAGATTTGCCAGGGACCGAAGATATCGAAGCGTGTGCTCCACTCGGCAACGTCATAGCCCAGGATTCCAATCTTTGCACCGGCCCAACCTTGCAGTGTCATTTTAGCCTCTGCATTGAATTTCAAACCTTTATCGCTGGCAGTCACCTTGGCTTCTGCACCTACACGGGGACCAACGCCCAGCTCCGGACCTGCTACACCGTAAACCTTGACGGCTGTTGTCAGGAAGAGGCCTATACCGGCTTCGGCTTTGAGCTCTATTTCAGGGCGGTTTAGGCTAAACTTGTTCTCCTTCACGTTACAGTCCCTGGTAATGCCCCAACGGTTGTTCTCGTATTTGATACCTGTCTTGAATGTGTTGGAGTAGTCGTATTGGAAGCCCATATTTATAGAACCGGTGACGCTTGCATCAAACTTCAGATTGAGTTCGGGCTCGACAGTGATAACGACTGGGACGGGGCCGGCCATGAAGGTGAAAATGTAAGGCTGGAATTGTACTAATTTGACCTTACCTTTGTCCTCGGGCAGCTTGATTCCGCTCTTGAAGCTGATGGTTGCTTGGGGATGGATGCCGAATTCACCGTCAAGACCTGTCTCGAACTTTTTGACATAGGGTCTAAACCAGCCTCTTTCCCACCTGAGGCCTGGGTCGAGGGTCAGAGTATAGTTAAGATTGTAGTTGACTGGCAGTTTACCTGCAATTTCGATAGCTGAAGCGTCCTTATCTACAGGTATTTTACACTTAAGATTAAAGGTCTTGTTGACTTTGAGGACATGCCATCTGCCGTTGCTGGGATTCTTTGCGATGAAATCCTCGGCGGTGATGTATTCGTACTCACCATTTTGTGAGTTGCGTACGTTATAGGCGGGCTCCTGTCCATCTTCAGTTATCTCGTACTCGTTGCCTACCTTTTGTATCACAGCGGGGTGGAACATACCGTCTTTATCCATATACCTGGCGGCATATTCAGGGACATTGCCTGCGGCAGCACTGGCCTTGACAGCATTAGTGTCCTGGTTCACGTACATGTCTGTGCTCAACTGAGCCAGCTTGTCGCCAACGAGTTCGGCTACTGTAGCCTCTTTGACTTTCAGGATGTAGGTGTCGCCTATCAGCTTCTCTTCAATGGCTTTGCGTCCGTAGGCCAAGTGTGAGGGAGAGTCCCAGATGCCGAGGGGGTGGTTCACGAATGTGATGATGCCCAACTTGTCGGCCAGCGACTTCTTAACGGCAATCTCAGTGGTGTCAGGGTCAAGGATCTGGACGTCGCCAGCGGTATCAAAATTGTGGTAGGTCAGGCCGTAAGGTTGATAATTAGCTTCTTCTTTTGCATGTTCAGCTGCTGCGTCCATACCCTCGGACGGGTTGTCAAGATTGTCATTGCTGCATGCAGCGAAACCGAAACAGAAAACAACTGTTGTGATGATGCTCATAAACATCGACTTTGATAAATTCTTCTTGGTCTTCATAATAGTACTTTTTTTTGATTAAATTTTTATTGTTTAATTGATAAATTGTTTTTTTTTGTTTGGGAGTTTTTTGAGTCCCGTTTTTGTCTTTCGACGGTGCAAAGTTATGATGTAATTTGCAATGTTGTTCATTTTTTCATGATTTTCTTTCGCAGTTGTAGCGACACCAATCTCGTTTTGCGACAAAATGCAGAAAACGCTGCAAAGTGTGTCGCAAAATCGGTTCTGAATCACGGGGACGGTTCTCCTGATCCGTCGTCGTCAGGCGACTGTGATCAGGAGAACCGTCCCCATGACCTTTGTGCTCAGCTGAGCCAACTTGCTCTGTCGAGCTTACTCAAAATTCAGGAAACGGTATTGACCGACTGGCTGGCCTCGATATTCATGGGTCTGGTCGCGTGGCCCTTGCTTTGTGGTGTTGAGCCATTTGCCCCAGCCTGTGAATATGTGCCAGTTGGTGTACTCGTAAGCCTCCTTGAAGGTGTAGTCCCAGGCAGTCTTGGCCTGATAGTCGTCTTGGCTGCTGAGTACTACGGAGATCGAGAACTTGGGTAGGTCGCCAAACGGTGACAGATGCATGTCACAGCGTCCGAGGATGGCTTGGTCAAGACCGTCGTTCAAGTCTTTTGCAATACTGATGAGCTGTGGGTCGTTGGTGTACTCTGCAACCTTGTTGGCATAGTCGCCCAAGTCGTAGAAGTTGTGTGAATTCAAATACTGATAGGTGTGCACCATAGCGGTATCAATCTGGGCTTGCATCGTAGGATATAGCTCGATGAGTCGGTCAGTGAGCTTCATGCCAGGTCCGATGACGCATTCGAAGAGTTTGTCGCTGCTAATCAGTTTCAGGTCGCCATTGTAAGCGCTGGGTGCATAGCCGTCTTCCCATTCTGGCAGCATGCCGTCAAGCATCTGGAGGTAGGCTTTCTCGATGTCGGTCTGCTCAGTGACGGCCTTGATGAACTGACGAATAGGGGCTTGGTTCATGGCCAGCATGTGACTGCTGATGACAGTATAGTCGCAGAATGGTGCAATATCGAACAGCGTCTCAACGCCGCCCATGAGGCAGTTGTGGAAGAAGATGCTCTGGAAATGTTGCACTTTTGAATTTACGATACCACGCAGGAATTCATACATGTTCATGGCTTCTGCCCCTGCCGGGGTTTCTATCCACTCGTCGTAGAGGACGGCACGGTTGCTACCTGGCTGTGTGGGGTCGGGTTTACGTAGGTCTTTCTCGTAGTCCACATTCTTGTCGAATCCGCCTCCATGTCCATAGAGCAGGAAGGCATAGTCGCGAGCGGGCATTTTATCAGCGACAGTGTTAATGACGTCGGTGAGGGTATTCTCATCATAGAGTGCCAAGTCAGACCATTCCGTGCCATAGTTGTCGCTAATCTTGTTGAGGTCGGTGGTATCGGTAAGCTCGAAGAAGACGACATCGCCAGACTTACCATATTTTCCACCTATGGTTCCATATTTGAAGCACACAGCTACACGTACGTCTTTTTGATGGAGATAGGGTTTCATGATTTCCCATGCCGTTTCCGCTTGGTTATCGGCAGAACCTCCTACGGTGCTGTAGAAAATAACCGTCAGACGTGCCGTGTCCGCTTTTTCTCCTGTAGGATTAACTGGCTGGTAGGGATTGTCCTCGACAGAGCAGGATGTTATACCCACAACCAGCATTATAGCTGTTGATAGTAAATAAAATAGTTTTCTCATAATTTTAGTATTGTTTAGATGGTTTGTTGTCTGCAAAGATAGTGTAAATCGATGAAAAAACCAAATTTATTAGGATTTTTTTCTTTAAGTACACTCCGGAGACCGCCCCCAATTTTTAAAAATGAACTTTTCTTTGCATTCGCTGCTCCAACTTTTGGCAGATTCAGAAATAATCTGTATCTTTGCACACGAAATAACGAATCATTGGATATAAATTATGGTATCAGCAGCATATAAGAACAGAACTCGTGAGGAAATCATTGCGGCTTTCCGTGAGTCAATCCGTCGCAAGCATGAGTGGCAAGAGCGTGCAGAAGAAGAGATAAAGAAGATTCGTCAGGAACGTCTCCAATTGAGCATCTAAACGATGAAGCCACTTGATCTTGCTCGCATCAACCGCCTTGCCCCCTACAAGGTGTGGACAGAAGATGGACGTGACTTTCTTATTGAAACCAACAGAGGACAAATCTTCGTGATTGGTTTCATGGATGATTATTCCATCTGGCCAACTGGAGCTTACCAGTTCACGATTAACAATCAGAATCACCAGCCTTCCCCACTTGATCAGAAACTCCGTGAGACTATTTTTCTTCTAATTGAAGCATTCTTCGCGGCCAACCCTGATATTCTGCTTTATATTTGTGAGACGGGTGATGGACGCCAAGCATTTCGTAGCCGACTGTTTATCCGTTGGTTCAATATCTATTCAGGCCGTGATGCTTATGTTATGCAAACTGCTGAGGTGCAAGAGGGCAAAACTAAGAACTTTGCTGCTCTAATTGTGCAGAAGTCAAACCCACGTCTTGAAGAAATTCTTGCGGAATTTAATGAGACAATAAGCATTCTGACCAATAAACCGGAGTAATTCAATACTCCAACAGAAAATCAGTAGAAAATCAGTCCCCAGTTTTTAGTATACCCTAGCAATCATCAATAAGAACCTGCCATTCGGTCTATATAAGCGATTGTAAACTCCATCATTAATAATCTGTAAAAATCGTGGCGTGATGTAAAACAATTGCGCGTAATTGTGTACTTTTGTTGATGAAGGGATCGACAAAAGTACTTTTTTATGCCCTTTTTTGAAAAAAGTTTGGTCTAGAGGTTATCTTTTACGCCCCCTTTCCTGTCTATAAGAATAGAATGAAGAAAGAAGAGATAGAAATATTGTTCCGACAGCACTACGGCCCAATGATACGGTTGGCAAAGCGGATGCTCTACGACGACGAGGAATCGCGCGACGTGGTAAGTGAGGTGTTTGCCACGCTAATAAAGACGGATATCCTCCCAAAGAACATGGAGGGTTATCTGATGGCGAGTGTCAGGAACCGATGCCTGAATCTGCTGGAACACAAGGATGTGAGGGCAAAGTTCGAGCATGCCTATACACAGGAAATGAAGCAGAATGTAACAACAGACGATGATGCTTTTTCCTATTCGTCTGTTGAACAAAGGTATCAGCAAATGATGATATTCGCAAAGCGTAATCTTTCAGAACAAACCTTATTGGTGTTCCGCATGAGGCATATCGATGGCATGAAGTATCAGGAGATAGCCGACCAGCTGGGCATCAGCCGTGTGATGGTCTATAAACATCTAGCAAAGGCCATGAATACAATCAAGGAGTATAACAATCAAAAGAAATAAGACTATGGAGAGAGACGAGAAAATCCAGTTGCTATTGGACATGCAGGAGCATCCTGAACAGTTCTCAGAACAGGCATTGCAGACAATGCTTGACGATCCCGAAGTACGCAAGCTGATGGAAGCCACGACACAGTTGAAACAGGCTATGTTGTCTGATGAAAACGATGTGAACAATGTAGATGCCGAATGGCAGCGTTTCGCACAGACTCATCTAACAGAGCAGAAGCCAGAGCGCAGTTGGTTGAAAATCGCTGCCACCTTTATTGGCATACTCATGATGTCGGGTATTGCCTTTGCTGCTATCCATGTCATACGCCATGTATCCAATGCTGGAGGAGAGCCGCAAAAACCAATCCAAGAGACAACAATTGCTAATCCGCACCAACTGCCAGCAGACACCTTAAAAACAGACACCATACCTTCCAAGGTGGTACGTTACGACGAGGCCACACTCGAACAAATACTTACCGACATGGCCGACTATTACGGGCTAACGCTGAACTGGAAGAGCGAGGAAGTCAAGACTCTGCGGTTGTTCTATATCTGGAACAAGCAACAGTCGGCTGTAGAAGCCATAAGAAGTATGAATTCCTTCGAGCGCATCCGTCTGGAACTAAGCGATAGCATCCTGACAGCAGATTTACAAACCAGTAGTCCCAAACAATGACCATGAGAAGATTAACTTTCATCTGTGCGCTCAGCCTTGTGACTACATTGGCTTTGGCTCAGCGTATTACCCGACGCTATGATAACGTGTCAATGTCGAAGGCCTTGATGGAACTCAACGACCTGCAACATGAGTACACCGTCAACTTCATCTATGACGAACTGGAGGATTTCAAGGTCATGACAGATATCAGGCATGAGAAACTGACTGATGCCATTTTACAGATTGTCGGTTTTTATCCCATTCGAGTTGTCAAAAGCGGTGAGCATGAAATATTTGTAGAGTGTACGCATAAGACAGACCGCCACCTGACGGGTACTATCATTGATGAACAGGGCGAACCTGTGGCATACGCTAACGTAGCAATCCTCAATCCTTCTGACTCCACTCTTCTCAGTGGCGGAGTCAGCAACGAAAGCGGCTACTTCGCTGTTCCATACGAACAAGAAAGTGTTCTTGCCCGCATTTCCTACGTCGGTTACAAGACCGTCTATCGGCACT
>Ga0265298_10008751_pt1 | contig 12126 bp, 9 predicted proteins | sample AusTroGonzalo_MG_3_FD_193486 | JGI IMG/M metagenome (GOLD analysis project Ga0265298, IMG submission 193486) | Bovine rumen microbial communities from tropical cattle in Woodstock, Queensland, Australia - Gonzalo_01 | ecosystem: Host-associated > Mammals > Digestive system > Stomach > Rumen ...
TGACCGGAGGTCTCGTGGCCAACATCTTCCTCGCCTCGCAGGGCGTGGGGATCGGCAGCGGGAGCATGGATTTCATCATGAAGTCCAACTACGGCGGGTTCATCGATGTCGCCCGTGAGTTGTACGCACAGTACGGCGACAGAATCGTCCTTCCTTCGGACCTTGCCTGGGTCGATGGCGGGGAAAGGGTCGAAGGCCGTCTGGGAGCCATCCCGGAGGAGATAAGCGCCGTGGATATCGGAAGCAGGACGGCATCGGTCTACAGGGAGGAGATACTCGCTGCGAAGACGGTGTTCGTCAACGGACCGGCTGGGGTCTTCGAACAGGAGCCCAGCGAGCTGGGGACAAGGGAGATCTGGCAGGCGCTGGCGGACACGGATGCGTTCACCGTCCTCGGAGGCGGGGACAGCATCACGGCCACCGAGAAGTACGGTCTCATGGACAGGATCGGATACGTATGCACGGGCGGCGGGGCCCTGATAAGGTTCCTCAGCGGTGAGGAACTTCCCGTAGTGAAGGCCCTCAGACACGGGGCCACCATAGGAGAATGATTATGTTCGACAAGGATAAGGTGAAGCTTGGGATAGCACCGATCGGATGGTGCAACGACGATATGCCGGAGCTGGGTGCGGAGAACACGTTCAGGCAGACTGTGAGCGAGATGGCCCTTGCGGGTTTCACGGGCTGCGAGATCGGGAACAAGTATCCGAAGGATCCGGCCGAGCTCAAGTGGGAGCTGGACCTGAGGGGGATGAGGATCGCAAGCAGATGGTTCTCCTCCTTCATCCTCACGCAGGACATCGCGCAGGTGGAGAAGGACTTCATCAGGGAGCTGGATTTCCTTGCCGCCGTGGGTGCCGACCGCATCAACGTCAGCGAGCAGAGCTTCTCCATCCAGGGCAAGACGGATGTCCCGATCCTCACGGGTGGACACAAGCCGGTGATGGACGACGAGCAGTGGAAACGCTTCTGCGATGGCCTGAACAGGCTTGGAAGGGTCGCTTCCGAACGTGGTTTCAAGCTTTGCTACCATCATCACATGGGAACTGTGGTGCAGACCTCGGAGGAGACCGACCGCATGATGGCCAACACCGAGCCCGGTTTCGTCTACCTCTGCTACGATACCGGACACTTCACTTTCGCCGGAGAGGATCCGCTGCTGATGCTGAAGAAATACGTCTCCAGGGTCGGCCACGTGCACCTCAAGGACATGAGGCTGTCCGTCGTGGAGCAGGTAAGGAAGAACAAATGGAGCTTCCTCACGGCCGTCAGGAACGGAGCCTTCACGGTTCCAGGAGACGGAGACGTGGATTTCGATCCGGTGTTCAGGCTCCTTTCGGATGCAGGTTATGAGGGATGGCTCCTTGTCGAGGCCGAGCAGGATCCGGCGAAGGCCAATCCGCTCGAGTACGCGATCAAGGGCAGACAGTACATAAGACAGCATACGGGTCTCTGATCCGGCGACGACAGGAGGGATCATGTACTTCAGCAGGGAAGTGGCGCGGGGTTACAACCCGTACATCGACAGCGCAGCGGACGACATGGGGACCATGATGGACGTGGGTCTCCTGGTGATGGAGAAGGGCGATGTCTACACGATCGATGAGAAGGACAAGGAAAGTGCCGTGCTCCTTTTCTCGGGTGATGTCGTCTACGGGTATGCAGGCAGGAGAGTCGAAGCCCACAGGCCGGACTGTTTCCGCCACGAGGCATACTGCCTGCTTTCACCGCGGGGTGTGGCCATAACGCTCACCGCGCTGGGTCATGCCGAGGTATACATCCAGCAGACGGTCAACGACCGCGATTACGAACCGGTCATGTACACGCCGGATACGGTGCAGGTCCAGCACGCCGGAGCCAACGGCGAGCTGATGGGCTGCATGAGACGTGAGATCAAGACATTCTTCGATTACGACAACGCCCCGTTCTCGAACATGGTGCTCGGCGAGGTCCTGAACTTCCCGGGCAAGTGGTCGTCGTACCCGCCGCACCACCATCCGCAGCCGGAGGTCTACTTCTACAGGTTCGACCATCCGCAGGGATTCGGTGTGGGATTCGCCAACGGCGAGGTGTTCAGGACGGGACACAACGGGCTTGCCGTGATCAACAGCGGCATGCACTCGCAGTGTGCGGCACCGGGCTACGCCATGTGCTACGCCTGGGGCATCAGGCATCTGGACGGTGATCCGTGGCGCAAGACCAGGATCGACGACAAGGAACATTCGTGGCTCTGGAAGGCCGATGCCAACGAGCATATCTTCCAGCTTTGAGGGGAGGGAACAGGATGGAGACGGTAAGACTTACGATGGCGCAGGCGCTTGTACGGTTCCTCGAGAACCAGTACATCTCCTATGACGGAAAGGAGCACCCCTTCGTAGAGGGTGTCATCATGCTTCCCGGACACGGCAATGTCCTTGGCCTGGGGCAGGCTCTGGGCCAGGAGGCCAAACGCCTGAAGGTCTGGCAGGGCAAGAACGAGCAGGGCATGGCCCACACCGCCGTTGCTTTCGCCAAACAGTGCAAGCGCAAGAAGATAATCGCGGTCACGGCATCCGTCGGACCCGGATCGGCCAACATGGTCACCGCGGCGGCGACAGCCACGGCCAACAACATCCCCGTGCTGATCCTGCCCGGCGACGTCTATGCATGCCGCCAGCCCGACCCCGTCCTGCAGCAGATAGAGCAGACACACGACCTTTCGATATCGACGAACGATGCCTTCCGCGCGGTCTGCCGCTACTGGGACCGCATCGTCCGCCCCGAGCAGCTGATGAGCGCCATGATAAGCGCCTTCAGGGTCCTGACGGATCCGGCGGACACCGGAGCCGTATGCATCGCCATGCCGCAGGATGTCGAGGGAGAGGCCTATGATTATCCCGTCTCGTTCTTCGCGAAGAGGGTGCACAGACTCGCACGCAGGGCTCCGGAGCCGGAGGCCATCGTGGAAGCGGCGGAAGTCATAAGGAAGGCGAGGAAGCCCATCCTCATCTGCGGAGGAGGAGTGCGCTATTCGGAGGCCCATAAGGAATTCAGACAGTTCGCCGAGAAGACCGGCATCCCGTTCGGAGAGACACAGGCGGGCAAGGGAGCGGTCCTGTTCGACCATCCGCTGAATCTGGGCGGAATCGGTGTCACGGGGTGCTCCGCAGCCAATGAGATCGCTAAGGAAGCCGATGTCGTCATCGGTGTCGGGACACGCTACACCGACTTCACGACATCGTCCAAATGGCTGTTCAAGGACAGTGCGAGGTTCGTGAACATCAACGTCTCGGACTTCCAGGCCATGAAGATGGACGCCGTTCCCGTGGTGGCCGATGCAAAGAGGGCTCTTCCCGCACTGCTCAAGGCACTCGACGGATACAAGGCCCCCTACAGCGGCGAGATCGATGCCGCCCGCACACGCTGGTTCAGGGAACTGGACAGGCTGAGAAGCATCACCTTCTCCGACGGTTATGTCCCGGAGGTCAACGACAGGAACGCCGACAGCGCAAGACGCTTCGCGAAGGACCTGGACAGCTGCCTTGCCCAGACAACTGTGCTCGGAGCCCTCAACCTCATGATGGACAAGGACGATGTGGTCATAGGATCCTCTGGATCTCTTCCGGGAGACATGCAGAGGATGTGGTGCGCAAGGAGCCTGGATTCCTACAACATGGAGTACGGCTACTCGTGCATGGGCTACGAGGTCTCCGGTGCACTGGGAATCAGATATGCGATAGGCGACAGGCACGATGTCTATTCGATGGTCGGTGACGGCAGCTTCATCATGCTGCACTCGGAGCTGCTGACGGCGGTTCAGGAGCACAAGAAGATCATCGTCTGCGTGTTCAACAACGCAAGCTTCGGATGCATCAACAACCTGCAGGTGGGACACGGCAACGACACGCTGTGCACCGAGCTCCGCTTCCGCGGTGAGGACGGAAAGCACTCCGGTGACTTCATGCCTGTCGATTTCGCGAAGATCGGCGAGGCCTACGGATGCAGGTCCTACGTCATCAGGACCATGGACGACCTGAAGAAGGCCATGAACGGAGCCAGGAGGGTGAAGGACAGACCCGTCGTGTTCGACATCAGGGTCATGCCCAAATCGATGACCGAAGGTTACGGTTCATGGTGGAGATGCGGTGATGTCCAGGTGTCGGAGAACCCGCGCAACGAGGTGGCCTACGAGGACCATCTGGAGCATGTGAAGGACGCAAGGAAGTACTGATGAAAGTCGATCTGCCTTACAACAGGGGTACGGTCACGGTCGAGGTGGCCCCGGAGCATTTCGGAGCCATCCTCAGGCTGAATGACGAAACAGGGGAGAAGGGCCGCAAAAATGCGGTGGAGATGACGAAGGAGGCCATCGGAAGCTCCTTCGACTCCTTCCTGTCCCTTCCCGGGGACGTGCTGGTGATAGTCAATGACGGAACGCGTCCCACCCCCACGAGGCTTGTGATGGATGCGATAGGTCCGGCGCTGGAGAAGGAGGATGTCTCGTTCCTTGTCGCCACCGGAAGCCACAGGGCTCCGCTCGAGAATGAATACGACTTCATCTTCGGTCCCTGGTACAAGGTCTTCAGGGACCGCGTCTTCGTCCACGACTGCCACAGGATGGAGGACATGGACTACTACGGACGCACGGGCCGCGGTACGGAACTGTATCTGAACAAACTTGTGGGCAAGGCATCCAAAGTCATCGTAATCGGATCCGTCGAGCCTCACTACTTCGCCGGATACACGGGCGGAAGGAAGGCCTTCCTCCCCGGTGTGGCGGCGTTCCGGTCGATAGAACAGAACCACAGGATGGCCCTCTCGCCCGAAGCCAGGGCGCTGGAGCTTGAAGGCAACCCGGTCCACGACGACCTGATGGAGGCGATGGAGCTGGTCAGGAGTCCCGTGTATTCGATCATGACGGTCCTGGACAGGAACCATGAGATAGACACCGTTACCGCCGGGGATATCACGAAGTCGTTCGAAGATGCCGTGGTTGCGGCAAACAGGATATTCACCGCTCCTCTCGAGGAGAAGGCGGACATAGTCGTCACGGCGGCTCCTTATCCGATGGACGTCGACCTGTACCAGAGCCAGAAGGCCATAGACAACGCCAAGCTCGCGCTGAAGGACGGAGGCACCATGATCCTGGTGTCCGCCTGCAGGGAAGGCATAGGGGGAGAGGCGTTCGCAAGACTTCTCTCAAGTGCCTCCACTCCCGATGAAGTGCTGAGGAAAATCGATGAAGGATTCAAATTAGGCTATCATAAGGCCGCCAAGATGGCTGAAGTGTTCGGACGGGCAGAGGTCATGGCGTATTCGACGATCGACGATGATCAGCTCAGGAGCATATTCATCACTCCTGTACATGACCTTCAGAAGGCACTCGATGATGCGGTTGCGAAACATGGCCCCGCAAGCAGGGTCGTGTTCATGCCGGACGGCTCTATGACAGTTCCGATGCTGCGGCCTCTTCCTTAGCCGCCCAGTCGGCCGCCGCGTTGACGTGTCCGATCTTGACGCTTGCGGTCTGGTGGGTCTTCGCACGTTCGGTGATCCCGTCCAGTGTCCCGTTGTCCAGAAGCACCATGAATGCGTCCAGGAGGACGGGGTCGAACTGTGTGCCGCGGCATTTCGTGAGCTCGGAGCGGATATCGTCCGTCGAAAGGCCTTTCCTGTAGATCCTGTCGGACCTCATCGTGTCGTATGAATCGGCGATCGTCACCACCCTTGCATGGAGCGGGATCTGTTCTCCGCTGAGTCCTGCCGGATATCCGCCGCCTCCGAACCTCTCGTGATGGCAACGTGCCACATCCGCCGCGCCTTCCATGCTGCTGGATCCGTGAAGGATGTTCCAGCCCATGGTCGTGTGCGACTTGATGGTCTCGTACTCGTCCGGAGTCAGCTTGCCGGGTTTGTTGAGGACCGCATCGGGGATTCCGATCTTGCCGATGTCGTGGAGCATCGCTTCACGGCGTATGGCGCGGATGTCGTTCTCCTCCCAGCCGAGCTGTCTTGCGAGAGCTGCTGCGTATTCGGAAACACGGAACGAATGGCCGTTGGTGTAGGGGTCCTTGGCATCGATCGACAGCGCCAGGGCGTTGACGACCTCGTCGCTCATGGTCTCCAGGCGGTCGGCACGTTCGTTGGCCACCGCCGTCTGCCTCTCGACCTCGGTATTGAGCCTGTCGGTGTAGTCGATCTCGAACAGGGCGCACTTGTGGTACTGGTACATGACGTAGATGGTCAGGAGCGCGAAGAAGAAATAGTAGATGGGGAAGCGGTTCATCACTATTTCCGTATAGGAGTCGGCGACCATCTTGCGCAGCGGGGTGTAGAAGGTCGCGATGTACAGGACCTGGAAGTATCCCGTGACGGCGATTCCCTCCCTGATCCCGAACATGTAGCAGACCGAAAGCGGGACGGCCAGGGTCCACAGGAATGCGAATCCGTTCGGTACGACCACTATGTCGAACGAGAAGACCAGTATCACCGCAATGAGTGTGAGCACCATGGACAGTGTACGGTTCTTCCATATCTTCAGAACGAAATACGATACGAAGGTCAGGACTATGAACACGACGGGGGAGATGCTCATGATCAGGTCCCCTGATGCCAGGTTGACGATCAGGAAGATCACCGAGAGGTAGAAGACGATGATGGCTTCCGTCATCATGTTGCGCATGTTCCTCTCCAGACGGTCTCCGACGAAAATGCTCCGTCTGAGCGTGTTCCTGACTTCCCTGTACTTCTCTCTTACCATCATTGTCATTCCTCTCCTTCGGATGATGACTCTATCAGACCCGTATCGTCGGTCTCCACAGCCTCGACCCCGCGCAGCTTGCGGCCCATGGCGCGGTGGCGTGTGAATGCGTTGTCTATCTCGTTCGATGCCGATGTCAGTTTCTTCTTCACCGTGTCCAGCACGATGCCGAACTTGCCGTACTCGGTCTTGACCTCACCCAGCACGTGCCATACCTCGGAGCTCTTCTTCTCGATGGCGAGTGTCCTGAAGCCCATCTGAAGGCTGTTCAGGAGGCTGGCCAGCGTGGCCGGGCCGGCGATCATGACGTGGAACTCGCGCTGGACCCTGTCCTGGAGGCCCGGGATCGAGAGGATCTCTGCATAGAGGCCCTCGATCGGGAGGAAAAGTATGGCGAAGTCGGTGGTGAAGGGGACATCGATGTACTTCTCGCGGATGTCCCTGGACTCGTCCAGTATCCTTCTCTCGAGTGCCTTCCTCAGGAGCCTGACGGACTCGGTGTCGCCGGTCTCGGTGGCGGCGCAGAGCTTCTCGTAGTCCTCACGCGGGAACTTCGAGTCTATCGGCAGCAGGACGTGCTCCTCCTCGTGGGTGCCGGGGAGCCTTACGGCGAATTCGACGGGGTCCCTGCCGGTGCGCTTTGTGACCACGTTCTTCAGGTACTGCTCGGGGAGGAGTATCTCCTGGAGGATGCGCTCGGCCTGGAGTTCTCCCCACATTCCGCGCGTCTTGACGTTGGTGAGGACTTTCTCGAGGTTCCCCACGCCCTGTGCCAGGACCTGCATCTCTCCGAGCTGTCTGTAGACGCTTTCAAGCCTGTCGCCTACCTGCTTGAACGAGTTGGACAGCCTGCTTTCCAGAGTGCTCTGCAGTTTCTCCTCCACGGTCTGCCTCATCTGCTCCAGGCGCTTCTCGTTGTCCTTCTGGATGTCGGAGAGTTTTGTCTCCACCGTTTTCGTGAGTTTGTCGTTGTCCGTCGAGAACTGTGCAAGGCGGGAATCGACCAGCGTGTTGAGCTGTGTGCTGCGCTTGTCCAGCCCGTCTATGCGTGTGCTGGCGACGGTCAGTTCCTGCTCGATGCGCCTGAGGCTTCCGTTGACGGCGGCCATCTCCGAAGACAGGTTGCGGAGCATCTCCTTCTCCTCGTCACCGCTTCCGGAGCGGGACTGGCGGGACATCCTCACGAGGGCCAGTATGAACAGGAGGATTATGGCAAGTGCGGCCAGGCCGATCAGGAAATACTGCATGTGGAAAGGGTATCACCAAAAGGTCGGTTCTTACAATTATCTGAATACGGACACATAAAAAACAAATTGAGTTTTTCCATTATACATTTTATAATACAATCGTTCACTCAGGAGGTGAAAAATGAAGAAAACACTGACAATCGTGCTTGTCGCCCTCCTTGCATTCTCTGCCTTCGCACAGGGTGCATCCGAGGCTTCGAAGGAAGGGGAGACCATCACCCTGGAGTGGTGGACTTGGGATACGGGAATGATCGAGCAGAACCAGTCGATCATAGCTGCCTATGAGGCAACGCATCCGAATGTCAAGATCAACAACACCGTCATCGCTACGGACGGCGGCGCATACAAGACCCAGCTTTCGGTCCTTGCCCAGCAGAAGGCTCTTCCGGATGTGTTCATGCTTTCATCCGGAGACATCGAGGAATGGGCTTCCAACGGACTGGTCAGGAACCTGGACGACCTCGTGGCATCCGATCCCGAGATCTACGACAAGTTCTACGAGTCCATGTTCACATCCCTCAAGGATGTCGCCAAGACGGATTACCTGCCAGGTTTCCCGTTCGCATACGTTTCCTGCGACCTGTTCTACAACAAGGATGCATTCGATGCCGCAGGTCTCGCATACCCCGACGGAACATGGACATGGGACGACTTCCTTGCAGCAGCCAAGGCACTGACCATCGACAAGGACGGTGACGGCCAGATCGACCAGTGGGGCTACTACGGATACGGACGTTACGCAGAGGCCCAGGCATGGGTGTTCTCCAACGGCGGAGTCCTCACGGACAACGTGAAGCACACGTTCGAGCCGAACTCGGGCGCACTGGATGCCATCCAGTTCATGTCCGACCTGGTCAACGTCTACAAGGTCGCTCCTTCCCCGAAGGACATGTCCGGTATCAGCTACAAGACGATCTTCCCGAACCAGATCGCAGCCATGTTCGTCGACGGCGGCTGGTTCTCCGACGATTTCAGGAAGAACATCGGCGACAAGTTCCGCTGGGGCGTCACAAGGGTTCCCGTCGGACCGCAGGGCAAGGCGAAGGTCACATACGGCTGGCCCGATTCATACGTGATCTCACCGTTCACGAAGCATGCCAGGGAAGCCTGGGAGTTCACCAAGTACATCGCAGGTGAGGGAATCGGTCTCGACCAGTTCATGGCCGGAAAGATGCCCGCCTACAAGGCCCTTGTCGAGTCGGACGAGTTCGTCGACATGACACAGCAGCCTTACGGCGACATGCAGCTCTTCCGCGACCACGCAAGCGACACGTTCGTGACGTCCTACACACAGGGCTGGAGCGAATGGGTAGGCTACGGTGCCGCAGAGTCCATGGGACTCAACGGAGCTGTGGACAGCATCCTCAACGGAGAGGCCACGCTTTCGGAGATCCTGCCGTCACTCAAGCTGTCGATCGACAAGATCCTCGCACGCTACTATTGATCGGGTACAACACACAGTACGGGCACATGGTCGCAAGGCCATGTGCTTTCTGTGTATGTGCATGACACGGCCGCTCTCGCGCCCAAGGGGGTACCATGGCCATAAAACAGAAATACAGATGGCACAGCCGCCTCACTCCGTGGATCCTGATCCTCCCGACCCTCATAGGTCTGGTTGTCTTCAGGCTCATCCCCATAGTGTCGTCGCTCGTCCTGTCGTTCACCAAGTGGAATCTGATCACCGATCCGAAGTTCATAGGAGTGAAGAACTACACAGAACTCTTCTCCGACCCCGACTTCTGGAAGATCCTGGGCAACACGCTCAAGATCACCGCCGGCTATGTCGTTGGCGGCATGGTCTTCGGCCTGCTGCTGGCCCTGCTGGTCAACAACAGGATAAAGGGGATGAACTTCTTCAGGGCTGCGATCTACATGCCGGTCATCACATCGGCCGTCGCCGTCGGAATCGTGTGGACCAGGATCCTGGGACCGAAATACGGAATCCTGGATTTCCTCCTGGGTAAGCTGGGTATCACTGCACCGTACTGGCTGCAGGACCCGAACCTGGCCATCTGGACCGTTACGTTCGTCCAGGTCTGGAAGATGTCCGGCTACTACATGATCCTGTTCCTCGCGGGACTCCAGGCGATCAGCAAGGAGGTCATCGAGGCGAGCGTCGTGGACGGGGCCACACCCGCACAGAGGCTTTTCAGGGTGACGATCCCCATGCTGTCTCCGACGACGTTCTTCGTCCTGACGGTGGCGATCATGGATGCGTTCAAGAACTTCGAGCTCATCTACGCCATGACCAAGGGCGGTCCGCAGAACGCGACCAACACGCTCGTGTACTCGGTCTATCTCAACGCGTTCTCGTACAACCGCGTGGGCTACGCCGAGGCCATAGCGTGGGTGCTGATGCTGGTCGTGGGCATACTGACGGTATTCAACTTCTACGTGAAGAAATACTGGGCGCAGCCGCTGGAGTAGGAGGGTGATATGGTCGCAAAGCGTTTTTCCAGAACCGTGATCATCATACTCCTCGTGCTCGCGGCACTGGTCTCCATATTCCCGTTCATCTGGATGCTGGCCAACTCCTTCATGTCGGAGGACCAGATCTTCGCGCTTCCGCTGAAGTTCTGGCCGGACAAGCTGTTCAGGAAGGGGATGTGGGACAACTACAGGGAGGTCTTCTCCAACTTCAGTTTCGGACTGTACACATGGAACTCGTTCCTGGTGTCGTTCCTTGCCGCACTTGGTCAGATCATCGTGTGTCCCATGGCTGCGTTCGCGTTCGCCAAGATGCGCTTCCACGGCAGGAAGGCCATCTACACGCTGCTGCTCATGACGCTGATGATCCCCGTGCAGGTCATCATCATCCCGGAGTACTACCTGATGATGAAGCTGGGCTGGCTGAACACGTACCTCCCGCTCATCATCCCGTCGTTCCTTGCAGGAGCGTTCGGGACGTTCATGTTCATATCCGTGTTCGAGGCGATACCCATGGCGCTGTTCGACGCAGCGGTCATCGACGGGGCATCGGCCTACAAGATCCTCTGGCGTGTCTATTTCCCGCAGGCCACGGCCAGCACTGCCACGCTGTTCATCATCGCCTTCATGAACAACTGGAACGACCTCCTCAGGCCGTTGCTGTACATCATCAAACCCACGCTGTTCACGGTCACCATGGGTCTGACGAGGTTCCAGAACCAGTACACCACCAAGTGGGGCCTGATACTCACGGGCTCCGTCGTTTCAGTTCTGCCCCTGATAGTGGTCTACATCTTCTGCCAGAGGTACATAATCGAGAACCAGATGAGTTCGGGAGTCAAGGGATGATCTCTTCCAGGATGGATACCGTCCGTTACGACAACGGGGAGATGCAGCGTTTCCAGGTCGTTTCCGGCTTCGCATGGAACGACCTGGAGTTCGTGCAGGCGCCTTTCACCCATGAGGCGTTCGAGGAGATGTGCAGGATATACGGAGCCTTCGTGGTTCCCAAACATTCCTTCCTGTACGGGATCTTCCTGATCTTCCACATGCCCGACGGGGTGGAGAGCCCCTTCCCCCGCGAAGGGGATTCCGGAGTCCTGTTCGACAGGCATCTGGCCGCAGCCGAAGGACTCAGGAGCCTTGTGCGGGAGGGGAAGATCCGCAACGAGGAGAGGAAGCTCGTCGTGGACGATCCTGCGGCGGAGGCTTTCCTGGACATGCTGGAGGAACAGGGCTGGCTGCATGTCTACTGCGGCGACAAATCGGGAGAGGTGAACATCATGCCGCTGGGCGACGACCTGGGGTTCCTGGGTTCGCTCGACCCCGTGCCGCAGATGGTGTGCAACAGCAGTTTCTTCGAGATGGATGTGCTCGATTCCGATTCCCCGTACGACCTGTTCGGAACTCCGTACGGAATGGTCGTGAAGAACGGGATCATGAGCCAGCCCCCGTTGTTCCACAGGGAGGCCCTTGTGGTGGACATGGACGGAAAGCCATCCATCGTCCGTCCGGAAATGGCCGACATCCCGGTGATGATACAGGGCAAGGTATTCCGCCACGGACAGAACTGCACCATATACGGCAGGCCGGATACCCGGATTACGCCGGAAGAGGAAGGAACCGATGTCATTGTCGTCGGAGAGGACATCGTTGCCATTCATGAGGGAGGTGGTGTCCGCGTCCCGGCCGGAGGGTTCGTCCTCCACA
>Ga0265298_10008752_pt1 | contig 12126 bp, 10 predicted proteins | sample AusTroGonzalo_MG_3_FD_193486 | JGI IMG/M metagenome (GOLD analysis project Ga0265298, IMG submission 193486) | Bovine rumen microbial communities from tropical cattle in Woodstock, Queensland, Australia - Gonzalo_01 | ecosystem: Host-associated > Mammals > Digestive system > Stomach > Rumen ...
GAAGTTGTCTTTCCGTGCCTCCAGAACGGGATGCGGACAGACTTTCCAGGGGCCGGCGGGAGAGGTGCTGCGGGCCAGCCCGATGCGGATCTCGTCGTAGACTTCGAGCATCATTCCGCGTTCTTTGGCCACAATGTCCGGCGGAGTCGGCGTTTTGCTGTAAGTGGACCCAATATAATAGAGCAGATATTCGCCGTTCCTTCGGACTATCGTCGGGTTGTGGGCCATCCGGCTGTCCCAATGCGGATCGGGAAAACACGGAAGCACTTTTTCGACAAAATGATAAGGCCCTTCCAATGTGGGCGAGAAAGCGTGGACGATCTCCGAAAAGAGGACGTATCCTTCGAGCATCGGATAATCTTTGCGCCATCGCGAGGCGTAGAGATGGAACCCCTTGCCTTCCTCCTCCACTGCGGTCCCGCACCAGATCCATTTGTCTTTTTCCCGGTAGCCGCTGTTTTCGGGAAGCGACAGTTCCGCCGGAAACGTATTCATGCGCACAAATCCTGTTGTTTCATTTTTTTGCAACTTGAGGAAAGCCTTCTATAGCCCTTTTGGCAAGTTTGCGGAAATATTCGGCCCGGTCCTTGCTCATTCCGGCGGGAACGTATTTGATCGTTTCCGGATCTTTCCCGTAAAGGAGTGCGAACCAGACACAGGCCTGCAGGTAACGCCCTTCCGGGTTCATGTGAATGGCGTCAAAACGCAGAAAATCTTTTCCGGTTTTGGGATTTTTCTGCCAGGAAAGATTGGCTACGACGTCATTGTTTTTCGGTTTTGCCGGCTTTTTGAAGGAATCGAATTGGGCCGGATCGAGCTTTATGAGTTCTTTGCCGAGGTCTTTTCTGTACAACTGGACGGCATATCCGACCGGAATCATGCGGAACCCGATTTCCGGGCCAATTCCTGGTAGTTTTCGGTGAGACGGTCATACATCTGGTTCTGATCGATCTTCCACTCTTTCAGCCGCGGTGAGGCGCTGTTGTAGCTCCAGGTCTGCTGGATCACGATCTCAGCTTGCGGAGCCAGGGTGCGGATCAGCTTGATCAGATTGTCCGCGTAGGGATGAAAAGACTCCGGAATCCAGCTTTTTGCGCTGCCCTGCTGGATGGTGACGATATCCCATTTATCCCGCGTCAGCAAATCACGCAGAGTATATTTTTTCTGGTAAGGCTTGGCCGATGGATCTTTTTCCGATTTCAGATGAAGCTCCCAATGGCGTGAAAAGGTGCATCCGCCCAGGCTTGCCCGGTCAACTGTGACCGCACAGCCAGGGGTCGTTTTCACGATGTTTTTCAAGTCATAGATCACGCTGTTGGAAAAACTGTTGCCGATCGTCAGGATTTTCAGATTCCGGACTTCGGGTTTACGGCTGTCTGCGGCAAAGACGGCCAATCCCAGACACAGAAGCCCCGACAATAAACTTTTTTTCATGTTTTCACCTGTCCTTTCTTATTGTATTGAACTGAAATCTTCATGCTTTATCGTTTCAGCGAATTTAGCATGTTTTCATGGTTTTTCAAGTTTTTTCAAAAAAAAACGTTTTGCTGACTTGTTTCGCGCGTTCAGTCCATTGACTTAGAGCAACTCTAAGGTTTATATTGTCTCCATCATCCGGGAAGGAGGAAAATATGAACAGACGTGATTTTCTGAAAGGCGCGGCGGCGGTGGCCGCACTGGGCGCATTGGGCGGTTTCGGCGTGAATGAACTGATGGCAGCCGCCCCGAAAAAAGTCCGTAAAAACGGGCCGCAGGTGACACGAAGACCGTATAAGAACAGTGATTTCACCATTCCTTTGCTGGGGTTCGGCATGATGCGTCTTCCGACCCGGGGATTCCGGGGCGTGGATGACAACCGGGCGGAAGCCATGGTCGACCGTGCCATGGAGGCGGGTCTCAATTATTTCGATACCGCCTACATGTATCACGGCGGCGACAGCGAAAAATTCCTCGGACGGGCCTTGTCCCGTTATCCGCGCGAGTCGTATATCCTGACCAGCAAACTGCCGGTTTGGCAGCTTTCCAGTGAGCCGGAGATGGAAAAAACTTTCGCCGAACAGCTGAAGCGCACGAAAGCGGGTTATTTCGATTTCTATTTCCTGCACTGGCTCAACGAAGGCAACTGGGACCATGCGGAAGAGGTGAAGGCGTTTGATTTCCTGAAAAAGAAACAACAGGCGGGATTGGTCAGGCATGTCGGTTTTTCCTATCACGGCGGGCCGCGCGGCCTGGAGACGATCGCGAAGGCGCATGAGTGGGAACTGGCGCAGGTGCAGATGAATTTCCGCGACTGGGACACCAATGCGCGGAGCCTGTATGAAGTGCTGACTCGTTATCGGATCCCGATCTCGGTGATGGGTCCGCTCGGCGGCGGTTCGCTGGCCAGTCTTTCGTCCAAAGCCGAGGCGGTGCTGCGCAAGGCTGCGCCGGATGCTTCGCCAGCCTCGTGGATGCTCCGGTTCATCGGCTCGCTGCCGAATGTCCAGATCGTGCTTTCCGGCATGAGCACCATGGACCAGCTGGAAGACAATATCAGAACCTTCGCTCCGTTCAAAGCGCTGACCGATGAAGAGCGGACGGTACTCCGGCAGGCGGCGGAAGTTTCCCGCTGGAGGCGGTCCGGTTCCTCGCTCTGCACGACCTGCCGTTACTGCATGCCGTGTCCGGTCGGAGTTCAGATCCCCGACGTGTTCCGCAGTTACAACCGCTACAAGGAAGACGGCGACAAGACCAAATTCTTGAAGAATTATCAGGCGATCTCCGAGAAGGGCAGGGCGGCCGCGTGCGTGAATTGCGGCGTCTGCCTGAAAAAATGTCCGCAGAAAATCAATATCCCGCGCCACATGAAAGAGATCGCCGCGGAATTCAAAACACTGGGGTGAGGCCATTCTGAGATGAAAGGCAAGGCGATGACCAGGGGAACGCCCTGGAAACAGATCCTGAATTTCGCTTTCCCCATTCTGGCGGGGGCATTGCTGCAGCAGCTCTACAATACGGCGGACACGGTGATCGTCGGCAATTTTTCCGGCGAAAATGCGCTGGCGGCGGTCGGGACCACGGGGACGTTCGTTTTTCTTTCCCTGGCGGCGGCGATCGGTTTTTCCGCCGGGAACGGGGTGCTGGTGGCGCAGTTTTTCGGCGCGGAGAATGAACTCCAGGTCCGGAAAAATGCGTCGACGGGCATCCTGCTCCTGCTCGGACTGGGGCTGCTGCTGAGTTTTCTCGGCATCGTTCTGGCGTATCCCGCCTGCAGATATCTCATCGCCGTGCCGGAAAAGATTCTGGACCTTTCCGTGCTCTATTTCCGGATCTACGCGCTCGGACTGGTGTTCCAGTTCGGCTACAATATCCTCGCCTCGATCCTGCGTTCGATCGGGGACAGTGCTGCCACGCTGTATTTCCTGCTGATCTCATCCGTCCTGAACATTCTGCTGGACCTGCTGCTGGTGGCCGTGTTCCGTCAGGGCGTGGCCGGCGCGGCCGCCGCAACGGTTATTTCTCAGGCCGTTTCCATGGCGGCGGCCTGGTATTACATGGACCGGAAATATCCGTTCCTGCGTTTCCGTCTGCATGATTTCACCTGGGAAAACCGGATCGCCGCCGAGACTCTGCGGGTCGGTTTCCCGATCACCGTCCAGATGGTGGTGGTTTCGCTGGGATTGACCCTGATCATGCGGGCGGTGAACAGTTTCGGTGAGGTCATGACCGCCTCGTTCACGGTCGGACAGCGGATCGAGATGTATCTGCGTCTGCCCTGCAACGCCCTGCAGGCCACGCTGGCCACGTATACCGGACAGAATATCGGCGCCGGCAAGATGAACCGGGTCCGGCTGGGCGTGCGGCAGGGGGAGATTATTTCGATCGGCCTGACTTTGCTCATTTCCGGCACGGTCTGGTTTTTTGCCCCCGAGATCATCCGGATGTTCGCCTTGAGCAGTCAGGCGGCCGCTTACTGCCATGCGCATCTCCGGGCGGTGGCTTTGACCAATATCCTGCTGGCCTCCTATATCCCGCTGTTCGGGGTGTTCCAGGGCACGAAACACACCTCGGTCCCGACATTCGTGGCGCTGGCGGCGCTGTCCGCCCGGGTGATCGTGACTTATCTGCTGAAGGACAGTCCGTTCCTGGGTTACCGCATCATCTGGTGGAACAGTCTTTTCGGCTATTGTCTGGGCGGTTCGATCGCCTGGACCTATTATTTCAGCCGACGCTGGCAGAAGAACGCCTCGGCAGTGCGGTCTCGCAACTGACCGATCCGGGATCTTGTCATGAAGAGACCTTTTTCCGGTATTCGCGGGGCGTCATGCCGTGGTGTTTTTTGAAGGCGCTGGAGAAATTGTTGTCGTCGCAGAAATGGAGCATGGCAGCGATCTCGCCGATGCGCAGGTGACTGCGGGTCAGCAGCCATGCGGCACGCTTCATCTTCTGTTCCATGACGTATTGCGCCGGAGAAAGGGGAAAAACTTTCTTCCACTGGCGGTAAAACGAACGTTCGGAGAAACCGTTTTCAGCCGCGATCCGGCCGATATCCGGCTGGTTTTCGGCATCCATCCGGATCAGGGAGGCGATCTTCCGGATCCGGCTCTGCATGTCGTCGGATCTGATCTTCCGCTGGAACAGCAATTCCTCCAGAATGGCAAAACAGACCAGGTCGATCTTGTCGGCAGAGCCGATTTCTTCCGAAACGGCCATCAGGGCGCTCAGACGCTGGATCAGCTGTTTCAGCGCACCGGTCAAGGCAATGGGCTGGATCAGCTCATCCGGCAGAAAACCAAGGTTTTTCAATCGACGCGAAACTGCTTTCGAATAAATGAAAAACAACGCTTCCCGGCGGTCGGCTGCATGGAAACTGTGATGGTGTCCCGGCATCTTGAAAACGGCATGCGGATACGGTGTCGTGATCAATTTCCCGTCAACTGTATCGCAGGCGTGATCCTCCTCGGCGGAAAGCCGCAGCGTCACCTCCAGCCGCGTATAACGGTCATCATTCGGATGGGTCTGGAAGAAATGGACCTGGCCGACGCTTTCCACCGGGAAAGGAAAATTGGCGACCCGTTTCATATCTTTGAGATTGATGAGAGTAATCATAATGGTGTAATATAATCCGATATTGGCAGAAATTCAAACTTTTTTTGGCAGAATGGAAATTGATTTTATGACTTGGAGTTTTATATTGTCCGAAAGTAAGCATCTGACATTCAAAAGAAGGAGATATTTTTATGGAACGGCTGAAGAAAATCGGCGATGTGAAAAAATTTGCGTCCAGAGAGATCGATCATTCCCGGCTGGGGATCGGGTTCGAAAAACTGGACCGGATGGCATTCGATCCGGAAAATGCCTATGATAAAGTGGCGACCGTCGGGGTCAAATGGGTCCGGATCCAGTCCGGCTGGGCCCGCACCGAAAAGGAAAAGGGTGTCTATTCCTTCGAATGGCTGGATTCCATCGTGGACAATCTGGTGGACCGTGGCCTGAAACCGTGGATCTGTCTCTGCTACGGAAACGGCCTTTACAACGAACGTGCGGCGAAAGTTTTCGGAGCCGTGGGGTGTCCGCCGCAGACGGAAGAAGAATGCGCGGCGTGGAGCCGCTATGTGACCGCGGTGGTCAAACGCTATAAAGGGAAGGTCGATTGGTATGAGGTCTGGAACGAACCGGACGGGGCCTGGTGCTGGAAACATGGGCCGAGCGGAACCGAATACGGCGAACTGGTCAAGCTCACCGCCGCCGCGGTCAAGCAGGGCAATCCCAATGCGAAGGTCATCGGCGGAAGCCAATGCATGTTCGGGCTGAGATGGCTTGCCGCCATGCTGGAAACCGGCGCCGCCCAGGTCATGGACGGATATACTTACCATAATTATTTGGCGCATGAAGAGATCCTGCCGGCGATGGTGCGCGCCCTTGCCGCACTGGTCCACTGGTACAACCCGAAAATCAAGATCATCCAGGGCGAGACCGGAACCCAGTCTCGGTCTGACGGCTGCGGCGCCCTCCGGGGCGGCGCCTGGACGCAGCTGAAACAGGCCAAATTCATGGCCCGGCATACCATCACCGATTTCCAGAACAATGTGATGTTCTGCTCCTATTTCTCCTGTCTTGACATGATGGAAGCGCTGAATGGAACGGTCGGCGACACGGCCAGCTACAAAGATTTCGGCTATTTCGGGATCCTGGGCGCCGACTTCGATGAAAACGGAAAGGCGACCGGCAGCTATTCTCCCAAACTTTCCTACCGCACATTGCAGACTCTTTCCTCGGTTTTCCGCGAGGATTTTGAGCTGGCGGATCTGCCGCTCATCCTTTCGCCCGAACCTTCCGGACGCATATTGGGACAGGAAGAATTGGCTTCACATTTTACGCAGGTCGGTTTTTCCAAGCCGAACGGTTCCCATGCCCTTGCCTACTGGAAGCCGACCGACCTGATGACGGAGACTTTCGATTCCACCATTACGGTCAAAACTGCGGCCATGCCGGGCCAACCGCATCTGGTGGACCTGCTGGACGGCAGTGTGTATGAGATTCCGGACAGCATGATCCAGCGCAGCTTTCCGGCCAAAAAAATCGCCATTGACGGCACGGTGACGATGATCCCGGAAGAACAGACCTTTGACCCAAAGCTGAATTTTTACTGTTTCCATAATCTGCCGGTCAAAGACTATCCGCTGCTGCTGACTTTCGGCGATTTCGCCGATTTTGAGTGAGACGGCAAAGTTTTTTCAGACAAAACGGTTTTTCCCGTCTTGACAAAATCGGTTCCGATGCTATTATACGGTCCGTCAGACCTCTGAACCATTTAAACTTGGAGGTGCTTATGTCTGTAACCACAACTGCCATTCTTACGGTCCGCTGAGAGCGAATTTTATCTCTCCTGCGGATGCTGTGTATCTGACCGGACAGGTGAAGTCTGTACCGGGAAATCCATTCTGTTCAGGAGAATCATTTTGAATATCTCTGACTGTGCCCGGATCTGTTGTTCCTCCAAAACCTGGCTCGAAGGTGAAGCCGTGGAACAGTTCAAACGGGTGATGACATTTGAGGGCGTCCTCCGGGGCGCGGCGTATCCGGATCTGCATCCGGGCCGCGGCATTCCGGTCGGCGCGGCATTTTTGACTGAAAACCTGATCTATCCGTTCCTGATCGGCAGCGATATCGGCTGCGGCATGACGCTGTTCGGCAGCGATCTGCCGTTGCGGAAATGGAAAGCCGACCGCGTGATCCGTTCCCTGGGCGACGATCCGGAAACTCTGATCCGGAAACTGGCCATTGAACGATCCGCCGAAACGGTGTCCGATCCGTCGCATCTGCTCGGGACGCTGGGGCACGGCAATCATTTTGCCGAGATCCTGACGCTCGACCGGGTCGAGGACGAGGCCGTTTTCCGTCAGCTGGATCCGGATGACCGGCGGCTGTTTCTGCTGGTCCATTCCGGTTCGCGGCATTACGGCGAACGGGTCTGGACGGCCTTTGCCGCGGAACATGCCGATTCCGGCGTCCCTGCCGATTCCGAGGCCGGGAAAAATTATCTGGCCGAACATAATCGTCTGGTCCGCTGGGCCTACTGCAACCGTCAGCTGATCGCCGGAGCGTTCGGACGGCTGCTGTCCTGCGGTTTCCGCGAGATCTCCAACACGGCGCATAACTGCATCACGCCGGTAGGGGATAACCGCTGGCTGCACCGCAAAGGCGCTTCCGAGGCGGAGCCCGGCCGTCCGCTGGTGATCGCCGGAACGCGCGGCAGCTGTTCGTATCTGGTCCTGCCGGACGGCGATCCGGAGGATTATCTGTACTCACTGGCCCACGGTTCCGGCCGCAAATGGACCCGGCAGAGTACCCGTGCCCGGATGCGCGACAAGTATGAGGCCGCGGCCCTGCTGAAAACCCGAATCGGTTCCAAGGTGGTCTGTCCGGACAAAAACCTGCTTTATGAGGAAGCGCCGGACGCCTACAAAAACGTGGAGCATGTGATCGCCGACCTGCAGTCCGCCGGGTTGATCCGGGTCGTGGCGCGCCTCAAGCCGCTGCTGAACTGCAAACCATGAGGAGGAAGCATTATGCCGAATACTTTTATCCAGCTCAGTTCGGGGCAGGGACCGCAGGAATGCCGGGCGTTCATCCCGCTGCTGGCCGAGCTGATCCGGCAGGACGCACAAGCCTCCGGCGTGAAGCTGATCGAACTCGGATTTCATCCTGAAAATACCCCGCTGCCGGCCTCGTGCAGTTTTGCGGTGCGGGAAACGGTCCCCTCGGATTTCCGCTCCCGCTGGGAAGGCACGGTGCAGTGGATCTGGCGGAGTAACATCCGACCGCATCATCCGCGGAAAAACTGGTTCGTGAAAGTCTCGTTCCATACTGCGGGCGACAATACGGTCCCGGCGGTTCGGCCAGCGGACCTGCGCTGGGAAACTTTCCGTGCATCCGGCGCCGGCGGACAGCATGTCAACCGAACCGATTCCGCGGTGCGGCTGACGCATCTGCCCACCGGACTGGTCTGCACCGCTTCGGAGGAACGTTCGCAGATCCGCAACCGTGAGTTCGCATTGCTGCGTCTGCAGGCGCGTCTGCAGGAACGGTTTTTCAGTTCGCAGTCGGCGGAAAATGCCGCCCTGCGCATGGAACATTACCGTTTGGAACGCGGCGGTGCGGTCCGCGTGTTCGAAGGTCTGCCGCCCCGGGAAAAACGGCGCCGGGCATAGAGCCATGGATCCGCCGGTCTCCGTATCCCGAAGAAAGACAGGAGACCGGCGGTTCTCCGCCTGCCGCAGGAAACGGGATTTCTTTTTTGCCGGTAACTTTTTTGTGCGGCAAATCAAGTTCGATTGCAGCTTATTCATGGTGTCGGCAATTCGTGCCTCAATTGCCGACACCATGGCAATATAATCTCAAAAACCATAAAAGTCAAGACCTGTTGGACCGTAAATTTGATATTTATCTGGAAATCCGGAAGATCGATCAACCTGTATGGAGAACGGAGCAAAAGAAAAAAACAGAAGCAGGGGGAACTATGCGCTCCACAATACAAATAAAAACAATCAGGCGTTGCCACCTGTCAAATAATTCTTATTCGGAGCCAGTTCTGCCTGCTTCCTGACCGTTACTATAGCACAGTTCGCGGAAAATTCAAGTCCGGAAAAACAAAAGGGTCAGGCCAGTTGATCAATGACATGGCTCAGTCTGCCAGACTGGTCGATCAGAATGTTGAATGTGACCATCCGCCCTTCCGCGAGATGTTTGTCGCGGAACTTCCGGAGATCGGCCTCGGGGAAACGCAGCGGGACAAACCCGCCGGGCTGGACTGCGGCATTGAAGACCCATCTGGGGGAATCGGCGCAGATCCAGCGATGGCCGCAAAGGCCGGGAAGCTCCTCGGGCGAGAAGACCTGATCCAGCTTGCCGCATTCGCCGGCATAGTAATCCTGAAGGCCGGTATAGAGGAAACTGCGGCCAAGTCCGGAATTATAGGTGACGGCACAGTCTCGCCAGCCCGCTTTGGCGGCAGCGGTCAGCTGCTCCCAGGGAAACTGCCAATCGCCCATGTCGCATGAAATGGTGTTTTCCGGACCGCGCGGGTCGAGCGAGTAGGAACTGTCGAACCACCAGCCGGCGAGTCCGGTTCCGTAACGTCTGGCGATGAACTCGACGATCCCGCAGATATTGTCCGCGAACCGGTCCAGATCGCCTTGAATGCCGTCGGCATAGCCGCAGGCCCGTTTCCACGGGACGTCATCGTTTCCGTTGCAGGAATGATTGTAGTAGGCGATGAAACGGATCCGGCGTCTGGCGAGCGCTTCGATCAGTTCACCGATGAGGTCGCGGCGGGTGGTGCGGCCGGGCAGGATTTTTTTCAGCAGAGGATGCGGCATGGCAAGGTATTGTTCGGCATGGGTGAGGGTGAAGATGCAGTGCCGGGCGCCGGCCGCGGCAAGGGATCCGGCAAAGGCCTCCAGGTCGAATGCATTGACGGCATCTTCATAGGGCAGCCGGGACCCGTCCTGCCGGAGTGTCCTGGACGTCCAATGGACGCTGATCCCGAAATTGCCGCGCATCCAGGCCGTATCCGCCCGCCGATAGCTGTCGATCCCGCTGTTCATAATGATTTGCCTCCTGAAACATTTTCCGTGATCCAATATAACGGTCTGAAAAGAAAAGTCAAGTCCCGGTTCCATATCAACATACCGCAATCTTTGCCGGCTGCGTCCGCGAAAGAATTTTTTCATTCCGCTTTGAAAAAACCGAATTGGATGCTATATTACTATCCATTTAAAATTTCATAAAGGGACAAGGAGATTTTTTATGAAAAAGCCAGAGTTTATTTTTCGGAATTTTCTCCAGATGAATAATATATTGTGCGGCATCAAAGAGAACGACGGCAAGCTCGTGCTGAGGCTGCTGATCGAGACCTTGCAGAAACATACACCGGGATTGGACGGCGAGCATGTCCGCCTGGAAGTGGAAAGCCGCGAAGCTCTGTTTCCCACGATGGTCGCACCTGGATTCGCCATTCCGCACGCCCGTATCCAGGGACTTGAGAATCCGCTGACCGCGATCGGCTGCATTCCGGACGGCTGCGATTTCAACGGCTCGACCAAGGCGAAAGTCATGGTCCTGCTGCTGACGCCGGTCGACAACCCGAACCTTCACGTGCAGCTGCTTTCCGGACTGGCGGTGGAATTTGCCGATCCGGAGACCACCAACCGGATCGCCGCGATGAGTTCGCCCCAGGAGGTCTACGATCATTTCTTCAATGAGGTGGATGAGATACCCGATTTTCTGAAAGCCTCCGACCTGATGGAGCCGTTCCCCGATCTGCTTCAGGAAACCGATTCCATTCTGGACGCGGTCAAGAAATTCGCCATGACCCGCACCGAAGAGCTGCCGGTGGTGGACAATACCGGCGATCTGCGCGGCATTCTTTCCCTTTCCGACCTGCTCCGCTACAGTCTGCCCGAACATCTGCTGTGGCTGGAGGACCTTTCTCCGATCTACCGGCTGCAGCCGTTCTCCGACATGCTCAAAACCGCGGATGAGACCAAAGTTGCCGATGTCATGCGTGAGGAATTCACGCAGGTTTCGGTGAATGCCCCGGCGGTCGAACTGGCCAAAACTTTCCTGGTCAGCAATCTTTCTCAGCTGATCATCATCGATACGGCGGGGAAACCGGCCGGTATGGTCACCTTAAAGAATTTTTCAGCTAAACTGTTTTGGGATTAAGTCATCATGAGTGAGAATTCAAGCAATGCAATGTCGTTCAAAAGCATGATTCCGCGGTTTGCCATTCTGCTGGCCGTAGCGTTTCTGGTCGGTTTCGGCGGTCCCTTTGTCGGCATGAACGCGAACCAATCCACTGCGTGCGCGGTGTTCATTTCCATCATCTTCGGCACCCTGTTCTTCTGGGAATTCCGTCTGGCCGTGGCGTTTCTCGGTCTGGCGGTCCTGATCTTCAGCAAATCGCTCGACATTCCGACTTTTGTCAGTTCGTCCTCGCTGGAAGTGATCATGTTCCTGGTCGGCATGATGGTGATCGTCGGCGCCTTGCGCGACCTCGGCTTCTTTACTTGGATCGTGCAGCTGATCGTGTCCATGCCGAAACTGAACGGACGGAAATTCATCTTCGTGACCGCGGTTGCCAGTGCGCTGCTGGCCTGCGCCGTGGATGAAGTGACCTCCATCATCTTCATATCCACCCTGATTTTCCAAGTGTGCGACCGGCTGAAACTCAATCCCACGCCGTATATCCTGATCGCCGTGCTGGCGACCAATATCGGCAGTTCCGGCACCATGATGGGCAATCCCGTCGGCATTTTCATCGGCACCAAAGGACAGCTGACGTTCGGCGATTTCATGGTCTGGTCCTTCCCGATGATGCTGGCCTCGCTGGTGGTGACCACCGTGCTGCTGCTGTGGTTCTACCGCAAGGATCTGAAACAGTTCGATGTGAGTCTGAAAGACCGTCTGGCCCGCGGCCTTTCGATCGCGCCGGTGGTGAAAGTGCCATACGGACGCGGCCTGCTCCTGCTGGTCCTGACCGTGGTCGCGATCGCTTCGCACCACCAGACCGAGACCCTGCTGGGTCTGGAAAAGAACAGTGTGCTGCTGGTGATGCCGCTGATCTGCGCGGGGATCGTGATG
>Ga0265298_10008753_pt1 | contig 12124 bp, 12 predicted proteins | sample AusTroGonzalo_MG_3_FD_193486 | JGI IMG/M metagenome (GOLD analysis project Ga0265298, IMG submission 193486) | Bovine rumen microbial communities from tropical cattle in Woodstock, Queensland, Australia - Gonzalo_01 | ecosystem: Host-associated > Mammals > Digestive system > Stomach > Rumen ...
AGGGCAGAAAGAAATTGTCTGCATAACTTTAGAATAAATAGGCCGCGCAAGTGGCCTATTTTTTCCATGTAGACAGGAGTATGGACGCAATGAAAGAATTCACTTTTCCCAAATCCAATAAGATCAAAGCAAGGAAAGAATTTCAGAATGTGTATGAAAAAGGACATTCTGTGGTGGACGGCCTGGCTGTTTTCTATGTATTGCCCGGTGAAAATGAAAAAATCAAAATAGGTTTCGCTGTGGGTAAGAAAGTAGGCAACGCCGTTATTCGCAATCATATTAAAAGGATGATGCGCGAAGTCTTTCGCATGCATAAAGGGGAATTGAAAAGCAATTTCAAAGTGATTTGGGTAGCCCGTAAGCGGCTTGCACAGGCAGATTTCAAAACGTATGAAAGGGTTTTTTTAAGACTGGCAAAACGGGCAGCGTTGCTGCAGCAGGAATAATTATAATGGAAAAGATTTTTGTAAATTGTATCAAAACTATCATGATTTCCCTGATTCGTTTATACCAGTTATGCATTTCCCCGCTGCTGGGACATAACTGCAGGTATTATCCTTCCTGTTCCCAGTATGCCATTGAAGCTATCGAAAAAAAAGGAATCGTCCGCGGGAGCTGGATGGCGGTCAAACGGATCTGCCGCTGCCATCCCTGGCATGACGGGGGATATGATCCCGTACAGTGATGTGAGATTTTGAAGGAGTGAGAAATTGGATTTTATAGCGAAAATCGTAAGTCAGGTCATACAGACTTTATATCATTTTCTGAGCGGTGCGGGGTTTCCCAACTATGGCCTGGCTATTGTCCTGATGACTGTAATTATTAAAATTATTCTTTTCCCCCTCACCAAAAAGCAGATCGAGTCTACCCGGGCTATGATGGAAATACAGCCCAAAATGAAAGAAATCCAGGAAAAGTACAAAAATGATAAGGTAAGACTGAATCAGGAACTGGCCAAATTATATAAGGATAACAATATGAATCCCCTGGCAGGCTGCCTGCCCTTATTGGTTCAGATGCCAATCCTGTTCGGTATCTATTATGCTATCCGTGATTTCCAATATGAAGGTCCCGCAAATTTCCTGTGGATGGAAAATATAGCGAATCCTGATCCCATGTATATTTTACCCATCCTTTCTGCGGTAACTACTTTTATCCAGGCAAAACAGACCATGCCGAAAAAGAATCCCAATGATAAACAGCAGGACGGCATGATGGGCATGATGCAGGGGCAGATGATGACATATTTTATGCCTCTTTTTATCGGTTATATCAGCTTGAATTTCCCTGCCGGCCTGGTTCTTTACTGGATTGTAATGAATATCATGCAGATTGCCCAGCAGGCGTATATCAACAAACAGATGGATAACAGAAAATAACAGAAGCAGGTTAGCTGGTTTCAAAATAAGGAGTAAAAAATGAACGTAGAATCTGTAGGCAAAACCGTTGAAGAAGCGTTAGAAGCCGCGTTAAAAGAATTAAACCTTGCCAAAGAGGAAGTAGACTATACTATTCTTGTGGAGCCCAAAAAAGGTTTTTTGGGTTTTGGTAAAAAAGAAGCTAAAATACTGGTGACTCCGAAAGCCGATACAATTTCCCTGAAAGCGGAGGATAAGGGAGGCTCTCCTGTTGAAGAAACGTTTAAAGATAAAGTTGTTTCTTTTGGAGAGAAAACAACCGAATCGGCTGAAGCTGTATTACGTAAAGTAGGGGAGAAAGCCGACGAACTGGATGAAAAACAAAAAGCATTTAATAACAGGGTAAAAGAAAAATGGAATGACACCGTAGACTCTGTGAAAGAAAGTGGAGACAAAGTAAAGAACGCTGTCAACGAAAAAGTAGAAACCGCCAGCGCTGTATCCGCTGCTGTTAAAAACACACTGGCAGAACGTAAAAATAAGCGTAATGCAAGTGAAAATACCAAAGATTTTGTAGTGGACGACGCAGTCGTTGAGGAAGCAAAAGAATTTCTGGCAAAGATTTTCAAGGCAATGCAGATTGAAGTTGTCATGGAAAAATTCGTCAATAAAAGAGACGGCTGTGTAGTATTAAAACTTCATGGCGACGATATGGGTATTCTGATCGGCAAGCACGGCCAGACGCTGGATTCGTTGCAATATCTGACCAACCTGGTTGCCAATAAAAATACGGAAAACAGGGTACACATCGTAATCGATGTGGAAAATTACCGCGAACGCAGGGCTGAAACCCTGACCCGTCTGGCCAGAAGATTAGCCGATAAGGTAAAGAAAAGCGGAGAACGCATCGTGTTGGAGCCCATGAACCCCCATGAAAGGAAAATAATCCACACCGCGTTGCAGAACGATAACAAAATTACGACCCTGAGCGAAGGAAGCGAACCGTTCCGTAAGGTTGTTATTGAACTTAAAAAATAAGTTAAAACAAAAAACCCGGTGTAGATATTCTGCCCGGGTTTATTTTGTTATTTCAGGTGAGGAAGTATGATACAGGAAGATACGATCAGTGCCGTTACAACAGCGCCGGGAAGCGCTGCTATCGGCATTGTGAGGCTCAGCGGGCCGGACGCGCTGCACATAGCGGAGCAGATGTTTTTTGCCGCATCGGGGAAAAAACTGGAAACCTATCTCCCCCATACCATGGCCTACGGCTTTATCAGGGACAGGGAAGGGAAGGACATTGACGAAGTACTGGCCGTCTATATGAAAGGCCCCCGGTCTTATACCGCGGAAGATGTAGTGGAGATCCAGTGCCACGGAGGCATGCAGAGCCTCCGTCAGATTCTGTCGCTGTCCTTTTTTTACGGGGCGCGTCCCGCCGAACCGGGCGAATTTACAAAGCGGGCCTTTTTAAACGGCAGGATCGATCTTGTGCAGGCAGAATCCGTAATGGATATCATTAATTCCAAAAGTAATGCTGCGTTAAAGATCGCGGTACAGCAGCAGGAAGGATTCCTGTCCAGGAAACTGAAGGAAATACGCCGCAAGCTGCGGGACGTGATTGTCCACCTGGAAGCGGTCATCGATTATCCGGAAGAAGACATTGAAGACGTAACCTACAAAGAGGTAAAAGAGTCCATCTCCAGGACGAAGGAAGAAGTTGCGTCCCTGCTGGCGGGGGCCCATACCGGCAAAATTTTAAAAGAAGGCTTGCGGACGGCCATCATCGGACGTCCCAATGTGGGTAAATCCAGTCTGCTGAATACACTGTTGAAAGAAGACAGGGCACTGGTTTCCGAATACGAAGGGACCACGCGGGATGTGATCGAAGAGCAGATAGTCATCGGGGGCGTTCCGGTCCTGCTGGCCGATACCGCGGGTATCCGGGATACGGAAGATTTTGTGGAAAAACTGGGCGTAGAACGCAGCCGCGCCTTTTTGGATAAGGCGGAACTGATTCTTGTCGTATTGGACGGAACGCAGCCGTTGACCCCGGACGACGAGGCAATCCTGGCTGCGGTAAAAGGAAAGAATGCGGTTTTCGTAGTAAACAAGGCAGATCTTGCGGAAAGTGTCATTACCCAAACGCTGGCGGAGCGGTTTTCACCGGAGAACATCATTGAAATTTCTGCAAAGACCGGTGAGGGCATCGAACTGCTGGAAGAATGGCTGAAAGAATATGTTTACGGCAGCAGGCGGCAGTCAGATGAGGAAGTCTACATCCAGAATGAGCGGCAGATCAATCTGCTGCGGCAGGCGGACGAAAGTCTGGCCGATGCGGCAGAAGCAGCGGAAAACCGGCTTCCCTATGATTGCCTGACCATTGACGTGGACAGGGCCCTGTCATTGATGGGGGAAATTACGGGAGAAACGGTCCGGGACGAGATTATAAACGAGATTTTTGCCCGTTTCTGTGTGGGAAAGTGAGAAAAGATGGGTATCATTGTAGATGCATATGATGTGATTGTAATAGGCGGAGGACACGCGGGGATCGAAGCGGCCCTGGCAGCGTCGCGGTTAGGCTGTAAGACGCTGCTGGCAACCCTTTCCCTGGACAACATTGCCCTGATGCCCTGCAATCCTTCGGTGGGGGGCAGTGCCAAAGGGCAACTGGTAGGGGAAATCGACGCGCTGGGCGGGCAGATGGCTATCAGTGCCGACGAAGCCTGCATCCAGATGCGCATGCTGAATACGGGTAAGGGTTACGCGGTCCATTCCCTGCGGGCCCAGGCTGACAAACCCTTTTATCACACCATTATGAAAAAAGTGGTGGAAAACCAGGAAAAGCTGGATGTAAAGCAGCTGATGATCGACAAACTGCTGATACGCAACGATGAAGTGGCGGGCGTAGAAGCGGAAACAGGGGAAGTCTTTGAGTCCAACACCGTGATTTTGTGCAGCGGCACCTATTTGCGCAGTAAGATCGTCTTCGGCAGCGTGAATTATGAATCCGGCCCCAACGGGCTGCGCAGCGCCAATAAATTGTCTGCGTCCCTGTTGGAATCGGGGATCGAGCTGATCCGTTTCAAAACGGGTACGCCCGCCCGGGTAGACCGGCGCAGCCTTGATTTTTCCAAGATGCAGATCCAGGAAGGAGACCGGGAGCTGCATAATTTTTCCTACATTAGTAGTATCACCCACCGGGAACAGGTTCCCTGCTGGCTGACCTATACCTCGCCCATAACCCATCAGATCATAAAGGACAACCTGGCGCGGTCCGGTATGTTCAACGGGCTGGTGGAAGGCATCGGGCCCCGTTACTGCCCGTCCATCGAATCGAAGATCATTCGGTTTAAGGATAAAGAGCGTCACCAGCTATTCATCGAGCCGGAAGGACTGAATACAAATGAAATGTATGTGCAGGGAATGTCCTCCGCGCTGCCTGCGGATGTGCAGGTACAGTTCATGCAGACCATCCCGGGACTGGAGCATGTGAAGATGATGCGCCCCGGGTATGCCATTGATTATGATTGTCTGGATCCGCTGCAGTTGAAGTCTTCGCTGGAACATAAAAGGATAAAGGGTTTCTTTTCCGCCGGCCAGTCCAACGGCACCAGCGGCTATGAAGAGGCAGCCGGGCAGGGACTCATCGCCGGAATCAATGCTGTGCTGCGGTTAAAGGGAAAACCGCCCCTGGTACTGGGACGGAATGAAGCCTATATCGGTGTGCTGATAGATGATCTAGTCACAAAAGGCACTAACGAACCCTACCGGATGATGACCTCCCGGGCGGAATACCGCCTGCTGCTGCGCCAGGACAACGGTGACCTGCGGCTGACGGAAAAGGGAAGGGAGATCGGTCTGGTCACGGATGAGCGCTGGGAACAGTTCACCAGAAAACGCTCGGAAACCGAAAGGGTGCTGCACTATCTGGAAACCACTATGGTTTCTCCTACGGAAGAAACAAATGCCAAACTGATTTCTGCCGGCAGCGTGCCCCTTAAAAAAGGAGAGAACCTGGCGACACTGCTGAAACGCAGCGAAATGTCCTACGCTAAACTACAGGCGCTTTTCGGTGCGCCGGAGGTTTCTGACGTAGTGAGAGAGCAGGCAGAGATTCATTGTAAATATGAAGGTTACATCTTAAAACAGAAGCAGGCTGTTGAAAAAGCGCTGCGTCTGGAGAATAAAAAAATTCCTGCATCTATCGACTATTTTGCGCTGAAGGAATTGTCCAATGAAGCCGCGGAAAAACTGGACAGGGTCCGCCCCGATTCCCTGGGACAGGCTTCCCGCATTTCCGGCGTATCCCCGGCCGATATCGGCGTGCTGATGATCGCCCTGGAAGTGCAGCGCCGTCAGGAGGCGGAAAAGAAATGAGTCTTTTACCCGATACGCTTACGGCAAACGATAATGCTTTTTCTGAAGAGGCGGGGCAGTGTGCCGTTATATTGGAGAAGCAGTGCGCCTTTGCAGGCATTTCCCTGAACCGGAAGCAGCTGCGGCAGTTCGGGGTTTATTTCGATCTGCTGACGGAGACCAATAAGGTCATGAACCTGACCGCCCTGACTTCGCCTCAGGATGTAGCAGTGAAACACTTTATCGATTCGCTGCTGTGTTATGACGAAACGATAATGAAAGGGAAGAAATTAATCGATGTGGGGACCGGAGCCGGTTTTCCCGGTATCCCGTTAAAAATCTATGATCCTTCCTTACAATTAATATTGCTGGACTCCCTGGAAAAACGCCTGAAGTTTTTGCAGACGGCCGTGAGGGAGCTGCAGCTGGCAGAGGTCGGTTTTGTACATATGCGCGCGGAAGACGCGGGCAGGCATAAAACATTAAGAGGGCAGGCTGACGTGGCCGTTAGCAGGGCGGTAGCCCGTCTTTCCGTGTTGGCGGAATATTGTCTCCCGCTTGTAAAAAAAGGCGGTTTTTTTGTGGCGTTAAAAGGCAGCAAATACAAAGAAGAAATCGCGGAAGCGGAGAACGCGGTCCGGATTTTAGGCGGCAGTGTGACGTCAGTTAAAGAAGTTGAACTGCCCGGCCTGGATGACGGGAGGGCTGTCATCGTGATCCGGAAAACGAAAGATACGCCTTCTGCTTATCCCCGCAAGGCCGGCTTACCGGGAAAAAGTCCTCTGGGAAGCATATATAAGGAACACTGATTTATTTATTTTGCATTTTATGGTAAAATAAGACCGTAATTATATAATGTCCGGGAGCTGTCAAAAGAACAGTTCGCTGAAATATTGAAAGTGGGGAAATTTTGTGCAGGACGGATTTAAAGATTTAAATATAGAGGCGGTAAAATCAGGAAAAGCAAAAAATAATCCCGATGTACAGATCATCCAGGTTTCTCTTTCTAAAATTGTACCCAATCCTTACCAGCCCCGTAAAGAGTTTGAACCGGAGGCGCTGTCGGAATTGGCGGATTCCATCCGGCAATACGGTGTGCTGCAGCCCCTTCTGGTATCTCCGGGAAAAGGCGATACGTATATTCTCATAGCCGGTGAACGAAGGCTGCGGGCTTCCAATATGGCAGGCCTGAGAACGGTTCCTGTCATCGTCAGCGAATACACCACCCAGCAGATAGCGGAAATCGCGCTGATAGAAAACCTGCAACGTAAGGACCTTCACTATCTGGAAGAGGCGGAAGGCTATGAAAAACTGCTCAATACATTTCACCTGACCCAGGAATCCATGGCGGTTCGGGTAGGGAAGAAACAATCTACGATTGCCAACAAGCTGCGCCTGATGCACCTGCCTGTTTCTGTGCGTAACAAACTATATGGTTGCGATCTGACGGAACGGCATGCCCGTGTTTTGTTAAAACTGGAAAACGAAGAGGTCCAGAAAACCGTTTTACAGAAAGTGATACGGGATCAGCTGAATGTGAAACAGACAGAAGCGCTGGTAGAAAAAACACTGAAAGAAGCCGGAAAACTGAATCAGAAAAAACCGCGGCTTGTAATCGTAAGCGATGTGCGCATGTATTTGAACAGCATCAGGGAAATCATGGACAGCGTAAAAACTTCGGGGATTCCTTCCAGCATGGAACAGGATATGGACGGGGATGATGTCGTGGTGACCTTGCGGATAAAAAATGTGAAAAAGAGAAAAGATCCTAAGATTATCAAGCTTTTTTAATACACAGCCTGTGGATAACCCTGTGTATAATGTGTATAAACAGTAAGTTTCACGTGAAACGAACAGCAAATTTAAAAATGATTTGCTATCATAGATGGGTGTAACGGAGGGAAATGTTGTGGTAAAAGTCATTGCGTTAGCCAACCAGAAAGGCGGTGTCGGAAAAACGACGACCGCAGTGAATTTAGCTGCCTGCCTGGCTGCGGAAGGGCGTAAAGTACTGTTAGTGGATTCCGATCCTCAGGGCAATACGACCAGTGGCCTGGGGCTGGATAAACGGGATATCAAAAAAAGTATTTATGACATCCTGGTCAACGATGTGCCGGCGAAAGACGTTATTGTGGCTACGGCTTATGAAAACCTTTCCCTGCTGCCCGCAACGATTGCACTGGCCGGCGCCGAGATCGAGCTGGTCAATATGATGAGCAGGGAAAACCGTCTGAAAAATGCATTGGAGCGTGTAAAATATGATTATGACTACGTTTTAATCGACTGCCCGCCGTCTTTGGGCCTGTTAACATTAAATGCGCTGACGGCCGCCAGTTCGGTCATGATTCCTATCCAGTGTGAATTTTACGCACTGGAAGGTGTTACTATGCTGATGAATACGATCCAGCTAGTGCAGCGAAACCTGAACCCGGCATTGAAACTGGAAGGCGTGGTCATGACTATGTTTGACGCAAGAACCAATCTGGCGTCCGATGTGGTCAGCGAAGTGAAAAAATATTTTTCCGCTAAGATGTATAACACCATTATCCCGCGCAACGTGAAATTAAGTGAGGCTCCCAGCCATGGGGAACCGGTGATCGTTTACGATCCCAGGAGCAAGGGCGCCCAGGTGTATAAGGAACTTGCCAGGGAGGTAATCGGCGATGAGTAAGCACAGCGGTCTGGGAAGAGGCCTGGAATCCCTGCTTTCTTCCAGTGAATCCCAGTATGAAACGGCTATGCCGCAGCAGGAAAAAGCAGGGGCGGTAGAGGTTGCTGTAAGGAGCATCCTGCCGAACCCATACCAGCCCAGAAAAACATTTGATAAGGAAAAACTGAAAGAACTGAGCGAATCCATTAAAAAACACGGCATCATCCAGCCTCTGATTGTCCGCAAAAAGGGGTTGAATTATGAACTGGTGGCCGGCGAACGGCGTCTGCGTGCTGCAAAACTGGTAAAACTGCAGACAGTTCCCGTGCTGGTCCGGGACTATGATGAGAAACAGATGCGGGAGCTTTCGCTGGTGGAAAATATCCAGCGCCATGACCTGAATCCGCTGGAAGAAGCAAAAGCAATCCGGGAGTTGATGAAACAGTGCGATTACACACAGGCGCAGGTGGCCGAGCGGCTGGGAAGGAGCCGCGCGGCGGTGGCGAACCTGCTCAGGATATTGAACCTTCCGGAAGAATTGCAGGCCATGATAGCGGAGGAAACGGTTACGGTAGGGCAGGTACGCCCACTGTTGGCTTTAGCGGACAGGGAACAGCAGCTGAAAGTCGGCAAGGCGCTGACGGAACACGGCTGGAGTGCCCGTACCGTGGAAGAAGTCGTGAAAACTATCAAAGAAGGAAAAGCCCTTCAAGTTTTGGATGAGCGGGTCGTGCTATTGGATAAAAACGGAAAGCCCATCAAAGAAACCGGTTCCACGAAGGATAAAAAGGGTAAAAAGAAAAAAACCGGGGCAACTACGGATATCCATTTCAAACAGTTCGAAGAAAACCTGATAGAAGCCCTGGGCACGAAGGTACGGATTGTCAGCAAGAATGATAATGTAGGAAAAATAGAAATTGATTATTATTCGCTGGACGATCTGGACCGTATCTGTGAAATGTTACAGGGACATAAAGAAAGTGAAAGTATTGATACAGCGCCTTGGCTGAAAACAAAGTTTCCGGTATGATTACCGTAATCCATACAATTGAATGACAAGGTATTAATATGATTGGTTTGGGGACGATGGTCAACTGCGCGGCAATAATAGCCGGCTGCGCGGTTGGCCTTATTTTAAAAAGAGGGTTTCCTGAAAAATGGCAGGAAACCATTATGTACGGTGTGGCACTCTGTATATTTTTAATCGGCATAGAAATGGCGCAAAAGAGCCAGAACGTAGTGCTGGTCATTGCCAGTGTGGTCATCGGCAGCATTATTGGTGAAATGCTGGACCTCCATGAAAAACTGAATGCCTTTGGCGCCTGGGTGGAAAAGAAGCTCCTGGGAGACAGAGGGAAGGACTCCGGTTCTTTTGGCAGGGGGTTCATTTCGGCCAGCCTGATTTTCTGTATCGGCGCCATGGCCATTGTGGGCAGTATTGAAGACGGCCTGACGGGAAATCACCAGATTTTATTTGCGAAAGCCATGCTTGACGGTATCCTTTCCATTATATTCGGAGCCAATATGGGTGCCGGTGTGGCCCTTTCCGCCGTTCCGGTAGGTTTATACCAGGGAATGATCACCCTGCTGGCTTCCTGGATGCAGAACCTGCTGACCCCGGAAATCATACGGGAAGTCAGCGCGGCCGGAGGTATTTTGATTATGGCAATCGGCATCGTACAGGCAAAGCTTCTGCCAATCCGGCTGGCAAATCAGTTGCCGGCCTTACCGGTCGCAGTGCTGTTGGCAAAACTGTTTTTGTGACGGTTTTTTGAAGGACGTAAGTATATTTTCAGAAAACATAAAATCTTAAAATGACATAAATGTTACTATTTTATTGTTAAAGGCGTGAAAGTGCTTATTTTTGCAGGAAAAATGTTGACAAAAATGTGAACTTGTCTCTATAATAGGAAAACAAGGTTGTTTTCCGTATTTTAAGGAAACAAGCTTGCGATATTGATGAGGGGATTAATAATTATTAAAGAATATTTTTAGAAGGAAAGGTGAAGGAAAATGAAATTCTGGAAAAAAGCATCCCGTTTGGCGCTGGCTGCCATGCTGATTGCCGGCCTGACTGCAGGCTGCGGCGGTGGCGGCGAGAAGAAAAAGGCAGATGCAGCAAAAGAAATTGTGGTCGGCGTTAACGCCGAACTGACAGGTAATGTTGCCAACTATGGCAAGAGCATGCTGACTGGTTTTGAACTGGCTGTAGAAGAGGCCAACAAGGCAGGCGGCATTGACGGCAAACAGATTAAAGTAGTAACTGCGGACAACAAGTCCGAGCCTTCGGAATCTGGCAACGCAGCAACCAAACTGGTTACTCAGAACAAAGTGGTTGCGGTAATCGGTCCGGCTACCAGCGGCTGCGTGGCAGCGGAAGAACCGGTGCTGACCGCCAGCAAGATTCCTCTGATTGCGCCCTGCGCTACGGCTCCCGGCATTACTCTGACCAAAGACGGCAAGACCAAACAGTTTGTTTTCCGTGCCTGCTTCATCGATCCCTATCAGGGCGACATCATGGCGCAGTTTGCGGCAAAAGACCTGAAAGTTAAGAAAGTTGCTATCCTGCATGATTCTTCCAGTGATTATTCCAAAGGCCTGGCAGAAGTGTTTACGAAAGTGTTCACCGCTAACGGCGGCCAGATTACCACGGATGAAGCGTTCCTGTCCAAAGACGTAGACTTCAAAGCTTCCCTGACCAAGATCAAAGGGACCAATCCGGAAGCGATTTACGTGCCCGGTTATTATGAAGAAGTATCCAAGATCATCAAACAGGCCCGTGAAATCGGCCTGACCTGCCCGATGCTGGGTTCAGACGGCTGGGATTCTCCTAAGCTGGTTGAGGTTGCCGGCAAAGAAGCCTGCAACAAAGGCTACTTTACCAACGCATATACCGCGGAAGATAAAGACCCCGGCGTACAGAAATTCGTAAAAGCGTATCAGGCAAAATTCAACAAGGTTCCCGACGTGTTCTCGCTGCAGGGCTATAACACTGGTCTGATCCTCTTCAATGCGCTGAAAACCGCGAAAACCACTGACGGCGTAAAAGTTGCGGAAGCCCTGGCCAAAACCAAAGACCTGCAGGTTGCCAACGGCAAGCTGACCTATGACGAAAAGCATAACCCGATTACCACCGCTTTAATTATTGAATTGAAAGATGGTAAGATGACACTGAACAAGAAAATCGGCGGCTGATCCCGCGTGTCATTTGACTTTTACAAAACAGTAATACCAAAGCAATGAGGCTGTGGTGCAAGTCGCCACAGCCATTCCATTATTTATGTTAGATTCTGTATTCGGAGGGGCGCATTATGGAATCCGGTTTTTTACAACAATTTGTCCAACAGCTGATTAACGGCATCTCCCTGGGCAGTATTTATGCGCTGATTGCCCTGGGATATACCATGATCTACGGTATTTTAAAATTAATTAATTTTGCCCACGGTGATATTTATATGCTGGGCGCTTATATCGGTTTTGTCTGTACATCTATTTTAAAACTTTCCTTTTTGCCCGCGCTGATCCTTTCCATGATCGGGGCGGCTATGGCGGGAATGATCATCGAACGGGTAGCGTACCGTCCCATGCGTAACGCGCCCCGTATTGCCATCCTGATTACGGCTATTGGCGTTTCCTTTTTCCTGGAAAACGTGATGATCCTGTTTGCCTCCCCCCAGCCCCGCACTTTCCCCGCCGTATTTACGGCGACGGTGTACCATGTAGGCTCCTGGGTGGTGAACAGCCAGCAGATCGTAAT
>Ga0265298_10008754_pt1 | contig 12120 bp, 12 predicted proteins | sample AusTroGonzalo_MG_3_FD_193486 | JGI IMG/M metagenome (GOLD analysis project Ga0265298, IMG submission 193486) | Bovine rumen microbial communities from tropical cattle in Woodstock, Queensland, Australia - Gonzalo_01 | ecosystem: Host-associated > Mammals > Digestive system > Stomach > Rumen ...
CTTTACTATAAAGATGAAATTGTTTCAATAATGACTTTTGGTAAATTGAGAAAAAATTTAGACCAAACATCAAAAGAAAATTGTTATGAAATGATAAGATTTTGTAATAAAAATAATACAAACGTTGTTGGCGGTGCAAGTAAACTTTTATCGCATTTTATAAAAAAACACAATCCTAAAGAGATTGTTTCGTATTCTGATAATAGATGGTCAAACGGTAAAATGTATGAGAAAATCGGATTTAAATTAGACCATGAATCATCCCCTAATTATTATTATGTTATTGGAGATAAAAGAGTTAATAGATTTTCATTACGAAAAAATGTTCTTGTTGAAAAATATGGGTGTACAAAAGAAGAAACTGAGCATGATTTTTGTATAAAACAAAAATGGTATCGTATATATGATTGTGGTAATAAAGTATGGATAATGCATTTTTGACAATATTTATATAAAAAAAAACAAATACTATGAAACGATTTTTAACTATTTTAATCATGGCATTTTCAATGCTATTTTCCGTTTCTTGTAGTAGTACAAAAAACACTGATGAAGTCACATTTGGCACACAAATGTTGGTTATATACACAATGGATGTAACACAACATCAACTTGATTCCATTTGCACGGTTGATACACTACCAAATTATGATACATGGATTAAGACGAGATTTACAGATTACGAGACAAACACCGTATTCGTTAAGAGAATGTGCTTCAAAAAGACACATGAGTATGATGAGGTGATTTACATTCTTGTCGGTGATGACGAACCATATAAAATAACTAAAAGAATTACTGACTAATGATTAACGTTGAGAATTTAGGATTTGTTCCATCTGTTATAGATGGTAGTGAACTGTTATTTGAACACAATGCGCAAGTAACATTGCCTGAAAAATATTCATATGTAAATGTTTTGCCACAGGTTATAAATCAAGGAAAGTTATCAATATGTGTTCCATGCTCATTGTCCGCTTATCTTAATTGGAAAGCAAATTTGCATGTATTGACAAACGATGACAATTCAATAGCATTATTTGACATCTATAACAGTAGGGAAAACAAAGGTGAAGGAATGACATTTAAGGCTGCTTTCAAGTATCTTAGAAATCATGGTGTTGATTCTGCTGTTGGAAACTTGATGATTGGCCACTATGGAAAAGTGAACGAAATCAAAGACCTTCAGTTTGCTATAATTTCAAACGGCCCGTGTTTTGGTGCTTTTCCTGTTTATGGCGTGCATTGTGATTTTTGGAATAAGAAAAAAGGTACAACAATTCAAGGATACCATGCAATATCAATTGTTGGATATGACCAAGAAGGGTTTATCATAAGAAATTCATGGGGAAAACAATTCTGTAATGACGGATATACAAAAATAAATTATAAAGACTTCAAGAAAATGCTTGAGGTTTGGACCGTAATAGATTAAGTTTATGAAAAAAGGTATGAATGTTTTAGTTACAGGTGGTAACGGGCAATTGGCTTTATGTATAAGGGATATTGCTAATTTGTTCGACAGGGAAAACGCTTATCGTTTTACCACAAAAGAAGAACTTGATATTAGGGATGCGGCAATGGTTTATAAATACTTTGATGAGTTCAAGCCTGATGTCGTTATTAACTGTGCAGGCTATACGAAAGTTGATGATGCAGAGGATGATTATTATAACGCACATGAGGTTAATGCTGAAGGTGTGCAGAATTTGGTGAAAGTTTGTAAAGAATTTGGAACACATGTCATCCATATATCAACTGACTATGTTTTTGACGGAAGAAAAAAGAAGCCTTATTCAGAGGAAGACAAAATGCACCCTTTGAATTATTATGGAGATACAAAGATGATTGGAGAAGGCTATGTATTGGAATATAAAAAGGGGATTGTTATTAGAACATCATGGCTATATTCTGAATATGGAAAGAACTTCTATAAAACAATGCTTGAAAGAATAAGGTCTGAACGTGAAACAAATGTTGTTTGTGACCAATTCGGAACGCCAACGTATGCAAAAGACTTAGCGTTTTTTATTGTTTATGAATTAATCAAAAACAGAAAAATGCTTGGAAAAAATGGCTTGTATCATTATACTAATGAAGGATATGCTTCTTGGTATGATTTTGCATCGGCAATCGAAACGTTATGGAGTAATTTCGGGCCATATGAACCTATGAGAAAGGGCCCAATGGAAGTTAAATTTGAAATCACTCCTTACACGAAAAGATATATAAGCCCTATACCAAGCAGTGAATATAAGACAAAGGCAAAAAGGCCATCTTATAGTGTTCTTGATAAATCAAAAGTGAAAAAAGAATTTGGGATTAAAATTAATCATTGGATGGATGCACTTTTGATTTGTATGAAAAGTGATAAAAAGATATAAAAAAAAAGGCTGAACCGAAATTCAGCCTTTTTTCTTTTCTTATCGAATGATTAATAGCACAAAATGCAATAATCAGGTCTCAATGTTGCTGAGATTGTTGCCAATCCGTCTTCTGAGTAGTTAAGGTCACCGAAGTCAACATTTGTTAAGAATACGCCTTTGAGAATCCATTTTTGAACAACTGCACCCGTTGGGTCAAGCATTTCAAGTTCAACGTCTCTCTTGTATCCTGCTGCATAACCTTGTCTACCAGTAATTGTTTCAGAACCGAGACGTACCCATTCCATAATCGCTTGAGTTGTTGATGGTCCGATAACATCTCTGAAAGTCAATTGCATTTCTTGCCATGTATATCTACCCAAAACCCAAGTTGAAGTATTAAGGAATTGAATTTCAACTGCGTTTTGGTTAATTGATGGACGCTTTCCTGATTCAACAGTCCATTCTTGAATACCTAAATCTGATGGGAACCTGAATATAAATCTATTTTTCCTTAATGGTTCGTACACATTAGGCATTTTAAGTAGTAAGTCACTCATTTTAGTATGTTTTTTTCTTTTATTTTATTTTTATATTCTTTGGCCACCACCGTTTATTTGTTGCGGGTTACCTTGCATTGCTCCTTGTTGATTGTTAGGGTTGCTGAAAGCCGTTTGCTGCTCAGGTTTCTTATCACAGATTTGCCAAATCTTCTTTAGCAACTGATACCTTTCATCATCGGGATTGTCTGCAAGTTGTGCCATGCCCTTTAGTGATTTTTTTCTTATGTCATCAACAAATGCCATAACGTCCATTCCGTCATCTTGTGGTTCCTCTTGCTGTGGCTCATCTATCATTTCGCCATCGCCCATTTCGCCACCGTTCATTACGTCTTCACCATCATCTTCAAATGTGATTGCCTCGTTGATGGTTTTTGGCATTTTTGAAGAAATTCTCTTTAATTGATTAATATTTTCGTTAATGCTAATCTTCTTCATAACAAAATTCTATTTTCATTTATAAATAGTGGTATTTTTAATTTTTATTGACTAACACGGAATTATATTATATATTTAATAAAAAATTCATGGGTACTGTATATCTACTTGGTGACAATGGTAAAGAAGGTGTTTACAAGATTGGTGTTACAACAGGTAAGGTTGAAAAAAGAATCAAGAAACTACAGACAGGAAATGCGGGGGAAATATATCTCATAAACAGTTATGAGACAGACCATCCTTTCGTCATGGAAAAAATGCTTCATACCAAATATTTCGCAGATAAGAAAAAAGGTGAATGGTTTGAGTTGCCGCTTGAAGAAATTGTGAACTTTTCAGAAACTTGTGAAAAGATACAGAAAAATATCAATGCCCTTAAAAATAACTATTTTTTCAATAAAAAATATAATAAAAACGAACTATTAGATTATGAATGATAACGTATTTGATATACCTGAAACAATTAAAGGCATTATAACATACATTCATTTGAACATGAATTTTTAGGGTATCCTGAACCGAAAGAGTATAATGAGTTTGAGAAAATTCAAATGAAACGTGCAATGTTCGGTGTGAAAAATTATACAAGATTAAATTCTTCATTGGCGATTTATGACCTTATGGATATTCCAATTGAATTATTCAAAGAAATTGAATTTATATCAGAACGTAAAATTGCAATTACTTTTTATGAATCACAAGAGTTTTGCGTTGAAAAATATTTTCAAACTAATTTTGATGTCATAAAAGATAAAATTTTTACAATTAAGTATTTAAATAATGAAGGATTTTCAATAAGAACGGATTCATATACTATAGAAAATTTGTGCGGCGTTCAAAAAGAGCCTTTAACAAATGAAGTTAAAGATATAACAGTAAAGATAATATTGGAGTGTAATAGGCATGACATCTCAACCTGTAAGGAATAATATAGTACAAAAGAAATATAAAACCAATAATTATAAAAAAGATTATTTTTATGATTGATGAAGAAAAAAAGGAAAAATTGAAAAAAGCTACTTTGTTGATGTATGAAAATACGATAAATGAAATGAAGGATAGAGGAAACGACACTACAGAGATAGAAAGAGAGTATGAAGAGACGAAAATTGCTTTTGAAAACAAAGAAAGTAATGATATTTTAGACAAAATTGAAGATATTAACCGTAAAAATCATCAATATGATGGCTACAAAGGTAATGTTATCAACATTTCAGGCGAGTTTCCTGATTTTAGCGGGTTTTTAATGCAAAATCTGTATGTAGTAAGGTTTTTCGGCATACCTGAATACCTTATTAGGAAAGTGTTTTTCGATGATAACGATATTATGAGGATAGGATTTTATGAATCCAATTCATTTTGCGTTTATGAATATCTTGAAAAGTGCAAAAAGACACTTAAAGGAACATTTTCCATTGAATATTTGGATATAACAGGGTCTTTGCTAAGGGTTGACACATATGAATTAAAATCAATTAAAAAAATAAAGCAATTTCCATTGGATTATGCATCAAATGTTCCTGTATATTTGGAAGTTGAACTAAAATACAAGAATCATGGCATTGCAACCAAGTAAAAAGCCGATACATCCAAAGACTAAGAAGAAAAGTAAGCCAACGAAAAGAGAATTAATAAAAAAAAGCATTGAAAGAAACAAAAGAAGCCATAAAGAATATGGCACTTCAAAACTTGAGGAAAAATTTGCCAAAGAGTTCCTTGATAAACTTGGTGTTGAATACCAATATCAGTATTTAGCAAGCGACATAAAGAGATACTATGACTTTTATCTTCCGAAGCAAAGATTACTTATTGAAGTTGACGGTGATTTCTACCATGGATATGGCAAAGTATATGAGGAAATGAACCCAATGCAGAAGAAAAACCACCGTGTAGATGAGATAAAGGACAGATGGGCCGCATTGCATTCGATACCTTTGCTTAGGATATGGGAACATGATATAAAAAACAATCCATCAAAGGTGATGAGAGAATTGCTTGATTGGATAATTGAGAAAACTCAAAAGATGATAATTGACGAAAATAAAAAGAAAAGACATTAAAGAATATGGCAGAAGAGAATGTTGGATTATCACAGGAAAAAATGCTTAAACAATTAAAAGCATCCTTTGATATGTATGAAAACACAAAGAAATCAACTGAAAAAAGAATGAAAGAGGCTTTGAACAAGGATGGCACTAAGAAATATACTAAAGCCGACATCGAAAAAGAATTAGAATTAATTTCTGAGGCAGAGGAAGATGTCATCAAATTGTATATCGAAAGCGGTGGAAATGAAGAGGATTTGAGGAAAAAGAAAAAGACATCATCAACAAAGCAAAAAAGTGATGTCGGAAACGCAAACATTGTTGATATGATAGCCAAAATGGAAGATGACAGAAAGAAAAAAGTTGAGAATGCAATCAACTCTGTATCAAACAAATTGGAACAAGAATATATTCCTCAAAAGGGTTCTTACAATCCTGAGGCGGCATTCGATGTTATCCCATTGCCATCAAAAGGTGAAGGCTACAAAGATAAGATTTCAAAAGCATCAGTCGCTTATTTGACAGCCTATGATGAAAATATGATAGTTTCACCGAACTTGTACCGTGACAATTTAATTCTTGATTATATCCTTCAGGAAAAACTTTTGAGCCAAGAAATTGACCCAATGGATTTGCTTGAGGGAGATAGAGAAGCCATTATTTTGTTCCTTAGAGCAAGTGGATATGGTAACGAATACCCAATCAGTGTTACAGATGAAGAGACAGGAAAAGAATTTGAGACTGTTATTGATTTGTCAAAACTTAAATACAAAGATTTTGATTTGAAAGGTGACGCAAATGGATGGTTTGAATTTAAGCTTCCAACAAGTGAGCATGTTGTAAAATTCAGATTCCCAACTCATCGTGATAATGTTCTTCTCGAAAACATGAACAAGGCAGAAGACCCAAAATTGAAAATGAATGCAATCAGGAATTACGTGAGCACACTTGACGATTTCATTGAGACAGACAAGACCGTTGAACAAGATGAGAAAATAAACATCCGTAAAGCTATTAGAACATTGGAAAGATGGGCCGATGGCATGGATGAGGAAGAGGCTTTGAAATTCAACCATGTATTGACAAATAGAATGAATATTTTGATTATGGCTGTTGACGGTATTACCGATAAGAGTTATATTTCAGACTTCATTATGAAAATGAACGTAAGAGATTCATCAGCATTGAGAAAATATATGCAAAAGAATGAACCAGGCATTGACTATAACATTACAGTTCAAAGACCTGAGAGCCTTGGAGGTGGCTCATTAACTACCTTTCTGCAACTTGACCAATTTCTATTTCTTAATCTCACCGAATGAATACGCTAAAAATCTTCTTGATGAAGAGTGGGGTTGTTTCAAACACGTTGGAATGTCTTGGGATATGATTATGAGACTTCCAATTCAAGATAGACGCTCATTAATTCATAAGCACAATATTGAACAAGAAGAGATAAGTAAAGAGATGGAGGGTGAGGGCAGTAGTAGCAACATTAGAACGTATGAAGGTGAGTCAATTAATGCCTTTGCTCAACTTGAACAACTCAACAATAGAAAGCGGTAGTTTTACCGCTTTTTTATTTTATAGAAAATAAAAAGTACCTATTTATATTTGAAATATTATAATATACAATGATAAGAGGTTACGGAAATCAATTTTATGAAGACGTTGCCAATCAGTTAGACCAAATTATCAGCATTTTTAACGACCAATTTGGTGATGGAACTGACGGTGGAGCTGGCGGCGATGGTAGTGGCGGCGGCGCAGGTGGATTAGGTGGCGCAGGCGGCGCAGGTGGCACAGGTGGTACTACCTCAAAGTTTAGCAAATTCATGGGTAAAGCAGGCAAAGTCATGGCTATTGCTAATGGTATTGAACGCTCTATAAATGGAACGTTGTCAAGCCTTAAATCAATGTATAGTGAGTTAAATCACATTATAGAACCATGGGCTAAAGCCGATAAAGCAGCATCAAAATATGCTAAGACATTGGCTATGACAGAACAAGGTATGAAAAACCTTAGAAGAAATAGCATAAACAATGTTGTTAATAGCAAAATTGGTATCAATTATAATATTTCAACCGATGAACTTATTGAGGCCCAACAAAAGTATGTACAAAATGTTGGAAGAAGCCTTAGAATAGATAATACGCAGCAAGAGACATTGGCTGCAATGACAGCTGTAATGGGTGACAGAACCACTGAACTTGCTGCTGCATTTGAAAACTTTGGCGTTAACTTAAACGGTGTTGGTGACCATGCATTCAAGATGTTTACTGAAGCATCAAAAAGCGGGTTATCATTTGAGAAATATTCAGATAATGTTGCTAAAAACATTAAGATTGCTCAAAACTACACATTCAAAAACGGTTTAAGGGGCCTTGAAGGTATGGCAAAGAAAGCAACTGCATTAAAACTTGATATGAGTCAAGTTGCTTCATTTGCTGATAAAGTAAGTACAATTGAAGGTTCAATTGATGTTGCTTCAAGATTGCAAGTTTTGGGCGGACAATTCGCTGCAATAGCAGACCCAATGGCAATGTTATCAGAGGGCCTTATGGATATGGAAGGTTTAACCGACAGAATTATTAAGATGGTCGGTGGCCTTGGAAACTTCAATAAGAAAACAGGTGAAGTTGAAGTTTCTGCATTTAACAAACAAAGGATTAAAGCAGCCGCACAAGCAATGGGAATGGATTATTCTCAATTGATGGAAAGCGTTAATGCAAGTACAAGACGTGAGGCTATAGATAGAGAAATTGCGTCTTCAGCACATGCCCGTGGCTTGAATGAAGACATGAAAGAATTACTTAGAAATTCTGCAACATTCGATAAAAACGGAAAGGCAGGTATTTCAGTAAATGGTGAATTTGTAAATCTTGAAGACTTAACAAATGCCGATTATGAAGTCTTAGTAAAAGAAACCCAAGACCAAGCAGCCGATATTAAAGATATTGCAAGAATGCTTAGAAGTATCGAAGATATTGAGCAAGGTACGAGAAAGCAATACGAGGCTAACAAAGCACAAGTTATTGAGCATACTGGTGTTGGTGATTTTACTAAAAATGTCATAAAAGGAATTGGGGAAGCAAATGGGTGGCTTAAAGCAATAGCACTTGGCAGTATTGTTAAGAGTATTGCAAGCATTGGTTTAACTGCTCTTAGCATTCCATTAAATATTCTAAGTAATTTTAGTAACCTTAAAAGTATCGGAAAAGGTGTTGGTAGAGGAGGTGGAAGAGGCTTTTCATCTGCTAATGCTATTGGTGAAGGTAAAGGTGGTATTAGAGGTCTTTTCCGTAGAGGCGGAGAAAAGACAATCACTACTGCATCAGGCAAATCATATAAGGTTGTTGGTGATAGGGTATTCAATGCTGCTAATAAAGAGCTTACAGGTGCTGCAAGACAAAGTGTTTTAAGAAGCGCAAACACTAAGACAATCACTACGGCATCAGGTAAAACATACAAAGTTGTTGGTGATAAAGTTTTCAATGCAGCAAATAAGGAAGTAACAGGTGCTGCAAGACAAAGCGTTTTGAAGAGTGCTAACACAACAGCAAACGCAGCAAAAACAGCACAAGGAGCAAAGACAACAGTACAGGTTACTAAGACAACAAAAACTGCTGCTCAGGCAGGTAGAGGCGCAAAAGGGGTCGCTACAGCAGCAAGAACTGCAAGAGGCGCAAAGACAGCCGTACAAGCAGCAAAAACAGCAGAAACAGCAGCTCAAATCGGTAAAACAGCATTTACGGCAGCAAGAATTGCAAAAGTTGCTAATGTCGCAGGTATTGTTGGCCTTGCAGGTAACTTAGCAACCGACTATGCTGTTAAGAAAGGTAGGATAAAGAAAGGTGGAGCTGGACATACGGCAGCAAAAGTTGGATTTAGTGCAATGGAAGGCGCTGCTCTTGGTGCAATGGTCGGTAGCGCATTCCCAGGCATTGGTACTGCTATTGGTACTGCTGTAGGTGCAATTGGAGGCGCAGTTGTTGGTGCTGTCAAAATGGCTAAGATTAAACGTGAAATGAAAGTTGATGACAAGTTGAATAAACTTGGAATTGAAAGAAAAGGAAATTACGGGGCACGTTCTTACAAGTTAATTAACAAAGCCTTGGAAACAGGTGAGATTTCTGATAGGATGAGAAGAAAACTTGAAAAGAAAGGCGATACTGCAATCCTTGAGGCTATTGATAAGAAGAAAGAAGAGAAAGAAAAGAATCAAACCAAGATAGCAAAAGGTACGTTCACAGTTAAGAATGCGTACTTTAACGGCGATGCGTTTGGAAAAGGTGGTGGCTTCAATCCTATTGACTTGTTGAATCCTATAAAGATGACACAAAAGACACTATCACTTACAGGTTCTTTATTAAAAGGCACAACAGAGACGATTGGAAATATCAAGGGCATTCCTGAAACGGGTAGAGGTATTGTTCCTCATCAAAGGGTTCAAACATTCTCACAAAACGGAAATCAAGGAAGAAATGGATATGACATTAACATAAGCGGAACTATCACTTTGGTAAGTGCAAACGGACAAGAAGCTGACATTACTGACAATTTGCTTTCAGACCAAACATTTGTAAGAAGTTTAACAGCGAAGATTATAAGTCAGACAGGTCAAAATAACTACGGAGTTCAAAGGGCCGATGTCAACCAAATGGGTAGAATGTAAAAATAAAATTAGAATATAATATAAAATGGGTAATTTAGTAGGAGCTGCACAATCAGTTGACCTTGAAAAAGGTGTAAGCATATACACTGTTAGACATTTCGGAATTAACGGCTTGGATTTGAGAAGTTCAAATCTTGCTAATAATTTTGAAGGCGGTGTTACCCTTAGAGTTGATAAATCAAAAATTAAATCAACAAACGCATATGTTTATAGCGAAAGGGGTAAGTTAGAAAAGCCAATGGTTTATTCTGATTTTATTGGCAGGCTATATCATCAGAACGATACGGTTGAAAACCCATCATTGAAATTTATAACTGAGGAAGGGTTTACGAACTTTGAAAGAGCAATAAGAGAAACGAACATTAGGGATAATGTTAATGATTTCTATTATAACATTGCTCCTGAAGATTATAATACATACATTTTTGGCAATTATAACCCATCAAGGGTTCCTGAAACTTCTAAGATTGGTGATGAATATTCAATACATGGCCATGCTTTACACGATGACCATGGCCCGATTGTGAGAAGTAGCATGGGATATGCTGAAGAATTAATATCATATACAAAAGATGTTAGTCGTAAGACAGGAAATGACGGGTACACGTCTGAAGGAAAGTACAGATACGATGAACAAATCCCGATTAATTTCATGGAAACAATGGGCGAAGCCGATGTTGTTACAAACCATAGAGATAGAAATTATTCAAAAGAAGGCTTCAGGGATGTTAGAACAAGAACGTTTGTCGGAAACTTCAAAGATATTACAGTAATTGCTAAAAACGAAAGGGATAAATACCTTTTGAGGAATTATAGATATAATTTTGACTATTTTGATGAACATAGGAAGTTTCAAGACTTGAGCGAGGGCCTTGGTAATAAGAAATATGGTGATAATGAAAATTTAATGGAGATACCATATCTTTCTACTACACTTGGTAAATTTGGTATATATACGAGTTCTGAAGAGTTTAGAAAAAATTCAATGGATAAAAATGTATATTACACAAATGTATCACAATATGCAATAGGCTCAGAAAGCGAAGATGATAAATTTGAATACTTCAGTGTAAATGATAAAGTTAGCGAATTTGTTAGTAAAATAACAAAGGGTAAGGGAGGTTCAACGATTGACCATTACTTTAGAGAACATGATGATGGTGGGTCACCTAACATTAAGTCTGACGAAAAATATATTAAGCCATTTTTACCAAGCGCAGGTGATGAAGCAAGTAATTATTCAAAACTAATACAAAGGACTAACAGTATGTTTTATAATCAAAAAATCAGTTCTTTGGTTAATAGGTTCCATACATCAGGAAATGATGATATGAACAACGAATTAATTACTGCAAAATCAAAATATGGACTTTCAAGAGGAAGAAATCTTCTTGCAACAGAAGTTGATTCAAGTACAGGTTATGAAAACCCATATTGCCGTGTTTGGACCGCACACCATCAATACGGTAAAGTTAATACAATGATACGTCCATTCAAAGGTGAACTTAGTAACAGGGATGTACAAGATATGTACAATGGTACGAGTTTAAGGCCAAATAGCGGCGGCACTGTATTGGCTGATTCAAGTGTTTTAATGGATAACGGGTTTGTAAGGGTAACACCTACATATAACGATAAAGGTGAATATGCTGATGATATTAAAAAGTGCATGTTTTCAATTGAAAACTTGGCATGGAGAGATATTCGTATTGACGAAGAATTGTCAAAAGAGCAGAGAGGCCCAAATAAAGGCAGGATAATGTGGTTTCCTCCTTATAATCTTAAATTTACCGAAAATGTTAATGTTGATTGGAATGCAAATAAATTCATAGGACGTGGCGAACAAATCTACACATACACCAATACTGATAGAAGCGGCACTCTTAGTTTCACATTGTTGATAGACCATCCATCAATCATAAACAAATGGAGAGGGAGAGCAGGGTCTGTTGACGATGAAAATGAACGTGAGAATGAAATTCTTAGGTTTTTTGCAGGCTGTATGCCATTGACAGGTTCTTGCAGTAATGGAAAAGAC
>Ga0265298_10008755_pt1 | contig 12119 bp, 11 predicted proteins | sample AusTroGonzalo_MG_3_FD_193486 | JGI IMG/M metagenome (GOLD analysis project Ga0265298, IMG submission 193486) | Bovine rumen microbial communities from tropical cattle in Woodstock, Queensland, Australia - Gonzalo_01 | ecosystem: Host-associated > Mammals > Digestive system > Stomach > Rumen ...
GCCTTTGCTCATCTTGACATTGTCGGGTTTGACATGGGTGGTGGCTTGTCAACTGAAGGCGTTACGATTTCTCAAGTCATTGAAAAGATTGACCATACATACACAGGTCATTATCATGCTCGTTCTCATCGTGAATTTGGCGACGGAGAAAAGTCAATCACTTATGTTGGCTCTCCTTATCAGATTACACGCATTGACCGTGGGCAGGATAGAGGCTACGCTGTGCTTGACTTGGCAACAAACGAATTTCAGTGGTTCACAAACACGCAGTCAATGATCTTTACGAAATACATTTATCCTAATGTTGACGAATCAAAGATTAAAGGCAATCAGGTTGACATTGAGATACCTTATGATAAGCAGAATGAGACGAAAAAGATCTTTGACTTCATTCAGCATTTGAATTCTCTAGGTCCGGCCTATCCGATTAACACTTACAATGCCGACAATCCTGATAGCAAAACAGAATTATCCATTGATGTTGAGTCGCTTAACCTCGTAGGTCTCTTCAAATCATACATTGAAGAACTGGAGACAAATCTCGATAAAGGTGAGCTTTACAATGAGCTTACAAAACTTTATGACACATTCAAAGGAGTCACGCAATAATGAAACTTGAAACATTTGACCAATGGAAACAGAAGATCTGCAACGGAGCAATCGCAATGCTCCCTGCAGAAGCAGATCGTATCGGCTATCGTTATTCAGATATCCTTGATTACATCTGCGAACACATTGACCTTGACCATGAATTTGATAACATCATCGGTGAAGTATGCCGCCGTGAGTTCAACACTTCAATCTATGAAGAATACATGCATACACATCACACCGACAACCTAAAGAGATCGGTTGCTCAGGAGATTATGGCAAACGTGCTTGGAAACATTCAACGAGGAGTCTACTAATATGAAGCACATCGTCCTTTTAACCAAACCTTATTTCATCAATGACTTTGAAGAATGGTATAAGTACCACAAAGCAATGGGTTGGACCGTTCATGTCATTAACAATCGTGTTGACATGCCACTTGACAAAGAGATGGACCTAAAACATGGTGATACCTATGAAAAGCTTGACGGTTGGCCTAACCAATGGAAGCTCTTTAGCGACATCTTGAACGAAAATCGTTATGGGTTCAAGGAAGGCGAATACATTGCATTCATCGATGACGATGAATACCTTTGGTTCTACATGGACTACTGGAAGAAGGTTGAAGAACACGACCCGAAATTTGAAGGCAAGCAATATCAGTCGCTTGAAAACTTCCTTGATGAACAGCTTTTCTCTATGAAGGACAATAACACTGATGTTGTGCTAGTGCCTCAAACCTTGATGAGCACACCTTACCTTCATAGCATGCGTCATGACCCGCTAATTGACTTTGCTTTGTTCCGTCGCGATGACGCATCTTCTCAGGGTAAGGCAATCGTCAAGTATCACACCGCTTACACATATAACTTTGACCATAACATGGGAGAAAAGGGACATGTGCCGGCAATCGTAACTGACGATAAGTACATTAGAGAATCAGTTGTGAATGGAACCGCAGTTTCAAAGAGCACTTATGGCGCCGTTGACCACAATGCATGCCTTCGTCTGTATCATTACCACATCAAGTCAAATTATGACTGGGAATTGAAATACAAGCGAGGCAGTGCAGCAGTTGACCACCAGTGGTATGAAAAGAATATCTATGCCAATAAGAACTTTGGCGGATATATAATTCCAGATTTCACAATGCTAGAAACAAAGAAGCTTTACGAATTATGATAAACCAATACAAACAAGATTTGCTTGCTGGCAAATATCCAATGGGCGAATATGATGCCTGCCGTTTTGCCGATGACAAGGTTGCCTTTGCACGAAATTGGCTGCTCTCAAAGCGACAGGTCAACATTGACAACCCGCAGAATGTTGTTGACATAATCTGTCACGAAAAGATCCGTCTTATCAATGCTCCGTATGAAGAGCTGAAAGACCGAATGATGTGGTCAGATAAGATCATGGCTTACGAGATGCTACGCAAAGCTGGGCTGAGCGACATCGCCGTGCCGTATGAGCATTTTGAATACACACTGCATGTTGACGAAAAGATTTTTGACTACATGCAGGAACAAGGCACGACCTACATCATCAAGACCAACCACGGTTCAGGCTGGAATATCAAGTATACTCCGGGCGTCACCGATAAGAAGATGGTTCTTGATAAACTCAACGGATGGCTCGGTCAGAACTATGCTTATATCTCAGGCTACGAGGTTCAATATAAGTGGATAAAGCCCGGCATAGTAATTCAAAAGCTCCTTACTGCAACTCCCTTAGACTGGTCTTTCTGGTGCATTGACGGCCAGATAGAGGGTATTGGCTTGACAAAAAAGTTGGGGAAGAACTTTGAAGATTATGTTGCCTTTACCGATGCGAACGGTGAGTTTCCTAAGTGGTATATCGGTATGTGGCCCGCTATGCAGAAGATGAACCCGAAGCAAAAGGCAATCCTTGAACGAATGAGACCTATCGTGAATAAACTTTGTGCTGGACGCAAGTTTGTTCGTGTTGACCTTTATTGTGTCAATGATAAAATCTACTTTGGAGAAATGACATTTACGCCTTGTTCAGGAGTACTTGATGTTTCATATACCTAATATGATGGACCCAGCCGAATACAAGAAGGAGTGGGAAGCTGGGTTACATCAAACTGAATATAATGCTTGCCGTTTTGCAGAAGACAAATTTGAATACGGTAAGCAGTGGTTAAGAAAGCATGTTCCTTGGGCTGATTTTGAAAACCCAAAGAACCTTGTTGACCGCATTTGTCATTATAAGCTGTATGATCTTGACCCACGAAAGCCAATCTGGGCAGATAAGATGTGCTCTCACTGGAACTTGTTTGAAGCAGGCATGAAAGAACTGGCTATTGAACCTATTTACTATTCACGCTGCTACTTAACTGACCATGACTGGGAAAACATTCCTAATGGTAAGTACATTTTGAAGATGAACCATGGGTCAGGCTGGAACATGAAGTTCGAGAAGAAGCCTGGGTTTGACCCAACATATTTACAGCAAAAGGTCTGGGAATGGTATCATCTAAACTTTGCTTATGTTGCTGGATGGGAATGGCAATATGATAAGATCATTCCTGGGTTCGTCATTCAACCCGACTTAGGTGAGTTAATGAATTGGGAGTTCTGGTGTGAAGACGGCAAAATTTTAGGTGTGTGCTTAACGAAAAAATTGGCAAAGAACTTTACACAGAACATTGTGTGGTGCGATGAGTTTGGTGATGCAGCCAAATTTGATATTGGGCCAGCAATTCGTTATTACATGACACCAAGTGAAAAGGCCGTGCTTGAAAAGATGCGCTCTTATGTGTTGAAACTTGCTTCTGATTTTAAGTTCGTTAGGGTTGACCTATATCATATAAATAATGAAATTAAATTTTCAGAATTGACATTCACACCTTCAGCAGGTGAATTAGGTCTAAGGAGTTTTACATGAATACCAAGTTAAACAGCACATGCATTGAAAAAGAATGCGAAATTACGAACCGCGAAGCAAAGATACTTTATTCATTCTTCATCAACTCATTAGAACAACCTGGTTATTCAAAGACATTCAGTTTGCTGACACTTGATAACATCAAGTCACTTCAATATGTTGTCCGCGTCATTGATGAAAATGCTCCATCTTTGGAAAAAGTTCCACGCTTTAAGGAGTATTCAGATGAATGTGAAAAGCTCCTTCAGCGTTTTGCTGACCGCGATGAACAAGGCACAGTGAAGAGAACCGCTGATGGCGGCTTTGAAATAACAGAACAGTATGTTGAGTATAATGAAGAAAAAGCAAAACTAGATGAAACATACATGGATGTTGTTCAACGCATCGCTCAAGACGAAAATCTTCAAGACTTCTATCTTGAAGAAAAAATAAAAGTCATCTTGGTGATACCAGATGACTTTGAAAACTGTCCTGAGACGTTGCCGCCTGTAATTATTTCTATACTTGAAAAACTGTATTAAGTTTGAGCATGGAATGATACCCATGAGTCTACAATCATAGGCGATGATGGACCATTGTAGGCAACGCCACCAGGCGTAAAGATATCAGTATTAGCGGATGTGATTGTGTCCCATCCTTTAACACAAATGTACTTATAAGTACCATCATTCATTATTTGCTTAACATGACCGCTATCAAAGCCGGGTCCTTCAATATCTGACTGTGTGTAATAACCAGACAGAATTTGACGCATTGAGTTGCTTGGGTAATACGGCGCATACGTATAATGGTCATAGTATGCACTGTTATTCTTCTTGCGTGGATATTGTGCAGGCGGATAGTTATGATGATAGAACTGGTTCTTGGTGCATCCTTTATAATACATGCTTATAGGATGTTCTGTTCTATCTTGCGGCACAGCGATGATAGCACCAAATACAACACGCATAGCAGTGCTTGGCCATAAATCCTTTTTATTAAGATATGGTATGAAGCCATAAATTAAATCTGTAGGACGCGATACTTTGTAATCTATATAATCGCCCGTTTCAAGCTGGTTTCCTGCTTTATTATCACAATAGATGATACCCATTTTTCCAGCTTTATTTTGACCGACTGATGTTCCATATACCCAAGGACCACCAGCTGAACTTGCGGCATGCATTTTTGGATCTGTCCAAGACCACATGTTCGTTCTAAATGCACGAGTTGACTTTGTGTCAATGTCAACAAAGTAATAAGGGTTTACTAAATAACATCCAGTCGTGGAAGATTTCATATAAGTTGAAATGTAACCGTGTCCATAATAAACCTTTAATGGTTCTGGTGCTGCGGAGATATGATAAGAGCCAGCTTTATTCTTATCAGTGTCCCAACAATATGTGCCGACAGATGAACATGTCCAACCTGTGTGCTTAAACTGCAACACATGATATGCTCCACCAGGATAGTTAGCTATAGTGCTGCCAGCTTTCCAATTTGGTATCATACGCGGATAAGATGACCCGCTTTTCATAAACGGGAATACCGCTACTTTTGATGAACTACCACTGGGTTTATAAAAAATTGCCATCTTAAACTCTCACAAAATTTATTCTTCTATGTGTAGAAGTGTCTATTGATGTAGGCGCTTCAAAACCTGTTATATTCGTTCCAGTAGCAATATACTTAGGCAAGTTGCTCCAGTATGTGTAAGCTGCATTCCAGTTTGCTGAACCTGCATGAGCGGCATCATAGGCACTATTCCACTTGTTATACCCGTTATTTATTTTGGTATAAGCAGTATCCCAGTTTGCTGAGCCAGCCGTCATTGCACTATATGCACTGTTCCAATACTTATCAGCAGAAGCATTGACCGCATTCTTCATCACATTCCAATACTTACCGCTGTTTGCTGAAACAATGGCTAGAGCCTTGTTGTAGTCAACGGTTCCAGATGCTCCTGAAAAGTTCTTATATACCGTGTTCCAGCTGTTAGCGCTAGCATTCAGCTTTGTGACAGTTGCAGCCCAGTCAGGCGATGAACGATTTGCTTTATCATAAGCAGCCGTCCAATTTGAAGCGCTGTGCGTATTCCAATAATCAGCAGATGCAACCAAAGCATTATAAGCAGCTTTCCAAAGATTTGAGCTACTGTTATATTGAGTTAATGCAGTATCCCATCTTATGGCGCTAGCATCAACGATTGTTTTTGCTGTGTTCCAATATGTAGCACTGGTTGCTAGCTTTTCCCAATCGCCGCTAGCCTGATTTACAGATGTGTAAGTATTCTGCCAAGTAGAGCCATTAGGAAGAGCATCTAATTTTGATGCGCTTGCATTGACAAATGTTTCAACCTTATTCCAGTTTGTGCTGTGACAAGCAGTCACCATTGCATCCCAATTATTGAAGTAGGCAGACGCAGCAACGACTTCATTGAACTTATCAGCAGAAGCCTTGACCATTCTCCACTTAGCATCACCTGCTGAAACAAGTGAAGTCATTGTGTTCATGCGAGAGTAGTCTGTCTTATCCCAATTGGCAGCACATGTCAAAACCTTATTTGCCATGTTGTTCCAGTTCGTCACGCTGATGATTGTCTTATCCCAGTATGTTGAGCTGGCATTGACCTTGGCCTTCATATCATCAAAGACCGGCTTATCCGTTGTGATAGCCTTATAGGCCTTAGCGCCATCTTGAGCACTTGCTTTAACCGTATTGAAATTTGCGGTCAAATCATCAAGGCCAGGCTTAAGCTGGTACATAACTGCAAAAGCTGCAGCGCCAGATCTTGCACTTGCGACGATACCTGTTAGGTCGTAGTTCGTTGCGGCAAATGCGCTTTGACCTTGTGATGCGTATGATGAAATTGTCGGCCAGTCATATCTTGATAGCTTATCGTTTGCTTCTTTACCTGAGATAGCGTTATTCTCAATGGTAGCAAACTTGTCAATATAAGTGTTCGTTTCATTCCAAGCACGCTGCCCATTTTCAGCAGAGCTCTTTAAACCTTCAAGGTCTTTATCTTGAAGCCATGTATTGGCTGCATTGCCTAACGCAGCACTTGCCGCAACATCAGGGAGTGATGCAAAGTCAGCAGTATCAAGTTCTTCAGCAAGATCTTGAATACAATCATCTAATGGCTTAATGACCTTCGCAGTAAACCATTCACCGTCAGCCGCTGTCTTTCTGCTGGCACTCGGTATTGCTTTAGCACTTGTTATGATATCGCTATATGACATATTTTACGACACGAAATAAACTGTATTGTTTGCTAGGGTTGAAGGCAATGATGTTCCAGCATATTGGGCTGCCGTAATAACATCACTGCGAACATACTTACCAGAGTTTGTTTTAGCAAGATCATAGGCTGTGTTCCAGTGAGAGCTATTTGAGTTTGAAGTCAAAGCTGTGTATGCGCCGTCCCATTTAGAAGCGCTGTTATTTTGACGGTTGTATGCAGTGTTCCAGTTTGATGCGCTTGCATTTACTTTGTTATAAGCTTCATTCCACAAACCAGACTTAGCATAAACTGTATCATAGGCGGTCTGCCAGCTACCTGAGCCAGCTTTAACTGTATCATACATAGAGTTCCATGTAGCCGACCAGGTGTTAAATGTATTGTAGCCTGAGTTCCATGCACCCGAGCCGTTCTTCAATGTTGTGTAAGCAGCATCCCATGTTGCGGAGCCATTCTTAACAGTGGTATACATTGCATTCCAGTTTGCAGATCCTGCTTTAACCGTGCTGTATGTTGAGTTCCAGTTGCCTGAACCTGCCTTCACAACATTGTATGCAGAGTTCCAGTACTTAGAACTTGCATTAAATCCATTATAGACCGTGTTCCAGTTGCCAGAGCCAGCCTTAACCTTATCATAGGTTGCATTCCAGTTTGCTGAGCCATTCTTCAATGTAGTGACCGCTGCATCCCACACAGCAGATCTTGTTGAAACGGTTGTGTAAACGGCATTCCAGTTGCCTGACTTGGTGCTATATGTTGTGTAAATAGCATCCCAATTTGCTGAACGGCTCTGCAATGTTGAATATGCGCCATCCCAGTTGCCTGACTTAGTCTTTACAACATTGTATGTAGCGTTCCATCCAGCTGAACCAGCTTGATACTTGTCATACAATGTTGTCCACTTGCCAGAACCAGCGGTCATCGCTGAATAGCCGTTGTTCCAAAAACCTGAACCCGCCTTGACTATGCCGTAAGCAGTATCCCACTTAGATGAATTACTCTGAATGGTTGAATATGACGAATCCCAGTTCGGTGACTTCTGGTTCACTATGCTAGTAGCGTTATTCCAATTTCCCGAACCGGCCTTAATTGCGTCGTAAGCTCCGTTCCAATCACCTGACTTAGACTTCAATACATCTGCTGCTTGTTTCCAACTACCAGAATTTGTTTGGTAAAGGTCAAAGGCAGCCTTACCGCTTTTTGCAGAAGCGATAACATTTGCCATGTCAGCAGTGATGCTGTTCAATGTTGCGGATCTTGGTGCTAAATAGTCCCAAGCTGCTTTACCGCTCTTAGCTGATTTTTCAATGTCGCCAATGTTATAACCTGAAACCTTCTGCCATGCTTTATTACCATTAGAAGCATTGGACTGAATTTCATCAAGGTTATAATTCTGCAATGTTGTTGCGGCGTTCTTGCCCGCAGCAGCGTTTGACTCAATGGTAGGGAACTTCTGATACCAATCTTTAACGCCGTCCCAGGCCTTCTGACCATTTATAGCAGATGCCTTAACACCATCCCACGGATATGTTGAAACGGTTTCCCATGCCTCGGCACCCTTTTGTGCGTCACTCTTTACGGTATCAAAATCATCAAAGCCAGCAGCGGTTAGTGCTTCAGCAACAGTGACGATATTATCTCTTAATGGACCAAGCGTATTGGCTTGCATCCAGCTACCATCAGCGATAGTCTCATGACTCCAAGTCGCTACCGGCTTTAATTTTGAAACAAGCGTCTCGGCCATTCTTTATACCTCTTAACCTAGAGAATTGTAAAACACGATTACGGCAGCTGCAGTCTTCAAAGCGTCAGTATCACGAGAAGCGCAGTCCTTAATCATGTTGTAAGCATGTGGGTTGCATACCCTCTTATCAACAGTAAAGCGCTTCTGGTTGACCATCTGAACAACCTGATGACAAGCACCCTTCATGGTCTGTTCCCAGTTCTTAATCTGGTCTTCCATGTTGCCCATGATCGTTGTGTGCTGGCACTTGTCAGCGTATGCTTCCTTAATGGAATTGATGACGCTTTCAGCAATTTCAGCCTGTGCCTTGATAGAGTCCTTCAAAGCAGATCTTGGGTCGCTGTGTTCGGTTGACTCTTCATGTTCAGTCGGAGCATCGTGATTTTCTTCGTGATGTTCCTCGTGGTGAACCGGCTTTTCGTCCGGATCTGACACATGAATTTCTTCGGCTTCATTCAATGCCGCAATGTTATCAATGATTTCGTTATATGTTTCTACTAGCATAATAAACCCTTTTTTGTATTTATACTAAAAAGACGGCGTCTACAGTGACGCCGCCCTCACTTAAATTGTGTTATCTTACCAAGGTCTGAACCAACCAGTGCTAAGACCTCTGACTGGATAAGTTTCCACTGAGCCATTTGCTCGTAGAATGACGGCGGTTCCTGCACAGTAGCATAGCCAGTGATGATCTTCCCAGAATTTCAAGCAGTCAAGTTTCTTCTTTGACATATGAACTGTATAAGGAAGTAGCACGGAGTCATGTGAAGTGAAGAGCAAAAGTGGCTTGTCAGAATTCCTCAAAGCAGTGACAACGGTATCAGTAATTAGGTTCGTAATCAAGTCAATGCTCTTGAACTTGTTGAGATCTTCAGGATAAAGCTCTCCAAGAACCTCATAAGCATAGGCGGAAATTTCTTCGTATGGAAGGCCAGAAACACCGTCTGCATAATACAAGTCTGAGTCAATGTTATGATCGGTCGGAACATTGACATAATCGCCAGCATCTGTGCCCCACAAATCATCACCCCTAGATTTAGCGATGTAGAATGCGGTTTGTTGGGTCCTAACAAAGTCAGTCGAGTGCGCCTCAATCTGATTTTTTTCGGCTGCTCCACCTCTTAATTTGGCGCCAACTTCAAGGCACTCCAAGATACCTTCTTCCGTTAAAGGTTCCTCACGGCCGTAGCCTGGTCCTCTTTCGCCATGTCTCAAAAGGAATGCAACCTTATCGCCTGGCTGTAGGTTAGCATAAATGTCAGCGATGTCATTAAAGTCATCCTGCGGAAATGGCGCACCTTTGACAGACAGGTACTTACCAAATTTCAGAACCTTATTTCCAAATTTCACTAAAGGCATGTTTTATTTATCCTACATAGAATAATAATAGTCTTCCTTTGTTGCATATTCAATCGCATCAGCAGCATCCATCATATCAATGTATTTCTTAATACGCGCTGGTGTTAAGAAAGCATCAGTTTCCATTGTTTGAAGAACTTGTTTTGCCTCGCGGAATGAACCAGTCTGCACCAATGAAATGACAGGTGCTAGCTTTATGCCAATCTGTAATGGAGTTATGCCCTTAAAATCAGTCTTAACGCATTCTTCACGGAATAGAGAAATAAATTCATTACCGATTTCAATGTTATATGCTATTTCACCGGCAAGCCCATCAAGTGTAGACAGTCTTGAAAGGTTCATATTGTATTCATCAACATAACGGTCATAAGATACTGCATTTCCTAAAAAATCAAGGACATCATGTTCTTTAAATGTTTCAGGTGTAAGCTTTGCTTGAACAGCTGTCTTAGTCCAAAATTCTCTGTTGTTATAAACACATTTACCATCAAAATATGTTATGCGTGAAATGTATTTCATCCCTACCTCCTGCAAGATGAAAAAATCTTTTCTGTCTTTACGATGCAACTCCAGTACTTTATCAAGCACCTGCAAGTTTGAACAACGATATTTCATTTGATAATCGTCTTTGCTTATTGCATAAACAGCGCCTAATGCTGAACTACTCATGTTAAACCTCTTGTCCGTTTATAGCAAGATAATGTTTTTTGTCAGATGAAACTGATGCAGTGACAAAATTGGTATCTTGATTTATTTTAACCGTAAAATCTTGAGCGTCTATTAAAGAAGTTGGCGGATTTTGCTGAGTCATTATTTGACTAAGTTGAACTTCTTTCATAATGTCTCCTGACTGCGTTGCATCATTATACAGATCCCATATAGTTTTGTTATTATTACTAAAGTAAGAACCAACATTTATTACTTGCCAATATGTTCCGTCCCATGTCACAAGGTTTTCATCTGTTATATATTCATATTGATTCTTGTGCCAAGTTCCTGCCTGCGTTGGACCTTTATAGTATATGGTATTTTGTTGCGGATTTGCTGGTTCAGCAGTTATTGGGTCTAATGCGGTAAATGCAAGATTTGCAGATGCAGTTCTTGCATAAATGTTATTATTTAAGATGTTAAATGAACCATATATCTGTGTGCCTTCATATGCAAATACATCACCTGAAATAGTTTCAAGAAATAAATTTGCTATAGTTTTTGGTGCAGTCCAAGATGTATCATTTGTCACAATTTTATTACATTGCTCATTACTTCTCACCATTAAGCTATTATACCATGGTTCATATGATTGCCATTTTTCTTTATGAACCTCTAAGAAGACCAACTCGCCAGCAGACGGAGATAAAGTTCCATTTCCTAATACTGCTTTTTCTAGCGTGTCTACTCTATAAGCAGGCAATCCTGTAGCCGCACGTTCATTAAAGTATCCCGAATAATTTTGCCCAGTATAAGCATCACCGCGCTTATATATTTTTCCAGATGTGTAAACGTAATTAGTTTCCCACACACAAGCATTCCATCCTGTATTACCGCCGGTCAATATATCAAACACATATTTATATGCGTCTGCATCACAGGTGATGTATTGTGCTTCTGGAGGAGTTGTCCAATAATTACCAGTGCATGCGGTTGTTCTGGTGTAAGCGTATCTTGCATTTATGTTATTTTCATCAATTATTTTATTTGATGATACAGTAAAGCTGCCGTCATTAAGTTTTAAGATTTCTTGAAGTTGTTTCAGCGGAATCCCATTATCATCTATGCAACCGCGGTATGTATATGAGTCCAAATTAGATGTCTTTTTGTAGAGATTGCCCGCGGTGATGCCATGAAGGCTAAGGCCAGACCACACAAATTTATCATCTGTTGAAAGCCGCATGATACTGTCTACATCATGAAATGTATCACTGCCGATGATACCTTGATATTGTGAAAAAGTTGTTCCATTACGATAATACTCAGTATTTGCAGAAAAAGCACCTGAAGTATGATCCCATAAAAAATAATCACCGGATGTCGCAGTCACAACCTTGTCAGTATCAGCTGCAACATTTGCATCACTTAGTTTGCCAATCCATTTATGATCTGCTTCAACAAAAGGATTTTGGCTATTTCCGTAAACATTGTATAATTTATAATTTCCTGGCTTATTCTTAAAGTATGCAAAGAAGTGGTCACCTTGGTCCCACTGAGAAATCTTATGACAAATGTAATACTTCTTACCAGCTTTTAAAGTAAGATTTGAAAATGAATTGGTATGTTCATAGCCGGCTAACTTATAAC
>Ga0265298_10008757_pt1 | contig 12119 bp, 13 predicted proteins | sample AusTroGonzalo_MG_3_FD_193486 | JGI IMG/M metagenome (GOLD analysis project Ga0265298, IMG submission 193486) | Bovine rumen microbial communities from tropical cattle in Woodstock, Queensland, Australia - Gonzalo_01 | ecosystem: Host-associated > Mammals > Digestive system > Stomach > Rumen ...
AGGCGGCGATACCAGAGCAGATAGTACGGTCGATACCAGAACCATCGTCAATAGTGAACTGCAAGAGTTTCTTGCTCTTCTTCACCTTCTGGCAGTCCTTTACCAGACCCACGCGGATGTCGAGCTTTTCGAAGTCTTCGAAGCTTACGGTATCCTTAATCGGAGCTGCCTTATAAGCTGCTGCTTCATTGGCCTTCTTGGTAGCCTCGAGTTTATCGAGCTGCTTCTGAATAACCTCATCCTCTATCTTCTCAAACAGCAGCGCAGGTTCTCCAAGCTGATGACCAGCTTTCAGGAGGTCTGTGCTACCCAGCTGCTCCCACTCGAATGAGTCAATCGCAAGCATCTCGCGCAGTTTCTTGCTTGAGAATGGCAGGAATGGCTCGAAAGCAATAGCAAGGTTGGCTGTCAACTGCAAGCAGATGTTCAGAATGGTTTCGCAACGCTTTGGATCAGTCTTCCAAACTTTCCAAGGCTCGCACTCCGTGATATAGCGGTTACCGATACGAGCCAGATTCATAGCCTCAAACTGCGCATCGCGGAATTTGAACTGCTCCAGCAGAGCCTCCACTTTATCTTTTACGTCCTTAAATTCCTCCAGTGCAGCCTTATCTACATCCAGCAACTCGCCACAAGCAGGAACTACACCGTTCCAATACTTCTTGGTGAGCTGGAGGGCACGATTCACGAAGTTACCATAGACAGCCACCAACTCATTGTTGTTGCGATCCTGGAAATCCTTCCAAGTAAAGTTGTTGTCCTTCGTCTCAGGTGCATTGGCTGTCAATACGTAGCGCAATACATCCTGCTTGCCAGGCATATCAACCAGATACTCGTGGAGCCATACAGCCCAGTTACGAGAGGTTGAAATCTTATCGTTCTCAAGATTCAGGAACTCGTTGGCAGGCACGTTATCAGGCATGATATATTTGCCGTGAGCTTTCATCATCACAGGGAAGATGATACAGTGGAACACGATGTTGTCCTTACCGATAAAGTGAACCAGTCGGGTGTCCTCATCCTGCCACCATTGCTCCCAGTTGCCCCACTTCTCAGGCTCCTTCTCGCAAAGTTCCTTGGTGTTTGATACATAACCGATAGGTGCGTCAAACCACACATAGAGCACTTTTCCGTCAGCTCCCTCAACGGGAACAGGAATACCCCAGTCCAAATCGCGGGTCATGGCACGAGGCTGCAGGTCCATATCCAGCCAGCTCTTACACTGACCATATACATTTGAGCGCCACTCCTTGTGACCATCCAGAATCCACTGCTTCAGCCAGTCCTGATACTCGTTCAGAGGCAGATACCAGTTCTTGGTCTCTTTCAGTACGGGTGTAGAACCGCTGATGGTTGACTTTGGATTGATCAACTCGGTAGGACTCAGGTCGCGTCCGCACTTCTCACACTGGTCACCGTATGCACCCTCGTTGTGGCAATAAGGGCACTCACCTACAACATAGCGGTCGGCCAAGAACTGCTTGGCTTCCTCGTCGTAGAGTTGAGCGGTGGTTTTCTCCACCAGCTTGCCCTCGTCGTAAAGTTTCTTAAACCACTCGGCAGCAAACTTATGGTGGGTCTCACTTGTGGTGCGGCTATAAATGTCGAACGAGATTCCGAACTCCTTGAACGAGTCCTTAATCATCTTATGATAACGATCTACTACATCCTGTGGGGTGATGCCTTCTTTGCGGGCACGAACGGTGATGGGCACACCGTGTTCGTCAGAACCACCGATAAACATCACGTCGCGCTTCTTCAGACGGAGGTAACGCACGTAGATATCAGCTGGTACGTAAACGCCAGCCAGGTGACCAATATGCACGCCACCATTCGCATAGGGCAGGGCAGAGGTCACAGTTATTCTCTTGTATTTTTTCTGTTCCATATATATTAATGTGTATTTTGGCTGCAAAGGTACGAATTTTTCTCTAAATATATTTGAGAATATCGCTGAATTTCTCAATTTTTATCAGTCGTTCGTGGTCTATATCCTCAAAATGCTCCAGTTGCCATGTCACGTGGAATGGAATATGGATAGCCCATGCACCGATGGCGAGGGCTGGCGCGCAGTCACTTTTCAGTGAGTTGCCTATCATTAGCAGTTCTGAAGGGTGTATCTGCTGATGCTCACACAGAGCTAAGAATTCGCGTTGTGTCTTGTCGGAAGTGATTTCTACGTCGTCAAAGTATTTCAATAGGCCCGAGCGCTTCAACTTATTCTCCTGATCCTGCAATTCACCTTTAGTGAAACATACCAATTTACGTCCTTCATCTTCCATCTTACCTCTTAACTTCTTCAACGTTTCCTCAACGCCTGATAGTGGTGTTGCTGGCAGATGAAGCAGACGTTTGCAGTCCTTTAGCAAATCATCGAGTTGGGTGATTGAAAGGTCGTTGCCTGCAATACGCATGGCTGTTTCTAAAATACTGATAGTGAAAGCCTTGCATCCGTATCCAAGATCGGCCATATTGCCTGATTCTGTCTTGAAAAGTTCCTGCTTTGGATTCTCGCAATAAGGGGCTATCAGTTGGTACAGGTGTTCTTCTACTTCCTCGAAGTATCCCTGACAGTCCCACAATGTATCGTCGGCGTCAAAAGCAATGACCTTTATCTTTTCTATGTTCATCTGTTCAAATTTTCGTGCAAAAATATAAAATTATTATGAATTAATTTGTATCTTTGCCAAAAAATAACCGAAAAAGCTATGAACAGGCTCAAGCAGACATTAGTTTGGCTCAGCAGGCTGACGCATTGTAGGGGGTTCGGCATACAGTCGCCTACCGACTATCGTTTTGTGCGTTATGTCATCAACGAGCACTGGCCGTATTATGCCTATGAGAGTCTGGATAAACCTGATGACGACTGGTTGAAGCGAAAGCTGGGTCATCTCTATTTCCGATTGGCTAACGAATGTCAGCCTCGCACTATCATTGATGGCGTTGGCTTCCGTCGTTATATGCAAGCTGGCTGCAAGAAGGCGCATATTACGGATGAGACAAAGGAAGTGGATCTGGCTGTGGTGCCTGTTCTGGCGGATTATAACCAGTTGTTCCAAGCATGCAATGAACGTTCTATTGTGGTGCTTCAGGATATATACAAGCATCCTTCCTGTTGGCACAATATTGCGCATGATCCTAGGGTCACCGTATCCTTTGACCTATATTACTGCGGTATCGTGATGTTTGATTCCAAACGCATCAAACAGCATTACATTATAAATTTCTAAAAACCTCAAATCTTAAATCTTATGAAACTGACCAAAATCTATACTCGTACAGGTGATAAGGGTATGACCAGCCTCGTGGGTGGTGTGCGTATCAAGAAAAGCGATGCCCGACTGGAGGCTTATGGCACTGTTGATGAGCTTTGCTCACAGATAGGACTCCTTGTAGCTTATCTCAATCCAGAAGACAACGATAGGAAATATCTCCTTCATATTCAGTCATGTCTCTTTATTGTGGGCTCTCATTTGGCCACCGATCAAAGCCAAACACCGCTTCATTCTTCAGGAATCCTGCCTTATGGCGAGACAGAGTCGCTCGAACAGCTCATTGATCAGATGCTTGCCCTTCTGCCAGAATCTCAGGGTTTTATCCTGCCAGGCGGTTGTGTGGCTGCAGCACAGTGTCACGTCTGTCGTTCCGTCTGTCGTCGTGCCGAGCGTCGTATTGATGCCCTTGCTGATGTTGCAGAGGTGGGTTCTGACATCATTAGATACGTCAACCGTCTGAGTGATTATCTGTTCGTTTTAGCAAAAAAAATAAATTTTAACGTAGGGCAAGACGAAATTATATGGCAAAAACCTTGCAAATAGAAAAATATTTACTACTTTTGCGTCCAATTTAAGTAAACGACTAACATAAAATAATTAGAAATATGTATTGGACACTAGAATTAGCATCAAAATTGGAGGATGCTCCTTGGCCTGCTACCAAGGATGAGTTAATCGACTATGCCATCCGTTCGGGCGCTCCTCTCGAAGTGCTCGAGAACCTACAAGAGATTGAAGATGAAGGTGATGTCTACGAGAGCATCGAAGATATCTGGCCTGATTATCCTACGAAAGAGGATTTCCTCTTCAACGAGGACGAGTATTGATTATTTAAAATGCATAAATGACAAAGAGCCTCCATCACTGGGGGCTCTTTGTTTTATGGTAGGCAGTGAGAATTACTTCTCAGAGCGTTCTTTCTTTTCTTCATTCTTGGGTTCAGATTGAACTTTCGTAGCCTTGTAGCCAAACTTCTCGAAGCCCTTGATGATAGTCTCGGGTGTGGTCTTGTCGGCATCGTAGGTCACGGTTACGCGTTGCTTGGGGATGTCGCATTCAATCTGCTTGACGCCCTTCTCGAAGCGAAGATTTCCCTTGATTTTGTTCTCACAACTAGCGCAGTGCATCTGTGGCTGTGTGGTTACTACTAAGGTCTTGATGTCCTTGGCCATACCAACCATTGCGGTCAGCATCATGGCACTTACTAACATAACTTTTTTCATAATTATTTTAATCTTTAATGTTTAATGTACAATGTTTAATGTTTAATCTCCTACATTCTCCCAAAGTTCACGCGGATGCCGGCATAGAACATAGCGCCTTGTACGGGTCCCCATACCATTGTTGGGTCGAAGGTGGTGCTCCATGGGTCGTTAGCATTGATGATGGGGGTCTTTTGACGGAAGCCAGTTAGGTTCTCGCCACCGATATAGATTGAGAAGTGACGGAACCAGCGGGTAATCTGTGCCGACACCTGTTCGTAGGCACCAAAACGGTTGTCCCATGATGGGGTGCCGTCGGGCAAAGAATAAGGCGTAGGCATACGTCCGCCACCGTTCATCTGTAATGTGGCATCGAACTGCCAGATGCCGAGAGGTGTCTTATAACTGGCAGTGACGAGTCCTTTGTAACGACTGGTAAGGGGCTTCTCCATGACTTCGCCGTTATAAGTACACTTCACATCGTTCAGTCGCCATGCGGCAGTCAGCTCCAATCCGCTGACGATAGGATAGGTAGCATCTACTTGGAAAGTGTTAGAGTATGACTTGCCATCGAGGTTGGTGACATGAATCTTCGTGGGGTCGCTGTCGTAATCGACTACAGCCTGATTGTTGAAATGCGTGTGATAATACTCAGCATTCAACTTTAAGGTTTTTCCAAACAAAGGGATGTACCACGAACTGCTAGCACCGTAGTTCCAGGCAGCTTCCTGTTCTAAGTCGTCGATAACGAGTGTACGTCCGCTGGCCAGTAAGTTGTTGTTTTCAGCCAAGGCGTGAACAGTACGATAGCCCTTACCAGCTGAAAGACGTAGGCTCACAACTTCGTTGGGTGCGTATTTTACGTGAAAACGGGGCGTAACAAACGTGCCGTAGAGGTTACTGTGGTCAGCACGGATGCCAGCCATCGCCGTGAACTTGGTGTCCAGATTATAGGTGTACTGGAGGTAGGCGCCAGGCGCGGTCTCCTTGGTGGTGGTAATATCCTTACTGCTGACAAAGAGCTCTTCCTTGAGGTAGTCGTGATTCAGCGAAAAACCAGCTGCTAAGTTGTGCTGCGTGGTGAAATTCGTCTCGAAGAGCAATTGTGCATAGGCATTTTTCTCGTTCACGTTATATTGCTTATGACCATAGTTTGCATCCATTTGATGGAGTGATAGGTTGGTCATCAAGGCTATGTTTGTGCCGTGAGAAGGGTCAAGGATGAACGCATGCTTCATATAGCCCTCGTAGCGATCGGTCTCAACACCAATTTTGTAGATGTGAGATGTGAGCGGGGATAGGTGAGGGGAATGCGTGGTCTGGCCACCTTCACGTTTCTCCTTGATAAAGCCTAAACCACCGTGAAAGATGTAAGTGTCGTCCTTATATTTCCAACGGTTTTGGAAGTTCCATTGGCGTACGGTGGGCTGATCCTGAAAACCGTCGTCGTTTTGGTCATGCTCTTCCCACTCGTTTTGAAAGTGAGCAAGGATCTCTGTGCTCAGACGGTCGTTTATGTGTACGTTGGCATCGGCATTGGCCTCCGCGCGTCCCATCGTATTGCCAAAAAGGTTTACGGTGATGCCTTGCTCGTCTTCGGGCTTCAAGTACTCTATATCAATCTGACCCGTGATACTCTCGTAGCCATTGCGTACTGACGATGAGCCCTTTGATACCTGAATACTCTTCATCCAAGGCCCAGGCACATAATCGAGGGCATAGGGAGCAGCAGCGCCGCGGAAGTTGGGCAGGTTCTCTGTGAGCATCTGCACATACGTGCCGCTCAGTCCTAAGAGTTTAATCTGCTTGGCACCAGTGGCAGCGTCGCTGTAGTTCACGTCAACAGACGGGTTGGTGGTGAAACTCTCGCCAAGGTTACAGCAGGCAGCCTTGAACAGTTCCTCTTTGGCGATGGATACGCCATTGACGGGACCGCCCATGCGTTTTGTGCCTGATCGGCGTGAGGTGATGGTGACATTTCTCAGTGTCTGACTCTTCATAGTATCTGCCTGCAGTGAGTCGGCCTTCTGGGCGTGGGCAGACAGACATAGCATCATTGCGATGCCAGTGATATATAATTTCATTTTCGGAATTTGATGTTAATATGATACAATGTGTAAGGTGACCTTGCCCCTAGGCAAAGCCTCCGTATAGTTGAATCATATTAAGAATCAAATGATTAAGACGCGGATGAAGTTCAGATAAGCCCGTGGCGGACTCTTCCATACGGCGCGGGTGGGCTGAACGAAAGTCTTACATACCGCAGGGCGCAGCCATTCTATTACCATACTGGGCAGTACGGCCAGAAGCGGTTGGATGATGTGGAAGTCGGTGACTACTTGCTGGGCTGCCGTTGTGGGCGATAATTCCACGTGCGTCACCGTCATACAGTGAGAAGTCATGCAGCAATCCCTATCGTCCTCGCCTATGCTGTTCACCCCGATGGCAGTCATCACCTTGACAGTACCCGAGTGTGCACAGCGCATGATGTTCACCCCGCTTCCGATGAAAAGGATAATCATCGATAGCAGCAGCGAGAGCATGATGTGTGTACATTTCTTCATTCGGCTGCAAAGTTACGACTTTTTTCAAAAAAACTTCAAAGTTCCTATCGTAGAATTTATTCTGCTTTAAGAAGAATTAAACTTTTACCATAAACTCATTAGTTAGTTCTTAATTAATAAATCATAGCGAATGTTATCCTCGGCAATAGGACGACCAATAGCCTTTTTTTGTTGCTTATGGGCGTTCCGCTTTTGTACTGAACTTTGTGTAGCGGTTTGTACGGTAGGAAAAGCCTGATGCACGGACTGGGGCTGTGGTTGTGGTTCGGGTACTTTGATATATATGGTATCAACAAGGGCGGTGAGAGGCGTGTCCTGCTGGTTGGTGTCTTTTGTCCAAACGCCTAAGATGAAACCAATGAAGATGGCGGCGGGGATGGCCACAAGCCACGAGGGGATGCGGAGATGACTACGGTGACGGTGCCAAGGACGGACGGTCTGCTGAAGGTTCTCTTCGTCGCGTAACTGCTGGGCAGTGCGGATGATGTCTTGATTATCTATTTTCATATTTCCTAAGTTCTTGTTTGATGATATTCATGGTTTTGTGCAGGCGCGATTTCACAGTGCCTTCTGGCACATCGGTGATTTGCGCTATCTGGGGAACGGAAAGTTCTTCTTCGTAGTGCAGGGAGAAAAGCATGGCGTAGGGTTCGGGCAGGGTTTTCAGGATGAAGCGCAGGGCATCGCGCAGGAGGGATTCGTCGAGCTCGACTTCGATGTTGTCATCGACGGGTAGGGCGTCGATAGCGGAGCAGTCGCTGATGGTGGCGAGCTGATTGCGGTGATGGTTTTTGCAAAGGTTATAGGCGATGGTGTAGAGCCAGGCACGGAAATTACGCCCTTCGTGATAGGTCTCGCGAGCGGCATAGAGGCGCAGGAAGGTGTCGTGCATGAAGTCGGCAGCCAGGTCGGCATCATTGCCAAGTCGCCTGACGAAGAAACCCTGCAACCGTCGGGCATGACGGTTGTAGAGTTCTTCGAAAGCTCGGTCGTTGCCTTGCGCCGCCCGCTTCATCAGTTGTTCATCTGTCTGTGCTGACAGTCTTAGGGGGAATAGCATCATTGTTATTTCTCTATGAGCAGGTTTCTGAATTCCTGTTTGCGTTCTTCACTCATGGAGGTGTTGTCAATGCCACTTACCAATAACCGCATCAGCCAGTCGTAACGTTTCTGATCGTGCTTGGCATAGTAGGGTAGGAGGTCGGCCAGCAGCACGGCATAGTTGGCTGAGAGACGCTGGGCAGTCGTCCAGTCAGAACGGAAGGGTACGAGCAGATACTCCAGCATGTAGCGCTCCTCTACGTTGCGACGCTTCACGGCGAGGTTGTCGTAGGGTTTCGCAGCGTATTTCAATGTCAGGCCTTCATTGTAAAGGTTCTTCTCCCAAGGCTCCATCGTCTTTGATGGTGTGGTGGTCGAGAAATACACCTTACTGCCGTATTTGTTGATGATGGTCTGTATGAGGGCTTGCTCATAGGCATCGTAAGATTTGTAGTTGCCACTTTCCCATTCAGGAAAGGTAACGCCCAACTTTTTGCCGAGCCACTCGCGGTATTCTTTTACGGTGAGGAACGAGACGCAGATGATGGTTTTGTCCTTATGCACATTCATTCCCTCCTGGATGAGCCACTTGGGGATGATGGCTGCATCGCCGTTGGCAATATAGATACCGCCCTCGTCCATACCTGCCAGTTCGTTGTAGTTGTAGCGCAGCACGGCCTCTGAGTAGATGCCACTGTCGAAATAGCGTTTCGCCATCTGCTTCATGCGATCCTCATATCCCTTCATAGCCAGGTAGCACACCCACTGGTCATAGTCGAAGAACTGCATATCGTCAGGCAGTTTTGCCAGTGCTGCCTCGGCATATTTATCGCCGTCTTTTTCATCGGAATGCCCACTCACAACGGCACGGTAGGCACAAAAGTTGTAGGTGTAAGAATCAGGGATGGCCTGTTTCATCTCGCTCATGACCTCACGGACAATGCTGTCAGAATTGGTGCCCCACCAACCCATATAGTGTGCCGCATGATAGTAGTTCAACCACGCTGTCTCGTTCTGAGGGTTCTGCTGCGTTTCAGCCTTCCACGCCTCCTTCTGTTCTGTGTACCATACGAAATCCTTTTCTGATACGATGGGACTTTCTACTTTCACTGCCTTGGTCTGAGCCATCATCGAAGCACTCATCATCAGAGCTGCGAGGGCTGCCAATACTGTTTTCCGTTTCATTGCTTTTTCCTGTTTTAATGATTAAACGATTTCTGTCTTCTGATATGGCATACACAGATAGGCAGAAATCGTTCACGGAATATCATGCTTTTAACAATCTTTTTGCTTTACTACTTAGCGTCGCTTCTTACGGAAGAAGAAGGTGCCGATGGCGATGAGGACGATGAGACCCGTAGCGATGAATGCCCAAATGTTGGTGACACGCGAGGAGGCGGTAATAGTGTAGCTGCCTGGAATCATACGTTCGCCACCAAGCCGATAGTGAATGACATTGCCGTCATACTGGCCCATGCCAGCATCGGTTACTGTGCCTGGCATCACGAGGTCGTAGGGGGCGCCGAAGGAGAGCAATCGTTCATACTGCGCAAATCCGCCTTCATACGTCTTCAAGAAGTTGGTATATACATCTGTATGAAGAATGCCTTCGACTTGTGAAAAGGTACTGTCTTCTTCGACAGCATTCAGCACGCAGGGCTGCATGACCAGCGAATCGCGCACGCTGCTGAAACGCTCCTTGCTGACGGGCGGGTTCTGAATCTTTTCGTAATTGGCAATAATTACGTTGCAGATCTCGTAGAACCAGTTGGCATTCGTCCATTGGTTGATTTTCTTCTCGATGCCGTCGAGCAGTTCCTTTGCCTCGGCACCACTGAGTCCCTGCGCCAAGTCGGGCTGACCTGTGAACCAGTATGAAACGGTGTCGGCACTCAGGAAACGGTCGAGTGGGATTGGGAAGAGCGTGGAGTCTTCGCAGGAAAACGTCTCAGTGAAGGTATAATCGGTATAGAACCACTTGAACCGTTTCTCCAACTTACTCGTAGCCTTGATGCCCTCGGCCTTAACGAGGTGATGCTGTTCTGGCCTGTATAAGTTGGCGCTCATCTCCTCTACACTCTGGTACTCCTTCTTGGCATGAACCATCAGAAGATTACCTAACGGCTTGCTGAGATCCAGTTCCTGCATACTGTCCAGTTGAGCCTCGGTCAAGGGCACAGGATAGCGCATGGAGTCGGCACCAAGCACTGACCATGAGCGCTCCCACGTCTTATCCACGATGCTGTCGTAATCCTCGTCGGGCGAAGCACTCAACCATTGTTGGGTGGTGTGGAAGGTGTACTCACGACTGCAGGTTCCGTCTTCATTGATAACGGTGAGCATGCGGTCATCCTTATTCTTACACGATGCCATAATGAGCACCAGCATCATCGTGGCTATGATTTTAATGTTGACTTTCATAAATTCTCTTTTTGATTAAACTATAGGTTCCTGAATGCTCCCTTTTCCGATTCATGTAGCACGTATATATTTCCCCGGGTGTGCTACCTTCACAGAAGGAGGGGGCGTTTTGCGATTGATGAATGGCGACAGGCGCTACGGGTGTCTCGTCGTTGACAACGAAGAATAGTCCCACCAACCATGCGGCTGCCAATGAAGAGATGACGCGCATCGTGAGCAGCAGTGTATGGGACCTCTTGGGCTCAGCCTTCTCAGGGACAGCCTGCTCAGGCAGGTTGCTCATTATCAGGTCGGTCAGCGCATCGGGGTTGTCGATGGCGGGCTGCTCAAGGGCTGATAGCTTTTTCAATATATCGTCTGTCTTATTCATATCCTAAATCATTGAGTCGTTTACGAATGGCTTGTCGGGCTACGTACAGGTTGCTTTTCACCTGACGGGCATCCAGTCCTGTAATCTGTTCCACCTCGGCGGAAGGCAGCCCCTCCAGTTGGCAGAGTGTTAAGACCAGACGCTGCTTGTCGCTGAGGCTTTCGGCCAGCGTCTTGACGATGGATACCCACTCTTTGTTCTCCAGCGATAGTTGTTCGTCGCCATCGGAGGCAAAGCGTCTCAATACGAGTTCGTCCTCAGGCAGTGCAACCACTTTGCGGGCCCGTTTCAGTCGGTCGATACAGAGTCGCGAGGCGATGGTGTAAACCCATGTTGAGAAGGTCTTCTGCGAGTCAAAGCTACGGATGCTTTGCCATATGCGGATAAAGGTTTCCTGCACCATATCCTTGGCTTCCTCCTCGTCGCACAACATCTTCAGTGCTAGCGAGAAAATCATCCGCTGATGTGTTTGTACCACCCATCGGAATGCTTCTCTGTCGCCTTGTTGGCAGCGTGAAATGATGTCGTTCTCTATCTGTATCATTTTCTTGTTGTTCTAACTATAATACGAAGAAGACGTAAAAAAGTCAAATGCAAGATGAAAATAGCCTGCGAATTTACCATTTTTTTTCAAAAAAAGCGTATCTTTGCACCAAATTAATCAATAACACCCCTAAGACAACATGAAGAAAACGATTCTTTTCGCAGCCATCGCACTGGCTGTTAGCGTTACTGCCTCAGCAGCAGACAACTTGAAAGCAACGGTTCATGCCGACCAGGCGGGAGCCAAGATCAACCGCGAGATTTACGGACAGTTCTCTGAACACCTGGGCACCTGTATCTATGGTGGTCTCTGGGTAGGTGAGGACTCGAAGATTCCCAACATCAAGGGCTATCGCAAGGATGTGTTCGAGGCATTGAAGGCGCTGAAGGTGCCCGTGCTGCGCTGGCCGGGTGGCTGCTTCGCCGACGACTATCACTGGATGGACGGTATCGGTCCGAAAGACCAGCGTCCGTCGCTGCGTAACAATAACTGGGGCGGCACCATCGAGGATAACTCGTTTGGTACGCATGAGTTCCTGAACCTCTGCGAGATGCTGGACTGTGAGCCTTATATCAGTGGTAACGTGGGCTCTGGCACGGTGAAGGAAATGGCTCAGTGGGTAGAGTATATGACCAGCGACGGCGACACGCCCATGGCTCGCCTGCGTCGTCAGAACGGCCGCGAAAAGGCTTGGCACGTGAA
>Ga0265298_10008758_pt1 | contig 12119 bp, 5 predicted proteins | sample AusTroGonzalo_MG_3_FD_193486 | JGI IMG/M metagenome (GOLD analysis project Ga0265298, IMG submission 193486) | Bovine rumen microbial communities from tropical cattle in Woodstock, Queensland, Australia - Gonzalo_01 | ecosystem: Host-associated > Mammals > Digestive system > Stomach > Rumen ...
CCAACCCGCACAAAATCAGCAATATCGCAGCACCAGAGAATACCCGTGTGGAGTGGTTTGCTGCCGGAAACAAGTTTTTGAACGGCCTTTTACCAGCCAACAACTACAGCATCGGTGGCGGCATCAGCCTCAACAACAATCCAGTCCTCCCGCTTTCGGAGGAGAACGCCCGCCGCTTTTTGGACGATATCCACCGCATTCGCGAACGGATGAACGACACCAGCTTCCAGTTCTATGACGGACTGATGGGCAGCCTTTGTCTCACGATGATCTACGACATCTTCGAATTCCATGCGCTTCATTACGGCAGCGAGAGTCATACCGAACGCGCGGGCTACATCGTCAGCAGCCTGATGCAGATGCTCTCCACGGGCATCAGCCGCACCGAGCGCGAGGTGTCGTACTATGCCGACAAGCTCCATGTGTCGCCCAAATACCTCTCCGATACCGTCAGCCGCATCACCGGCACCAGCGTCACCACCTACATCGCCAATGCCACCGTTCCAATCCTAAAGGAACTCCTCTCCGACGAACAACTCTCGCTCACCCAAATCGCCGACATGATGAACTTCAACACCTTGTCGTACTTCTGCCGCTATTGCAAGAAACACCTCGGCAAGACCCCATCGGAATACCGAAAGAGTTTGCAGCCGAAAGGGTGATTAAGCAAAACGAACACCGTCCCTCGTATTACTGACTTTCTCACTCTCTTTTTCGTGAGTAAAATCATTGGAGTTCTCTCAAACTTCTCTTAAACTGATTAGCTTATCTATTTTTTCCTAAAAATCGGGCACTTTTAAAAATTGTTTTTTATTTCTGCCGCCAGAAAGTGTTTACCATGATTAACACATCTTAAAAAGAAATGTTTATTATGGTTACCATATTTATAATCATAATGTTCACAAACAATAACACTAGGATTTAGTATGTAGCCGCTGACGGCATCGAGTCCGCATATTTGAAAAAGATACCCCTTTGGGCTTTCGGCTTTCTTTATTGACACCTCACTCCAAATTCCACAAGACCATCTCATGATAGTCACGGATGGAGTCCTTGTTCAGGTTGGCCTCGTTGCTCAATGCCGAGAAATACTTGCCCAAATCGTCGAAGTCGAAGTTGTTTTCCGCCTTCTTGAACTCCACCACCTCATCCTCATGATGATACCGCATCTTGTTGAAAACCTAGTAGATGTCCATCGTTGTGTTGCTGTTTTAGGGTACAAAATTGCAAATTTTCCAAGTTTTTCCTTTTGAAGGTTTGCAAAACAATTCCCCAATCGAATTATTTTGTATTTTTGAAGGCCAATTTAATTAAGGTGATGACGGAAAATGCGACCGACATATTAGAAAACGACATACTTCGCCGATGGCCTGAAGTACTTAGGGCTTTGCTCAAGGATCATACGACCAACCGTAACATATTCTGGGCTACGGATATGTATGAGAAGAACTACGGTGACTCATATTCTTTTCATCATCAAATTACAGTTGAACAAATCACTGGCGACAACGGCACTGTTATCCGTCCAAGGGCTGTCAAGTCGGAAGAGGAACAGCGTTTTCGCATCCGTGATAAGGCTGAAGTGTTTACACCTTCATGGATTTGCAACGCACAAAACAACCTCGTGGATGATGCTTGGTTTGGAAGAGAGAATGTCTTCAATACCCTTGATGAGCGCACACACGAATGGACTCCAACTGAAGGGAAAATAGAGTTTCCAAAAACCAGGTCTTGGCAAGAGTATGTTTGCAGCAACCGGCTTGAAATCACTTGTGGCGAAGCTCCATATCTTGCGAGTCGTTATGACACTACAACAGGCATCCCCATCAAAGAACTCAAAATGCGCGTGGGCATGTTAGACCGCAAACTGCGTGTTGTCGGTGAAAATGTGAAAACAATGAGGGATTGGTATATGTGGGCTTTCAACGCCATCAAATCCACATACGGTTACGAGTGGCAAGGTGACAGCCTTTTACTTGCTCGTGAGGCCATACTTTACACCTTTATGGATTATTATAAGGAATTTGCCATCCGACACAGAATTAAAACCATTGTTCCGTTCCGTTCCTATTTATACCATGCCGCAAAGATAATCTCATGGAATCTCTTTCAAATGGACGGCCTGAAAATGGTGCTACCCATGTCGTGTTATGAAACACTCATCAAAGGGGAACCTCAAACCGACCTGTTTAAAAAAGTGAACGCTAAGGACAAAGTCGTTCCATGCCCTGGTTGCAAAAAGAACAATGTCCATTTGCACAACGGCATTAAGGTTCTCGTGGCCGACTGGGACAAAACACAATGGAGCATGAATGAAAAGCCGATAGAGATTGTTGAATTTCACACACTTGTTAAAACGCCATGACAGCATTCAATACCGATATACTTGACAATCTGATTGTTGGACGCATAGAACCTCACATTTATGCTTTCACGACCAATACTGTCCCCAACTATCTTAAAGTTGGCGACACCTATCGACCTGTCAATGTCCGTTTGGACGAATGGAGAGGCTATTTTCCGAATTTGGAACACGATAGCGATTGGGAATGGTTGGCAAAGACTGAAAACGGCAAGTATTTCCGCGATTTTGCCATCCATTATTACTTGGAAACCATTAAACGCTATCACCGCCTGCAACCCACTGACATTGATAATCTTCCTTATTATTCGCGAGAGTTCTTTGAAAATGCCACTTCAAAGGACATTGACGAGGCTATCAGGGACATTGAGCAATACGCCACCCAAACCGATGGCTCTCGGCAATATCAGTTCTATTCAGAAGAACGGTTGCCCGAAGAAACACATTTTGCCCGTACTGAATGTTATGGAACCAGACCTAATCAGTATTTTACAATCAAGCGCTTTCTTGAAGCTCGTGAGAATAATCATAAAAACCTTTTGATGTATGCCGTTATGCGCTTTGGCAAGTCATTCACTTCAATGTGTTGTGCTGCCAAAATGCAAGCTAAAGTGGTGCTCGTGGTTTCGGCAAAAGCTGATGTGAAAAATGAATGGAAGAGAACTGTTGAGAGCCATGTCCTTTTTGTCGACTATGTTTTCCTTTGCAGCGAAAACCTCAGAGAAGACAGAGCTATTTCCAAAAAACTTGAAGAAGGCAAAAAGGTGGTCGTGTTTCTTACTCTGCAAGACCTGATGGGTGACGATATCAAAGAGAAACACAAAAATTTGTTTAGCCAGAACATTGATTTGCTTATTGTAGACGAAACTCACTTTGGAGCGCGTGCCGAGGAGTACGGCAAGGTACTTCGCAATGTCAATAACCTTACAGATGCTCAAATCCGAAAAGAACAGGTTCGTTCAGGTGAAAGCACTTTTGAGGATTTAGAGAAGGGCTTGGATAACATCAAGGAACTTAGGGTTGACACTACTTTGCACCTTTCAGGCACTCCATATCGAATCCTAATGGGCAGTGAGTTCAAGAAAGATGACATTGTAGCGTTCTATCAGTTTACCGACATCATCGACGATAAGGATGAATGGGACAATCAACACAAAGAAGATATTGAACAAGAGGTTGTCAATCCCGACACAGGTAGACCCTTTCAAGATTGGGACAACCCATATTATGGTTTCCCGCAAATGATTCGCTTCGCCTTCAACCCAAGTGAATCAGCACGGAGACTGATAGAGCAACTCAAAAACGATGGCAAAACTACACAACTTAATGAGTTGTTTCGTCCACAGTCCATTTCCAAAGATACTACAGCCGAAAAGAAACACCGCATATTCGTGCATGAGAAAGAAGTGCTTGACCTTATTCGAGTCATTGACGGTAGCGCAGAAGATGAGAATCTCTTGGGTTTCCTCGATTACGATAAACTTAAAGAGGGCAAGATGTGCCGCCATATCGTCATGGTATTGCCTTTCTGTGCTTCGTGCGATGCTATGGAGAAACTGATTACTGACCACAAAGATGAGTTCAAAAACATGAACGATTACACTTTGGTCAACATTGCTGGGCATGAAAGCAATTTCGACACCACTGAAGAAATCAAACATCACATCAAGCAATTGGAAAGCGAAGGCAAGAAATCCATTACACTCACTGTCAACCGAATGCTTACGGGTAGCACGGTGCGAGAGTGGGACACAATGATTTTCTTGAAAGATGTGTCGTCGCCTCAGGAGTACGACCAAGCTATTTTCCGCCTCCAAAACCAGTATGTCACCACATACAAGGATGAAAAAGGCGACACTATCAAATATAATATGAAGCCGCAGACATTGCTTGTTGATTTTGACCCCAACCGCATGTTCCTCATGCAGGAGCAAAAGTCAAAGATTTACAACGTCAACACCAACGAACGCGGCAACGATGAATTGGAAACACGTCTCAGGCGCGAGCTTGAAATATCACCAATCATAGTTATCAATAAAGGCAAAATCTCTCAGGTAACGCCTACCAACATCATGGATGCGGTGCGTGATTATTCCGCCAATCGTACTGTGATGGACGAAGCAACTGCGGTTCCCATTGATTTTGAGTTGCTTGAAGACCCCAATTTATTGGAAATCATCAAAGACCTTGACCCCATCAATAATACGAAGGGCCTGAATATAAAGCCCAACGAAGGTGAAGGTGATGATTACGATGATGATAGTGGTAATGGTAGTGATGATAGGGGTAAAAATGACGGACGTGATGAAGGTGGTAATGGTAATGATGATAATCATAGCGACGGGGATGATGACAAGCGTGATAAACGCTTAGCCACCTTCTTTGCACAAATCCTTTTCTATGCTCTGCTTACCGAAGACAGCGTAAAATCGCTGAAAGAAATCATCGAATCCATTAGGCGAAGCGACAATAACAAGCGCATCATGCGCAATGTTGGATTGAGATTCGACCAACTTAAATACCTACAAAGACACATCAATCCCTTCGTGTTGAGCGATTTGGATTATAAAATCAACAACATCAACGATTTACTAAGCGACACAACAATTGAACCTCTGAAACGTGTTGAAAGCGCGCTTCAGAAGTTTGGCCGACTGTCTATCTCAGAAATTGTAACGCCTTCACAAGTGGCTGATAATATGGTTGCCTTGTTGCCCGAAGAACGTCTAAATGAGCATTCACGTTTTCTGGACATTGCATCCAAGCAGGGTGAATTTGCATGTGCTCTGTATAAAAGATTTGGGCCATCTATCAAGGACAACATCTATGCTTTGCCAACATCTTCGCTTACATACGAATTCACTTATAAGGTTTACAAATTGTTGGAAATCCCGACAAAAAACATTTTCGCATCATTCAATTCATACGACCTCATTGGCGACAACAAAGATAATTATACCCAAATATTGAAAAACATGAATTTCGATGTTATTATTGGAAATCCTCCATATCAGGAAATGAAATCATCTGAAAAAACCATAAATAATGCTGCCTTTGCATCAGCGTTATATCCGATGTTTATGGATGTCTCAAATGAGATTACACAAAAGTTTGTAACGTTAATCACGCCAAGTAGGTGGCTTAATAGAGTTGGTCAAGGAGTTTCAGACGAATGGGTTGACAAAATGCTAAGCGAAGATAATCACTTTGCAACCATGAATGATTTTCTGAATGCTAATGAATGCTTTACGGGTGTTGAATTAAAAGGTGGAGTTAATTATTATCTGTGGGATATTGAACATAAAGGCAATTGCTTGTATCAGCTAAACCAAAATGGACATGTTTTTGTTAGAAATGGTGCACTTGACCCAATAGGAGCAGGCGTGGTGATACGCGACTCTATGGCGCTACCAATTATTCAAAAGATAATTGAGGTTGAAGGCAAATACTTTAAGGATAATTCTTATTCATCTGTAGTGAGTCCAAAACATTACTTTGATAAAGATGTGTTATTGAGTTCAAATTGGAAAGGTTATTCGAAAAAACGAGATAAAACGCATTGTATAAAGTACTATTTGAATCGTGCTTTAGATCAACGAGGTTACGGTTGGATAAAACAATCTGATATTCCTAGAGGTCATAGCACAATACCGTTGAATAAGGTTTACATACCAAAAGCGGGCGGTTCTGGTACTGATCCGTACGTGCTAGGACAGCCTATTTATGGTGAGCCGCAAAGTGTTTGTTCTTATACTTACCTTGTTTTAGGCTATGATGCCGAAAAGCATAATTATTCAGAAGCAGAATGTCTTAACATGATTAAATACATTAAGACGCGGTTTTTTAGATACATGGTTTCTATTAAAAAGAAAACACAAGATAACCCTAGAGATGTGTTTCAATTTGTACCACAACAAAACCTTAAGTCAGATAGCGACATTGATTGGTCAAAAGAAGTTAAAGACATCAACGAACAACTGTACAAGAAATATGGCCTCTCGGATGAAGAAATCAAATTCATTGAGTCGATGATAAAGCCGATGGAATAATAAAAATGAAAATTATATGGAGCATAAGAATACAGCAAACGAAGAAAATTCCAATGATATTACTTTACACGATTTTGTAGCATATTACCGCAAACTAAGACCAGAAAAGTTCTCTGATTCGATGGTCGTATATGAAATACCATTGACAAGGGAATTGTTTGACAAGCAGCTTGAGCTTCTCTCCACTAAAAAGATGCAGAGCGAGTTTGAGAATTTCATTGTAGGTTGCGCCCAAAGACTCATTACTCCAAATATTAAACCTCAAACTGGACCCGATGGAGGTGGCGATGGTAAAGTGGATGCTGAGACATACAAAGTTTCTTCAGATATATCAGATAAATGGTATGTGGCTGAAGGTGGTGCTTTAGGAAATGAAAAATGGGCTTTCGCAATTAGTTGTATTAATAAAGACAAATGGAAACAAAAGGTTGCTGGTGATGTTGAAAAAATTGTCAAGACTGGTCGAGGTTATACTCGTGTATTATTCTTTTCCAATCAATTCATCAAGTCCAGTACGCGTTTGGAAGTTGAAAAAGAACTGACCGAAAAACATAAAATAGAAGTCAGTATTTTCGATGGCTTATGGTGTGCAAATGCTGTCTTTTATAAAGGCTGTATGGATATTGCGTTGAATTGTTTATGTTTTTCTGATGATTACAAGAGGAAGAACGAAATCATAGGCCCTTTAGATAAACAAAGGAGAGAAAGGTTAGATGAAATAGAAAAGAACATTTTAAGACCGATTGTGGGATTAGATACTGGGTATGTTGACGAACTGCAGGAAGCTTGCTTGTTAAGTAGGGGATTGGAACTTCCACGTACAGAAACTGAAGGCCGTTTTAGTCGTGCTTTACGTGAATGTGAACAACACGGTTCCCGTCAGCAACAATTCAATATCATATATGATCATGCTTGGACTTGTTTCTTCTGGTTTGATGACAAAGATTCCATGTACTCCGACTACATAAGACTTAAAGAATTCATAAATGAAGAAATAAATGTGGCCAGAATTGAGAAACTGACAAATTTGTTAACAAATTTGAAAAACATAACTCAAAATGGTTTATTCGAGCAATCGAAATTAGAGCCGGAACTTGAATATATAAAAGGATTATGTCACGCATTAGAACAGCAAAACGACAAGCAGTCCAGCCTCCTTTTCATAAAGCTCTATCTGTCACAGCAAAAATTGATTGATGATGCTTTGTCGAATAATCCAATAGATGAAGATATTGATTCCATCAGACCTTTATTATTGGAAGTTCCGTCCCACTTGGACATCAGTTTTGACATGGAATTTCACCTTATTGAGATGATGAACAGGGTGATTGAGGATAATCAGAAGTACGAGGATCTTGTGGACGAATTAACTACACTTTTAAAAAAGACGCATTCAGAACAGACGGCGGCTCAAATAGAGTTGGATCGTGCAATGAATCTTTTGGACAAAGGGAATGCCAAACAAGCCGTTCGCCATTTTAGTTTCTGCATTCGACCTTTTGAAAGAGAAGAATGTGTGACCGAATTAATAAAGAGTTCTGGCATGATGGGTATTGCACTATACGAATTAGGATTGCCATATAGTGCAGAGGCATTTTTGGCTAAAGCAGCTTCTTTATTGGTTAGGGATTTCTATAACAATGGTAGTATTCCCCATTTGTTATTGACAGTTTTACAAAAACTATGTGAAATCGAGCTTATGTTAGGTCGGCTTGTAATGTTTTTGAATTGGTATGAGTTGATGATGGTGATTTCAAGCAATGGTCAGTTCGCTGAAAACGAGCAATTCAATGATACCAATCTTGTTTACGATGTAGCTTGGGCATGCCGATTTGCAGCTTCAGATTTAAAGAATCCAATATTTGGTTCAATTCCAGATATTCTTGAAAGAGCAGGTTTGTTTCAGTCTTCAGACTACCTAAAATATGCTCTTGGATATGGTGAAGAATTGGAAGAAAATGCAAGAAGTTTATTTGCAGAAGACGGATGGCAGGATAAAATGCTTAACCAGCCTTTATTCAAGCAATTCCTTTGTGATTTGAATATATCCACAGATGGAAAGGCAGAATTGCAAACGACAGTAAATAACTGCACTCTACATGTAAAATACACAAATAGCTGCCAAAACCAGATTGTTGCAGAAATCTTTTTGGGTACATTAGAAGCCATGCTGGCAACAATGGAACAGTTTGAAGTCCTGTCAATTACTCCAGACATATTTATTGAAATCATTGATACGGATAATAAGTCAGTATTTAATAAACGAGAGAATGCAAACGAATACCAACTTTTGCTCAATCCCAACTATAATGATAAAGACTTATGGGAGTGTATTTCCACGTTTATCGCTTTCTATTTCAGTCTAAACGCTATATCGAAAGGTAAACTGGAAACAATGCTTCAAAGCAAACAAGATGGAGAAAAGTTAATGGATAGGGTGGGTAATCTTCTACAAGTCAAGCAATCCATTTCTAATGTTCTTGGGAACAACTTCAAATACAAAATAGAAAATTGGCAAAAAGAATCAGATAAAAAATATTCTTTAATAAACACTGATTTTAAATACAAACCACAGAGCTACCATAATGATAAACAAGAAAATAGTTTGTTTTATAGCACTAACAAGGATATGAGTATTTGGGAAGGGGCTGGTTGGAAAGGATGTGGATTTGCATTTTCACAATTAGGAATAGAGCCGCCAATTTTCGGCCTTGCGTTTGATAATATAGAGCAAGGAAAAACAATAGTTGGAGAATGGAAGAATATGATTGTTGATGGGAAAAGGCCTATTGTAATCTATATTATTCGAGGTATTAACAACCAACACCCAACATGGTATAGGGTATGCGTGGCACCTAAAATCATAAAAGAAGACAATAATAATATGCGCTATATGGCTACAATGAGCCGCAAACACACAATGACACCAAATAGCAGTTGGAATCTTGATACATTTGAACAACTTTTCAAACGGTTTGGAGGATGTTGGTTTACCGTATTTAAGCTTGACAATGAGAATAATATAATAATGTCAAATAGTTTTGATGGTGCTTTTAAATTTGTGGATATTGAGTTCAGAAACGCATGGGAGATAGGAATGAATGATATGGCATGGCAAGCATTAGAATCTGACGATGAACCAGTTATTCCAGAAAACAAAACAGATTCTGCTCCTGTCCTTGAAGTGTTGTCTCAACTTCGTGAAGTTAGGACAAACCATCGCGCAAACCCATAATTTGGACGAACGGAATGACAAAACAAGAATAATAGGCTATGAAATCCCAATCAACAGAAAACAATAAACAAGAAATCATTAAACGGCAAGATTTCCTGATATATCAGGACGATAATGGCATTAGCCGAGTGAATGTCCGTTTTGAAGGAGATGATGTTTGGCTTACGGCAGAACAACTAACCGAATTGTTTGATGCGTCGCAGCAAAACATAAGCCATCACATCAATCAGATTTACGCCGAAGGGGAACTGGATGAAAATCGAACTCACAAAAAATATTTGTTAGTTCGAAATGAAGGGAAACGCAGTGTGAAAAGAAACATTAGCCACTATAATCTTGACATGATTATTGCGGTTGGGTATCGGGTGAAATCACAAGTCGCTACACGATTCAGGCAGTGGGCTACGGTTCACTTGCATGAGTTTATCCAGAAAGGCTACACATTGGACGACGATAGGCTGAAAGGCAACCGAAGCCGTTATTTCCGCGAACTCTTGCAACGGATTCGTGACATTAGAAGCAGTGAACGAAACCTTTATCAGCAGATAACCGATATTTTTGCCACAAGCATAGATTATGATGTGCGGTCAGAGTGTACCAAGAACTTCTTCTCGACTGTACAGAACAAATTGCACTATGCTGCCCATCAGCACACGGCGGCTGAGGTTATCTATGAACGTGTGGATGCCGAAAAGCCTATGGTCGGCATGACCAACTTCAAAGGCGACTATATCACAAGGGACGATGTTCAGATAGCCAAGAACTTTCTTACCGAACAAGAGTTGAACTTCCTCAATCTGATAGTTTCGCAGTATTTGGATTTTGCAGAGATTCAGGCATTACAGCAAATTCCCATGAAAATGCAGGAGTGGGTTGACAAACTTGACGAGTTGCTGAAAGTATCGGGCAGACCTTCTTTAATTGGAAAGGGAACAGTTAGCCACGAAACAGCTAAAGCAAAAGCCATATCTGAGTTTGAAGAATACAGACGCAAAGAAATGCTTCAGTTCGAAAGCGATTATGACAGGGCGATAAAAGAGCTTATTGACAAGGAGAAAGAAATAGAGAAGTAGTCAAAATCCATCAAAATCGATCAAAAAAAAGATTGCACCCTATTGCTCCTTTGCAGCCCATACAGTTTCACCAAAATTATATACTTTTGCACCTGAAAGCTTCGGCATGAGGAGTGGACAGATAGGGGTCAACTCCTGCTCTTGTCCGTTCGTTGTCCGTTTGATGTTCGTTCGTTGTCCGTTTCAATAACGGACAAGACTCGGATAAAGAACATGGAAAGAGCGGCCATGACTTAGACCTGTTACCTATCATGTATGGAGCCAATAAAACAATATTCACAAACTATTAAAATTTTAAGATTATGGGAAAAAAGAAAAACCCCAAAGGGCTTTTGTTCACAGGCAGAATGCCCCAATCAGGTGTGACCGTCTATTACAGAAATGGAGAATTGGTCACGCGCTCTGCGACTTCAAAAGAAAAGCGCAGCAACACCAACCAACAATTCGTCCAACGGCAACGTATGCGCCACAGCATCGCCTTGTGGAAGGCATTGAAGCCTTGCCAACCCATGTTTACCAATGGGAAGACCAACTACAACGGGTTCATCACATTGGCCAATCGCCTGCCAGTGGTGTTCGTGCCTAAGTTTTGGGAAGACTGTGCTGCGCTACTGATGCCCGACATCCCCGTGAGCGAAGGCACATTGCTGCCCATCAAGCAGCAGTTAGGAATGGTTGACGGCACACACGCGCTGATAACCAACCTCAAAGCCTCCGAATGGGAAGAACCTGAGAGATGGATGCTTTATACCGTCGAGCAATTTGAGGGTAAAACCACCCCGATGGTGAGTTTCAAAGTGCGCGAAGTGTCGATGGACGAATTCACCGAAGTGGACGGCCTTCTGGCCTTGGTGGACAACGAGTTCGCCAACGAGATGAAAGGATGGGCCTTGACGCGCGTGAACGGCGCCCGATGTTCGTCGCAACGTATCGTCACCCGCTGCACCTACTTCGAGCAGTTCACCACCGAAGAAGCCATGAAAAAGGCTGCTGAGAGCTATGGCGGACTGACATGATTTTGATAGCGTCAATACAACACCGCCGCAAAGGAGATCACGGGTCTCCGCCCGCGATGAGGCCTTGCGACGGCAAACAATACAATAATTTCTGAACAATTCTAACCCTTTGTTTTTCAGCAATACTTACTTAAAGGTGCGTGTATTGACAAAAGGTAAGTAATTGAAAATTAGATTTTTTTGTATATTTTTGTGGCATCTAAAAGTAAGACCATGAACAAGAATGAAATTCAAAGTGCCACTGCGCCCGATTGTCCGATACGCAACGTGATTTCTCACATCACCGACAAATGGTCGCTGCTGGTGCTTTACACCTTGGAGCAAAAGGGAGTGCTGCGGTTCAAGGACTTGTGGCGACAAATCCCCGATATTTCACAAAAGATG
>Ga0265298_10008760_pt1 | contig 12118 bp, 19 predicted proteins | sample AusTroGonzalo_MG_3_FD_193486 | JGI IMG/M metagenome (GOLD analysis project Ga0265298, IMG submission 193486) | Bovine rumen microbial communities from tropical cattle in Woodstock, Queensland, Australia - Gonzalo_01 | ecosystem: Host-associated > Mammals > Digestive system > Stomach > Rumen ...
ACTGCTCACGGTGTTTATCGGCTGCAATGCAAGATACTGCAGCTTGTGCCTCCTCGTGAAATATGTCTCCGTGTGCCGCACATCGTTCTCGTACATGACCTCCGCGTTGTAGAGGATGGCGAGCTTCAGCGCCATCTCGTCACAATCGTCGCATGTCTCCGGCCTGCCGACATACTCGGCGACCACGATGTTCCTTGTCCTGTCCTCGGCCATGCTCCCCTTGTACACGATTATCGCGGCAAGCGACTTGTCCCTCGCCGTGCTGTCATCCTGCCTGTAGGGGTCATAACCTATCCTGTAGAGCCCCTTCGGCGGGTCCTCTATCGGATACTCGTATATTATCGGGCACCCTGTCAGGTCGCTCCTGTTGGAGATGTCATACTCCGTTATTGGGTTCGCCTCGCCGTTCAGTATGGGCATCGCCTTCACGGACTTGCCCTCGTTGGCGTACCTTAAGCTGACGCATATCCCCTTCTTCTGCTGGAGCCCCTCCGTGACCACCCTCCTCAGCTGCTCATGGAGCTTCGGTATGTTGAACACCTTGCTCTCTTCGCTCATGAAGCTCTCCTGCGGGCAGATGGGGTACTCTATCACATATTTCTGGTATTCCTCCGCGTTTACAGCGCTCTCTATCTTCTGCCTCCTTGTCTCTATTATCCTCTGCATGGCTCCGTCAAAGTCGCTGTTGCCCTTGTCGTCCATCATGCCCACGTAGTTCCAGTGCGCAGGGAAGAAGAATCCGCACCAGTTGCCCCTCTGCCCGTCATCCCAGATGTTCTCGAACGGCATTATGTTGTAGAACATCGGGTTGTAGAACATCTTGGAGAACTCGCCCTTCTTGCTGCTCATCTTGCCGCCGGTGCCAAAGACTATCGACTGCCCTGTCACGAAGTCACCGTCCTCCATTGAAGGTATCGCGGCAGCCCACACGTCCAGCAGCGCAGGGAACGTACCAGCCTCCTCATACAACATCAGATACGGGCTCTTGCCCCTCGTCGCCTCCGTGTTGTTCATGAAGCTGGAGCATATTATCTCGCTCATGTATCCGCTCTCCATCACCATGCCGTTGTCCACCTTCTTGTAGCTCGCCCTCTTGTGGTCCTTCGTGTTCTGGAACTCCCTCCTCTTGCCCCACGCCGTATGCTCGTTAAGGAACCCGAGATACTCGTTCACCATGCCCATGCCCTGGTCGGCGTAATCTTTCTCCGCCACTCCGAACACGCATTGGCTGTTCCTTATGCTGTTATAGATGTTCACCATCATCGCGGTGTTCTTGTAGGAGAAGCCCTTGCGCCTCGCTTTCGCCACTATCATGTGATGGCCGCCGTCAAGCCAGTCAGGGTGCGTCCTCAGCCTCAGCCCCAGCCTGTTGTACACGACATCCTCCTTCAGCTTCAGCAGCTTGTCATCATCAAGCTTCCCGCTGTCGACATCCGCCTTCTCCTTCTCCGTCAGAAGCTCGCGGCACTGGCTCAGCTCACCGAGGACACCGAACCTCGCTATCTCCACCCACCAGAAATACTCGTAGTCCATGTCCCAGAAGTCAGGGAAGAACATCTGCTTCCTCCTCGCCCTGCCCTTTCCTCCTGTCACTCTCAGTATCCTGCAGTAGTTGAGGTAGAAGTAGTGGTTGCCGGTTATCTTCCTCTTTTTCACCATATACCCCTCCCTGCATCTTCTCAACTCCTCGTCCCAGAACTCCCTGTAGTCCGTCGTCCCCGGCGCATACTCGCAGTACACCCTGTCCCTGACAAACCCCAGCACCGCCTTCCTGAAGCAGTCCGTGTCCTTCCACACAATCCCCACGCTACTCCTCATAGGCACCTGCCTCCCTTCCCGCGACACCCTTCGCGCTCTCGAACATCTCCTGCTCCACCTTGATCCTCAAGGCTTTCAGGTTCTGCATTATCTTCTCCGCGTCAGCCAACGCGCTCGTTATCTCCTTCGGCTTGTATATCGGGACCAGCTTGCCGTTTCTCTCGTGCAGGTCCACGCTGTTGAAGAAGCTTATCAGCTTCTCCGCGGCAGTCACCTGGCTCATGTAGTACCTCCATGTCACGCTCCCCTCCGTCTGCCACTCCTCCATCTTCCTCACACACTCCTTCACATCGTCATCAAGGTCGGAGAACACCATGCCCCGCTTCCCATACACCTCAAAACCCAGCTTCTCCATCCTCACCTCGTTGCTGTAGCCGGCATAGGGGTTGCTCCTCGACTTGCTCGTGTAAAGCTCCGCGAACGTGAAAGCCTTCAGCGCAGCCCTCCTGTCAGCCTCCCACATCCTTTTGAAAGGCTCCACAAGCAGCACCTCAGCCTTCGGCCTGCACTCCCTGCCGTCAAACTCGAAAAACCAGCTCATAACACCTCATACTTTATGTACAACACCTGCTTCCAGCCCCTGCCAACAACAGTCACCGGCCTCATCACCACCTTCCTCCCGTTTATCTCCTTCGCCACGGTCGAGAACCTCACATGCTGCCCGTCCACCTCAAACACCACCTTCGGCCTGCCGCCGCAAGTGCAGCCGCCGCTCGCAGACAAGACCTCGACACCAGGCTTCGCCACAAACTCACCCTCGACAGCGCCTCCGCGCCTCACCATGCCGCAGTTGCAGACACTCCCGAAAAACCTACTTCCCGTCATAATACTCCTCCAATCTCACAAACTTCTCATCAGTCCACAGAAACATGTCATCGCCGCCCAGTCCCTTGAACAGCTCCCATCTCACCTTGCCCATCATCCTCGGATAACAGTCCCCGTCACAAGCCTTCCCGGCATAGAACAAAGCCGGCGTATGGCACCCGCACATCCTGCACCTGCCCTCCCTCACACACTCCACATGCGCGCTCAGCACCCTCGCCACAACCTGCTCCCTGATGTGCCTCCTCAGCACACCAAAACCGAAACACCTCACAAGGAAATATCTCATATTCCCCTGGAAAAACCAAAATACGTCACTTATCATAATATTTCTCCAATTTGTACTTCGTCACCATCTCCCTCACATAACCATCCCCCCTGTTCAGGTCCTCCAGCTCCTCAACACACTTCCTCCCTATATAGTCCACGTCCTTCAGCGCCTGCAAGCCCCTCAGATACCTCCTCCACGCCAGCATGTACTTCGGCTCCATTATCCCGACACCCTTCAGGCTTACGTTCTCAAAGCCCTCGACAGCCTCCCTGCACCTGCTGAAAAACGCCACAACACACCTCCTCTGCTTCCCGTTCTCATCACCGAAACACTCATTCAGCATCCTCCTCAGCACAGGATCAGCCAGATTTCCTACCATAACAGTTCCTCCTATTTTTTTTTCAACACCGCAAAAATACAACTTTTTCACAATATGACAACACCAACAGGAATTTTTCACAAAACACACCACAAAAATGAAAAAAAACAACCGGTTTTGCACATAATATGTAAGAGCGCGGGAAGTACCCTATGAAACAGGGGTAGGGTTGAGTTCGATTTTCGACTCCCCCCCGTGTCATTTAGATGAAGAAAAAATCTGAAGGCGCGGTGAATAATTTTGAATGAAAAATTATCAACATATTTTATTAACAATTAAATAATTAAGTACTATGAAAAAGATTTTATGTATCACTGTGTGTGTCATTGAGTTCTTAGCAGGTTTGTATTTTATGATCTGCATGGTATCTATCCATGCTGGAATGTTTACAAAGAACATTGTTATACCGTTCATTGTGAGCGGTATTGTAAGTCTGTTGTTCGCAGCGCCAGCAGTAAAATGCGGACAATGGCTTGATGAACACTAATTCGAAACACGGTTTGTCGTGAGACATGTCCGTGTCTTGCGCCTTAGGCAAGCGCAACTGACGAGATAGCCTAAAATATTATTAACCATTAAAAACAAACCAAAATGAAAAACGAAAAGAGAATTGAGAGCATCATCAACACTGTTAACTTCATCGTGTGCATCATCGCAGCGCTGTTTGTATTGTATCTGTGCTTTGCTGTGTGTACGGCAGATGCGCAGACAGTCAGCTATGTTGAGAAGAAGGAGATTCTATATCGTGACACATTGAATGTCACAGGTATGGCACATGTTGAGGAGTATGTCAAGAGAGATGGCTCTATCGGAATCCGCGCCAACTGGTGTGGATATTCTGTGCGCATAAGCAAGAAGGATGGCAATGCCATTCTTGAAGGCGATGATGCGGGATTGGTAATTGAGCACTGGAACGATGGTGAGATTATCGTGAACAAAATCATCGCTATCAATATGCACAGAAGCAAAAACTAATCTCATTTCCCCACACACAACGGGTGTTGCAGCGTGGTTCGAATCCACGGTGGGGAGCACACCAATATTATCAACCAAAATTTCACAACTATGAAAAAGTTAGAAAGCGGTCTGTCAATCCAGACCATCGACGAGGTGAGATTCTCCTCGTTCAACCACGAGAACTCCAAGGTCAATGCAATTGACATTGACTTCAACGGACTTATCTTCGAGCGCCGCAGAATTGTGGCGCCATGGATGGACGAAACCCGCTGGTGGCACCAGCCTGGTATCTTCGTCGACCTTCCGAAAGGCCAAAGATGGCCCTCACTGAAGGGGTTGCACTTCACGACCCTGTTCAGCCTGAAACCGTTGAAGGATGCATATCCTGCAACCATCAGACCGAACGCCGGCGACAAGCGTGTCACCCCAGTCTTCCTGAAGGAGGACGGCTTCTGGTTCGATGAGAACCAGCTGTATGAGAAGCCGTCCGACATCCCTGTTATCGAAGGGATGGTATGGAGGGTGCCAATCCTTTTCGGTGAGAACAAGCTCGCCCAGATGAAGGACGACCCATCCAAGTATGGGTGGTGGGAGGTCTACGAGAAGACACGGACAAAGGTAGCCGTCGCACCTCTGCAATTGTCGTAGCAAACATGCCGCCTGTCGTGAGACACGCGGCATTTTCCTTAATCAGCCCAAGCACGTCCCAAGCCGTGTTGAAAAATGAGAGGGAGGAATATTATAGACACACAGCTTTGAATATTACACATTTTGTGCTGCACGTGTTTTGTGTTGCAGCGGAGGCCCTACATGACCAGGTCCTACATGACCTTTGGCCATACATGACCTTTTAATATTCGAAAGTATATTTATTATTAACCTTAAAAACAGTACAACTATGGAAAAACTGGAAAAATTTGTGGCAGAAAGCGGTTCTCTTATGGCAGGTATGAGCCAGTATTACAACGAGGACAAGAACGAGATCACCTTCTGTGTGAGGCAGCAGCTTCCGCGGACGATGCGCTATGGATTCCTGAGAGGGAACTCAGCAAACGACGGTGAGATCAAGGGGACGATGCATGGTCATCCCGAGTCTATTCTCGCGAAGGAGGATTTCATCGGATTCTATCCGAAGAACATCAAAACCGCTGCAGAACTCATCAAATGGGTGAAGGAGAACCCGTGCGACACCAAACCTTTTGACTGGCCCTTCAAGCTGGTCAAGGTGTACGACACCAAGCCGAGCAGCGAGAACGACAAGCCGTTCGCCATCAAGGGCGTGCTGAACTACGCACACCCGACGAACGTGAAGCAGTTCTACGAGGCATACACCTGTGACATGAACTTCACACCTGACAGCACTGACGGCATCCTCGTCTACCAGAACATCGACCACGTCGACGAGGACGTTGACTGCCCGCGCGTGTTCATCACGCCCGCGGTAGTCGAAAAGATGCCGAAGAAAATCACCGCTGAGCAGTTCGCGCAACTGGAGAAGGTGATGGTCAACGCAGGGGACGCTCAATAGCAGCCACAACGACCTGGGCAAGTCGTAAAACTGCCCTTTTATTTGCCGGAGGTGACGCTATGAGCGGCATCAGATGCCAGCTCCGCAAACACCTCATGGGCAGGGGAGAGTCTCCTGCCCTTTATTATTAACTTAAGGTGAGCAGACACCAAAAACATGCACATACATGTACAATTCCAAGATTTCAGACCGCCTGTAGGTTAGCCACCTGCAGACACGGCAAAAGTTAGTTGAAATCTGCGCACATACCGCCATTATGGCGGGATTGGGCTATATGGGTATTGGCTAATACAGGGCAATCTGTATATACCCATAAACGCCCGTGCGCATGGCGGCAGGAAAGACTGCGGAGGGATTCATCGTTCCACCTCACAAACGTGAACGCAGCAGTGCAGGGAGTATTGCCGCTCCCTGTATTGCGGCAGCTGCGGCACCACAAGGAAGCCTTTACGTGGCGGTGCTATAAGTATCCGAGAGGAGAAACCAATTCCTTCCCTATATATAGAATATATTATATATAGGAATATAATAATTGTAATCATTTTTTAGAAGATTTAGTTTAAATATAGTAAAGTCTTGTATTATTCAGAATATACTACGTATATTCCTCATAATACTTCAACTTATAGTATCTTCAATAGGTATTATTTCTTATTCACTACGTTCATAAGAAATAATGTAATGTTAAGTATTCTTTTCTTTATATAACCATAAAGAAAAGAATCAAAAGAAACAGTTTTGGAAGTGCTGATAATCAATGAGTTACGATTACGCATTGAAACATAGTGAGTTACATATCAAGACACTTAAAGTAACACTTCAACAAAGCGTTGTAAGTGCCTGAGTATGAGGAGAGTAGCCTTCTCTTGCCATATTTTTGATAATTTGCAGAATGGTGGTAATTTTGGTGATGGGATGTAGAGATGGACATAAATGCGGAAAAATGGAAATAAGATTTGGAAATAATTTTGTAACAATATAGAACCTTGCGGTGTGTAGGTGAACTGCGGAAATGATATGAAAGAGAAGACTGAAAAAATTATTGGGAAGACTATGAGAGTGTTTGAGGTTGTAGTGTTTGCGATCTCCATTGTATTCATTTGTTTTCTGACGTGTTTGTGTTGTAAGGCACAGACCAATGTTGTCGAGAGGCAGATTGTCTCCCGCGACACTATCTTGGCGACTGACTACGTGCATGTCACGGAGTATGTGAACAAGAGCGGGAAAGATGCCTACAAGGCCACCTGGTGTGGTCGTAGCATCAATATCAGCAAGGCAGCCGCCAACGATATTCTCGAGGGCAGCGATGCCTATGTGGTTGTCGCCCATTATAACAATGGGGAGACGATCAGACAAAAAGTTATAACTCTATATAGTGAGTAATAACGCGCGTGCGCGCGCGAGGGAGACAGACCCATTTGCGGCTTCTGATACTGGATTTGGGTGATTGTGCCCATTTGGGGGCTGGAGGCCGTATTTGGGGCTGTTTTGCACTTAAAATCGTGTTATGGGATATATAATGCGTAGCATGAACACAAAAGGTGAGTACGTGCAGATAAGGGAGACGGAGAAAGGAGAGTATGAGTGCACGATACTCACACCCAAGAAGAGGAAGCTGAAGAAACGGTTCACCGTGAAAGGCTTCCAAGAAGCACTGAAACAATGTTTAATCAAATACAAATAGTTATGAGACCAAGAATTCGAATGAAAAAAGCGCTGTGCGCCACGAGCGCACTGGGAGACAGTCGTGTGAAGTCCTTGATGGAATGTCCCCAAATCAGACGTAAAACTACGGATGACCACATCAAAGAGCTTAAGGCAAAAATGAAGGCTGTATATAGCCGCAAAAAGTATGCCATCAAGGATGGTAAGATTTTTATCCTTACTCATAAGGGGGGACTTGGACAAGGAATCCTTTGTTAACCTAATTATTAACCTTAAAACCAAAAAAAATGGAAGAGAACAAAAATGAAGAAATCACGAAATCGCTGGAAGTGTTAGGAGAAATCAACGACTTATTGTCCAAGGTTGAGGAGATTCTCGACAAAAATGTTGATGGGATGGATACCGCTATCGCCGCGTTTGCAGGGATATCCATACAAGGGTTCGCAACATCGGCTTGCAAAACCATTGATCGCAGACTCGAGAAAGATGCTCTGTATCAGCAGGTGAAAGAGAAACGTATCGCTGAACAAGAAAACAGCGGGCTAAGCATGAATTAGCCTGCTGTTGATAACTTTTTTCAAACAACGTGCCGTTAATATGAATATAAGTTGTATCTTTGCACCGTGTTATTTGACATGCTGGATGAAAGAAAAATAAAAAGCGGCGTCCATAGTATTTTTGATGTTATTGAGACCTCAGGGTTGCCGCTCCCTGAACCATAAAAGGCTGCATATTTGTCAATCTCTTTTAAAAAGGAAAGGGGCTGCAGCCTCCCCACACGCTTCTGTAACTCAGTTGGTAGAGTAGCTGATTTGTAATCAGCTTGTCGTGGGTTCAAGTCCCTCCAGAAGCTCACAACAAAGATAAAGTGAAGGCACGGCAACTATGCTGAGACCAACGTGACCTCACGGGGAAGCGGTACCACCCCAATTATTGTGTCGCCTGTCAGCAACAGTATGCTTCGTGTATGCTGGGGATTTGCCTATAAAGCATCCTTGTTTAACCGTTAAACGAAAGCGCGGGGAAGAGTTAGTGCCGTGCCTGACAACTTTATCACTAAAACCAAAAGATATGGAGAACAATTACAAAATCAGAGAAGAAAAAGTAACCTATGTCTGCGGATATGCGTTGGAAGGAACACCCGAATTCACGACAAACACAAGGTATGTCGTATATGACGGTGATGAGGTCGCAAAGTATTGTGACAGCGACTTCAACTACTGCCCTGCAATCTTCGCGACACTTGAACAGGCACAACTTTTCAAAGAAGGAAAAATTGGTGTGCTTGAAGTCAAATATATCGGGTAGTTGTGTTTATGCAAACACAATAAATAAACCTGTATAAATAATATGAACGAATGTGGCAAGACGTTCAGATAAACAATAAAGAAAAACTAATAATTCCTATTTTTATTAGATTTTTCTATATGGTAGTGGCGCAGTTGGTAGCGCACTTGCTTTGGGAGCAAGTGGTCGGGAGTTCAAGTCTCCCCAGAAGCTCAAATGGTCCCTTAGCTCAGCTGGTCAGAGCAGCTGACTCATAATCAGCGGGTCGCAGGTTCAAGCCCTACAGGAAGCTCAGTTGGTAAAAAGTGAGGGACCTCATAGCAGAATATCTCAATGGTTAGAGGGCATGCCTTATAAGCATGAAGTTGCGGGTTCAAGTCCCGCTTCTGCTACTATTTTTTTATAATATAGAAATAAAAATGAATAAATTAGAAAAAAATTTATTTGAAAAGGGATATACTATAGATGATTATGGAAATGTTTATAGTCCAAATGGTAATAAATTAAAACCTATTAAAAAGAATGGATATCCTGCAATTACTACAAGATATATAGATGAAAATGGTAAAAAATGTTTTCGAAAGATAAAAACATCAAGATTGCAGGCATATAAAACATTTGGAGATAAAATTTACGATTACAATATTGTAGTTCGACATTTGAATGGGAATAAAGAAGATAATAGTGTTTCAAATATTGCCATTGGAACAAATTCTGACAACGCTTATGATATTCCAAAAGATATACGTATGAAAAGATCAATGATTGGTGCTAAATTGGTTAATAAGTATTCAGCAGAATTTGTATTAAAAATAAGAGATGAATATTCAAATGGAAAAACATATACAAAATTACAAAACGAATACAAACTTCCTAAAAGTACTATAAATTATATTATAAAACATAAATATATAACACATTAAAACAGTTCCGGCTAAAGTATATGTTTAATCTTTAGAAAAGTGGTTTGCAGAAAAGTCACCGGGGCTGATGGTTGTGGCAGCTTCCATGTCACAACCGATACAGACAGCAGTGTGCGGGCTGCCAATCGTCATTCTTTCATATAGTGATTTTTAGGTTGCAGATGGAGGTGCGCACAGCCTCCTTTTTATGAAACCCCTATGCAGGCGCGCACATGCCTGCTTTGCAAATGCTGGAATGTTGTGAATTGTTTTCAGGAAAATTGTTTACTGAAATTGGTAATGTCGTATTGAGGTGTGCGCGGCCTCTTTGGAGAGATGGCTGAGTGGTCGATAGCGACTCCCCGCTAAGGAGTTTCACGGCATCGTGACGCAGGTTCGAATCCTGCTCTCTCCGCATCAAAAACACGTACAGGTTCTTTCAGCTTTACAGCTACGACGGATTTCTTGGTAATAATGCCGTTTTTGCGTGTTTTTGCGGCACAAAGGAGATGCGCACAATCTCCAGTTCACTTTTTTTCCATGATTATTTTGAGATTGTAACACGTGCCCGTGTGCGGGGCACTTTCAATTTGAATATGAAATATAAGACAGCAAAAATTCTTACAGGGATGGCAATCGGACTTCTGTTCCTTCTTGTATTGATTATAAATGCCGTTGTGCTTGTCAAATATGGCGACATTCCGGTATCAGAGCTTCCCACATGGGTGGCATGGCTATTGTTTGACAGATAAAAAAAAGAGAACATCGTTACGTAGAGTGGCAGGCCTCGATCAGCTGCAGTGTGTTTCTATACCGCCAATCATGTACAGACTGGGAGCGGTTCTTTAAGGGTAGCGAGGCAAATGCCCCTGTAGTTCAAGGGATAGAACGAAGGTTTCCTAAACCTTAAATCATGGTTCGAATCCATGCAGGGGTACAATTAGGCTCACACGATGTTGTTTCATGTAAATAAAATTTATTATTCAGCGGTGGTTGTGAGCCTCCCCGCTTTTAACATCACATTATGGAAGAAAAATTCTCACTCATAGACAGCTTTTTCAGCAACATAAACCTTATTGGAGTTAGAACGATGAGGCTTAACAGCTTCTCTGTGTCAATGGATTTGAAAAGGACACTGGAGGCTGAAAGGTTCATTGTGAAGTCCAATATAGGCAAGAAGGCTTTTCTGCCTGACTTGAGGAGGCTGTATGAGATGAAGTGGAGGATTCTTTCAGAATGTGATTATTCTGTGGACATAAATTATTTGGAAACAATATGACAAGAGAGGAATTAGTGGAATGCGACAAGGTTGTACACAAACTTGTCGGCTGCGGCTACGGTGTGAGGCACTCAATAGAGTGTGACGAGTGGCCGCATTATAGGGTAAGGGTCACATTGAGACTCATCACTTCAGAAAAGGAATTCGAGTTCAGTACCAGGAATACGAAAAAGGAAGCTGAACAGGAAATCAAAAACATCAGGCAATGGTTTTATCAAAAGTAGAATTTGAAGGGCTTATAGAGGAGATTGTAGCCCTTAATTGCGAAGGTAACAGCAAATCTTACAAGAACATGATGCGGAAACGTGTCAGGAACAGACTTGAGAAACAAGGTGTATATGAAGTGTCAATGAGCATCGATGACACCATTGACGCGCTTGAACAGACAGGCAACGGAATCGCTGTTGAGACAGCGATTTATTACTTGAATAGAAAAACAGTATAGCGTTGTGAATCGCTTCAAAAAATTGTAAAAACTGCATAGAGCACACTATGCTGCCATAGGCATTTGGGGTTATTTCAGGGCTGTGTTGTGCTGCACAGCCTTTTTAATATGTGCACGAACTCCAGCATTTTCTCAGAATGGCGAATGTGAAACATTTTAACATAGTAGTATGAAAGGATCAGAAGCATTTAAGGAAACTATTGGCAATTATATAATTGCCAACAACATTGACATAGCCAAGCACCCGGACAAGACACTTGACGGGTGCATTGACTATATCTTCACAACTGTTCAGGAAAGCGGTTGCAACGGCTTCACCGATGATGAAATCTTCGGGATGGCAGTACACTATAAAGAAGATTTGTTAGAAAGCACCAACATAGACACATCTCCGGACGAAATGAAAGTTTTAGACGACTTTTTATTCCGCTGCTGGCAGATGGGATGGCTTGATAAATATGAGAAAGGAGGTGAAGAATGAAATATACAGTTTGGGTAGAAGGATATGTTGCAACTGGTCAACGTCGTACTGCATATTGTTTAGGTACAACAGAAGCAGACAATTTTATAGAAGCTACAAAAAAATTATGGAGGGAAAAGTATTTATCCGCTTACGGAGGCGATCCTCATAAAGCAGATGAGTATTTTTCAATAAGCAGCAAAGGAATACCTTGCATTTGGGGATGTCGGTGTTTTGATAATGAAGTTGATGCAAGAAAATCATTTGGTTAAAAATTTTAGAGCAATGACAAAAGAGGTCGCAAA
>Ga0265298_10008761_pt1 | contig 12117 bp, 29 predicted proteins | sample AusTroGonzalo_MG_3_FD_193486 | JGI IMG/M metagenome (GOLD analysis project Ga0265298, IMG submission 193486) | Bovine rumen microbial communities from tropical cattle in Woodstock, Queensland, Australia - Gonzalo_01 | ecosystem: Host-associated > Mammals > Digestive system > Stomach > Rumen ...
GACCGATTGCAATTGCTCTTTCAATCAATGGAGAGCCAATCCAGACATCAAGAGCAATCGTCACTCCGGCAGCAGTTGCAGCGGATCCGCCAACAACGGAAAACTTCTTCAATGCTACTTCAACAGCAATCATCACAGTTCCTAAAGGATGTTGCTTGAGCGTTGCTATTGAAAATGTATCTGAAGGACCGACAGCGGCAGATCCGGCTCCGGCAATCTTAGTCCAGAACGCAAATCTTGTTGTTGACAGAATAGCCTAAAAGGAGGGGACAGAATGGATAAGCTTATTAAATATGTTTGTGATGAGCTCGAAAAAGTCGAGCAGATGGCCGCCACAGGAAAATTGTCCTTTTCTGATATCGAGTATGCTGATAAGCTTGCTCACCTGAAGAAGAATCTTCTTAAGACTGATGAGATGATGGCGGAATATAGCGGAGAAGGCAGAGGCTATGATTCTTTTCGTGGCGAAATGTACTCAAGAAGAGGCAATTCCTATGATGGAAGAGGCGGCAGAGGAAGCTCCTTTGATAACAGAGGCAGAGGTTCCAATGCGCAGCGTGACTCAAGAGGCCGCTATTCATCAGCCGACAATTACTCAAGGTATTTAAGAGATGATTACTCGATGGATGCCGGGGAGATTGTCGAAGATCTCAGAGAACTTATGAATCAGGCTCCTGATGATCGAATGAGACAGGAGATTAAAAAAATCATGAATAAGGCCGAAGAGATGGCTTTCTGATCGAAAAAGTGATAAAATAATAATTAGTAACAGGTTTTGTGATTGGTTCATCCAAAAAAGAACTCTGGGGAGCAAGCGAGAGAGCTTCCCAGAGTCTTTTTTGTAAATAAAATACACCTAGAGGTGTACAAAATAACTAGAAGAAAGATGAAAATTTTGGTTATTCCGTCAATGACATATACACCTATAGGTGTATAATATAATCAAGAAATGAACAAGAGTAACACTCTAGGAGGTAACAATTATGATGACAAGCAAACAGAAATGGTTTTTAAACAAGCTTTTTACTGAAATTGAGAATCTTGGCGGAAAAGATATTGCACAGAATAGCAATTATGCTTCTGTTGGCTTTGATTCATATAAAATGTCATCCCAAATGGCATCTCAGGATATCCAGATGTGCCTTGAAATCAAGGGAAAGATGGAGAGAGGTATCTCTTTTGAGGAAGCTCTTGAAGCATTTAATGAGACTGAAAACGACAAGATCAGAGCAAGATTCGCTTAAAAGGAGGGAAATATGATCACTTTAAATGGAACTTTTACAACTGAAGAATTAAAGGAAATTCTTACATTAGCAGAAAATCAAGAAACAACAGACCGATATTTGAGCACAAAGCTCCATATCAATGGAAACTATGCAGTGATTGATGCAGACATCGATTCTGATGGTGATATCACGATAAACAAGTGAGGTTTATTATGTCAAAATTAAAGATCATGAGAGAGCAGAAGTTAATGACTCAGGCAGAGCTCTCCGAGAAGTCTGGAGTCAGCATCCGGATGATTCAATATTATGAGCAAGGCGCAAAGGATATCAAAAAAGGGAATGTGATGGCAGTCCTTAGCCTTGCGGATGCTCTTGGATGTGATATCCGAGATATAATTTAATAACAATTTAAATAAAAGCTCCTCTAAGCTAATGCTTGGAGGAGCTCTTTTTGCGTTGCTCTTTTGCGTATATTTTCGATTTGTTTTATCGAAAAAAATCGTGGTACTTTTCATGGTACTTTCGTTGATTATTTAGCATATTTTTAGAATTAAAAAATAGATTTATAATATTAGAAAATAATCCAAAAATATAGCAACCATGCGGTTTTGAATAAATCCAATGCATGGTTGCTATATTTAAAAATTAAGCTGGAAAAGGGACTCGAACCCTCAGAACACGACAACAAAAGCAGTAAATATCGGCACTTTCATTTTTTGTGGTACTTTTCGTGGTACTTTCATCCGAACAATTCCTTTTTATATTTTTTGACGATTTTACTATTGAAATCTTTTGAGTATTTTTCTCTTTTTTCTTTAAATGGCTTATCATAAATTGTTCTCATTACATTTGAATCTTTGCTCCATCCTCCATCTGCTTCAACATATTTCGAAGGCATGATCTCAGATCGTATTGATGCGGCATATTTTCTTAAATCGTGGAAACGACAATTCACACAAGCCGCTTTTCTCAATTTCATGAATTTTTTTGTTATTTGATCGGGATTCATTTTAATAACATATTCTTTCGGGCCTACTCTTGGGAAAAGCTTCATAATATCAGGATCAATCTTGATGATTCTTTCAGAATCAGCCGTTTTCGGCAAAGATCTTACCCAAGTATGATCTTCGTCTTTTACAAGAGAAGCTTGTACGTGAATGCTATTAAAATCCCAGAGCATATCTTCTCCAATTAGTCCACCGATTTCGCCTCTTCGCAAAGTATAAAGACCAGCTAAAATAATAGCTAGTTTTGTTTCGTTATCAGCCATAGATAAGAGCCTCTGAAATTCTGAAGGTTCAGGCGGATTGAGTTGAGGCTTCTTTGCTTTTGGTATCTCATATTTGAAGCGCTTATCAATTTCAAAAAAAGATAGAACACCTAAAAGAAAGAAAATTTCATTTTTAATTGATTTTGCTTTTTGACCTTTTGAAGCAAATTCATATATTTGAGCTTGAATATCTTTCGAGCTTATTTCATGAATATCTTTTTCAAGGATTTCGGAAGAAAAATGCTTTGGTAAATTCACATATACGGCAATTGTTGAAGGGCTAAGAGATTGCCTTTTTTTGGCTATATATTCTTTCATAGCATTTTCAACTGTTATTCTATGCGATTCCGTCTCTGCATTAAAAATCCAGTTTCTTGCAAGCAGCTCAGCTTGAGCTTTTGCTTTTCTTGATGCTTCTCTTGCATCGCCTGGGAAATCTTTAGGTGAAGCTGTAAATGATTTTTTTACTGTCTTTCCGTCAACAACTTTTTTTACTTGGACTCTCCATGATCCGCTTTCTAGCCTTTTAGCACTTGCCATTTTTTAATCTCCTTTTCATGGTTTAATGATTATTTGAGCATGAGGATGCTCTGGATCAGCTTTCTCGATTAATACTGCGCTGATTGTAGCATTTGGATAGTTGCTTCGAATGTCTGCGCTGACTTCTGAGGGGAAGGCTCCGATATCCAATCCGCTAGGCGCTAATAGCTGAAAGAATGGAGCGCCTTCATAATATGCTGTTTCGACATTGAGAGCTGTTCCGATCGGAAGGACGTTGATAATAGTCCAGCGTTTAACTGTTGGATCCTTTTTGCATTCAGCAAAAGCTCCTTTAATTTCAATCTCCAAAGTTATTAAAGGAGAAGAGGTGCTCTTCATGTTCTTAGCTGCAATGATGATATCAATAATCCATCCGATTCCGAACAGGCCACCTGTGAGCAAATAAATCACTCCCAGAGCTATCTGCTTTTTATAAAAGCGATATCCGCCTAACCATCCCAAGAAAATAGCAATCAACAATCCACTCATAAGAATCTCCTTTCACATAAATTCAACATTTTCATCGTCTCCATAGCCTAAAAGCCATGTAGGGCTTACATTGGTAACATCTGCAATCGATATGATTGAGCTGGCATTTGGAATGCGAGTCCCGTCAAGATATCTGCAGATTGCTGCTTCTGTGATTCCGGTCATTGCTGAAAATTCCTTTTGAGTATATCCGAGCTCATTCAGCAATTGCCGGAATCTCTTTTCAATGGTGCTTTTTCTCATTATATTTGTCCTTTCTGCAAAAATAATTGCAATTTCATAATATTATCACTTTATCATTTTGTCAATTAAGAAAGTGTAAAAAAAAACCAGAGATCATTGTCTCTGGTTCAATTGTTTTGCAAGAGAGCGGATCTGTTTGTCGATATCGGCCTTTTGCTTATGCAGATTATTAAGTTTTTCCATAATAGCCTTCTTCTCATTGATGAAATCTTCAAGCTCAGGGCAATGTTCCCATCCAAAGACTTGATTTGGAGATATCTTATAGAAATTGCAAAGCTCTTGAAGCATATCAACATTAGGACTTATCGTTCCCTTTTCATAATTAGCTATCGTATTAGGAGCACATCCAACATTTGAAGCTACTTCTTTGATTGAATATCCTCTCATAAGCCGCATATTACGCAGATTTTCTGATAATTCACTCATTTTTCATCCTCATTTTTTTACTTTTCTCCCCAGGTAAAAATATTTATGTGACACATGAAATTTTATCAGTATTAAATAGCGCTCACAAGGAAAACGGACGTTATTTCGAAATAAAATTGTTGACAGCGCAAATATTTGAGTGCAAAATTAATCTACACTCAATTTTGAGTGAGCAAAAAAAGAGAGGAGGTTAATCGCTTGGCTGTTCAAGTTAAAATCGCAGAATACTTGCATGAAAATGGCATAAAAAAGAAATTTGTTGCTGAAAAAGCTGGAATCAAAAATTATAGATTCAGCCATATCATTCACAATCAGACAGAAATGAAAGTGGATGAATTTGAAAGAATCTGCAGAGCTCTGGGAGTGACTCCGGAGAAATTCATGGATTTTAATCCGGATGAATAGGAGGCGGTGATGAAATTAAAAAAAGTCCGATCTTCTGCAGATAAGACTTTTTGCTTTTGGGGAAGAGCAAAAAGAGGCGGAAGAGTTAGGAAAATAATATTTGTTCTTATGGTCGTTGGGGGAATTTCGATGGCATTTCTTAGCCATCCGATCAGGTGCGCTGCGAAGACGCAGCAAAGTCTTCCTGAAGAAAAGATTCCCGAAGAAATACATGAGTATTGCGAAATTGTTGGAAAGAGTTACCACATATGTCCGGAGCTTCTGGAATCAATCGCTTACTATGAATCAAGATTTATCCCGGATGTAAAAAATGGAAATTGCTGGGGACTTATGCAGATCAATGTAAAAGTCCATTCAGATCGGATTGAAAGAATAGGATTTGAAAAAGAGGAGCTGATCCCTATAAGAATCTCATCGTTGCGGCAGATCTTCTTGAAGAGCTGTTTGAGGAGTATGAAGATGCAGCTGTTGTATTAATGCTCTATGCCGGACAGGAAGAAGCAATTTCAAGATATGAAAAATATGGAATTACAACTAAATACGTTCAAAAAGTATTAACCAGGAGCGAAAGATATGAGAGGCAAAATGGCAAGTAAAAAGGAATCATGCGCTAACATGATCCCTTTGATGGTATTTTATAACTTTGGCAAGTGCAAAAAATACCAACGTCATTTTAACAGATTTCTTGCGAAAAAAAAAGAACTTCTGTTGAATCTTACCTTTTTTCATGCATATCCGCTCATAGGAAGAAGTTTCTCCTGTGAGCGGAGCTCCCACTATAAACAACAATGAGGGCAGAAAATGAAAAGAAATAAGACAAAAAAAGGAATATTTCTTGAATCTGAGCTCTCGAAATATATGATTCTGCAAAGAATCACATCAAAAGAAGCGCTGAGAATGCACACGACAATAGGCTCTTCGACTACGATGCTGAAATACTTTGCAGATCCAGAGAGGATTCCTCTGGGGACTATTAAGGAGATGTTTTCCGCTTTAAAGGTCCCACAGGATGAACAGATCAAGATTGTGACCACACTAATAGAAAAATAATCAAAAAAAATGAGCTGCTGGAACAGCCCATTTTTAGGGGATTTGAATAATATATTCGCATCCAACTCATGAGACAGCACATCTCATGCGATATATTGTATCAAAATCCCTTGAATTTCGCAATACGAAAGGCAATTCAAGAGGCCTTTTTCGGAGCGATTAAGATATTAAATTTATGAACAGACTGACAAGTCTGTAATTAAATGACAAGGGAGTCATATATATGTATGTCAATAAAGTCCTGATTGCTGGGGAGTATGTCCTTATTAAGAACTACACTCCAAGATTGTTCGGAGCTCCCGGAAGAAAAAGAAGGGAGAAGAAGATGGAGACTCCGAAGGCAATGGCCAGATATAACAATCAAAAGAGAGCTGAGAAGCTTCAGCTCCTTATGCTTCTTAATTTTGAAAAAGGCTATCACGTTACGCTTGATTATCCAAAAGAATCAAGGCCCCAGACTTATAAGGAAGCTGAAGAAAATCTCATGAAGAGCCTTTTCAAGATAAGCCGAAGGCTCAGAAAAAAAGGAAAAAAATTCAAATATATAGCAATTACTGAGAGAGGCAGAAGAAGAGAAGCGCTGCATCATCATCTGATCATTGAATCGGATCCTATTGTCCTTCAGGAGCTCTCAGATGTCTGGGGGAATCATTTAAAGCTCTCCCAGATGTATAAAGAGGGAGCTTATAAGGATTTAGCCGAATATTTCTGTAAGATTGAGACAAAAGAGGAACAGAAGAAGGGAAAGAGTAAATATCACAGATCAAGAAATTTGAAAGAGCCTCAAGCTAAGTCTCAGATCATAGCGGGGCCTCTTAAGGATGAGCTTTATATTCCGAAAGGATATGAGCTTGTTCCTGAGAGTGCATCAAGCGGATTTAATGACTTCGCCGGAATCAGATATCAAAAATATATGATCAAAAAGGCAGCAGTTTTTGACAGTGAAAAAACGTTGAATAAACGTGAAGATATTCCAAAGAAAAGAAGCTTCTGGGAAAAATTGAAAAATAAATTTAGAAAGGGGAAAAGGCATGAATGAAAGTCGAGCTATTTATTCAGGGAAAAACGAAGAATCCGGCAATCCAAAAAAAAGCTCAGGCAAGATGGTGCATCCGGTGTGCTTTAAAAGATGGGACTGTCGAGAGCAGAGATGGAGTTGTGATTCTTCAAAATGTAACAACAAAGAGAGCTGTTCTCTATGCGCTGGATCAGGCCTTGCAAAAGTTCAATAAGGCAGCAGTCATCAAGATTTACATATCAGATGATTATGTGAGAGCTGTCTTCTTAAATAGCTGGATTGGGCGCTGGAAAAATAATGATTGGCATAAAATTCGGCTTAATGGAGATATTAGACATCTCGATCTCTGGCAGCAGATAGCCGGAAAGCTATCAAATCATGCTGTCACATTTGCCATAGGAGATGAGCTTGAGAATGAGGTTCTTCAGGACATGGAAAGGAGGTTAAATATTGGCTGAAAAAATGGAAAAGATAGGGACTTGTGCTTATTGCGGTCAGACAAGAGCAATCGAGACGATTGGAGAAGTGACTCAGGCAGAGCTTGATGTTATGGCAACAGAAAGATGCCTTTGTCAAGAAGCACAGGCTGAGAAGCGAAAAAAGGCAAGGGAAGCAAAAATTAAGGAGTTTATTCATAAAAAATTTCCATATGAAAAGCTTGCCGGGGAAATTCTTATGCTTGTTGATTGTGTTCTGGACAGCACCTTTGAAGATGTGACGATTAAGCTCTATAAGGACAAGGTTGTTCGAATATGGAAAGATTCAGATAACTTTATTCGAATCAAGATCAAGAGGACTGAAGATGATGAGCTTAAAGCATAAGAGGACAAAAGCTTGTGCAATCAGCATGAGGACAAAGCTTAATGTTTACAAGCGTGACGGCGGATGTTGCATCTTTTGCGGAAGATGTGGACTTCCGGAAGCTCATGTCATATCAAGAGCTCAGGGAGGTCTTGGATGCGAAGAGAACATCATCACAGTTTGCCGTTTATGTCATGATAAGCTCGATAATTCAACTGAGAGAAAAAGGATGATTCAGGTGGCTGAAGATTATCTTAAGAAAAAATATCCCGGATGGAAGAGAGAGAATTTTATTTTTGACAAATTGCGAAAAGACAAAGCAAAGAAGACCATAAGTTATGGGAATACCGCAACACAAGTCTTTTCTGATGAATTTGTAACTGATAAATCACAAAAAGACAAAGGAGAGCCGCCGGATGGATTCAGATTTATATGAAAAAACGAATGATAAAATCGTTGATCTCATGATTGAGCAAAAAGCTCCTGAAGAGATGTTCAAAGCTCCGGATTGCGTCTGCCAGACGATCATCAAAAGAATGGAGCAATTAAATGTTGAAATATCAGATTGCAAAGAGATGCTTTATAAGCTAGAAGCAGAATATTCTGCTCATGCGAATTTCATCATGAATGGTCCTTTTGAGCATAGGAATTTATCACAGAGCTCAGACAATATGATTAAAAGCCCTCAGCCTTTGGGCTGAGGCAAAAGGAGGGACAAATGGGGGAAAAGGCTTCCAAGATTAAGCACAAGGAAAATATGGACTTTGATATTCTCTTAAATGATGCCTATCACGGGAGATTAGACAAGAAGCTCTCTGACGATTATACAAGGCCGATATATTACGGAACTAAATTACAAAAGGAGGTGGAGGATGCAAAGAACAAGGCGAGGGCTAGAGATTTCGGAGATAGTGGAAGCTTTTAATGCTATTATCGAAATAATTTGCGATTGCTACAATCATCCGCTTCGAGAAGAATTCAAAAAAGAGACCAGATCGACTCAGATCGGAAGCGATATCACGAAGGCTTTATTAGAAAGAAAAATGCTGGAGAGGTATTCGGACATTGGATGGAGAGCTCAAAGGCTTTTGATTGAGAATGACATTATCGAGATGGGAGGCATAACAAAGGAGGCTGAACAATGATATATGTTGCAATAATAGTGATTCTTTTATTCCTTGCGGCATTAGTCGGAGCTAGTTATGCGATAGGATATGCGGATGGTCAGATGGATGCTGAAGAGGCAGCAGATAAAAAAAGGAAGGGAGGCTCAGATGAAGATATATGAGGCTTTTAATTGGATTAAAGAAGCAGATTATACTCCGCATGGCTATCTAATCTTTAACAATTCTCCTGAAGGTCAACTTAAAGGAGAGGCTCTGAAGACTATCTTCGAAGCTGCTAAGAAAGGAGAGCTTGTCACTCTTGAGATGTTCGAAGCGGTAAAAAAGGAGCGAAATGATGCTGTTAAGCGCCTTAATGAGCTTCTAAACAGACAAAAAACTCAGATGTCGGATGAATTTACCGAGCAGATCGTTAAAGCAAGAGAAAAAATATGTGATGATTTTTGCAAATATACTCATGAAAAGCATCGAGGAAGAATCACTCAAGAAGCCTTAAATGAGATTTGTGACATTGATTGTCCGATGAATAAATTATAGAGGAAAAATGAACGATTGCAGTAGAGAGAAATGTCCGTTTAAAAATATAAATGATTGCGATTTGCCAGATAATAATTGCCCTTTTTTCACTCCGAATAAGATTGATGAATTGGATAGGTTAATTATTTTATTGGCAAAAAAAATTGCTGTTGAATACAAGCTTAATAACATTCCAAGGACTGATTTTTTTAAAGATTTAGGAGATGAATGTCCATTTTGCGGCTCGAAATTAAACATTAAGAATGCGGACAAAATAAAGAGGAGGAAAAATCATGAAACTGATGTTAATTGAATGTGATGCTGAAGAGCTCAGAGCGAACAGGACTGTTCTTGATGGCATAGCTGAAGCAATCGGATCATTCACAAGAGCACTTGCGGGAGTAGATATTCCGCCGGATAAGTTGGCGGAATATATGAAAAAAGAAAATACCGAAGAGAAAGAGACTCAGGAGGAAGTAGATGATTAATAAGATTAAGATCAAGCTTAATAGGCTTTTTTGTAAACATAAAAAAGTTGAATATAAAGAAAGAATCTCAAGGTATCATCCGCTTCATGGTGAGCGGATTTATACATTTTGTGAGGATTGCGGGAAAATGCTGGGCAGTAGATTCTATACAAATGAAGAGCTCTGCATGAGTTTTGAGGAATACAGAGGAGATAATTGGAAAAAGCACATTCTGAACAGAATTATTGAAAAAGGAGAAGGACATGACTGAAAAAGAGATTAGAGGAAGACAGCTTCTGGAATTAACAGAGAAATTTTTTGAGTATTCCGATAATGTGGCCTTTGTTCAACAAATAAGCGGAATGAATGAGGTTATGCTAAAAGGAAACGAAAAAGAATTGCTAAAAATGACATTCACACTTTGCGAGACTTTGATCAGAAAAACAGGGATTCCGGTTGAAAGCTTTTGCGAAATTTTAAAAGAAGGCGTTGATCTCGAAAGTGACAATAAAGCTTCTATTGATATAGATAAAAGTGAGGGAGGAAATCATGCAAGCTAGAGAATTTCAAGAAGTAACATTGATTTTTCCTCAAGAAGAAAAGCTTAGAAGTAATTTTGACATAGATCCGAGATGGGAGCTCATTTCTGTGAGCACTGTTGCGGCAACTTATAGAAAGCTTTTAAGAGAAGAAGAGATTAATGTTAAAGAGACTAATTTATAAGGAGGATAAAAATATATGCTCAAAAGAATCAGAGAATATAAGCTTTTGTTGTTTGAAATCTGTGAAACTCTGGGAACAATCTGCCTCATGCTATCAGATAATCCACGCTATCGAGGAATTTTGAGAGATCACTTTGAGACATTAAGAAAAAGATCATATTTTTTAATAGATAAAGAAAGCGAAAAAAGAAGATAAGGAGGGAGAAATGAATAAAAAGAGAGTGATACTTTACATCAAAAAAACAAATATCATCGGCGGAATAGAGACATTTATTTATAACTTTTGCTATTTCATGAGTCTTTATTTCGACATTACGCTTTTAGCCGGAGAGATGGCCGACATCCAGATTGACAGAGTTAGGTTTTTTGCAAAAGTGATCACCGGAAGCGCAATCAATGAAGATTATAGCTGCGATACTCTCATCATGCTCCGGATCGGAGATCCTATTCCTTCAAATATTCATTATAAAAAAATAATCAGGAGAATTCACACCATGAAATCTCCGGGAGTTCAGGACATTCCTCATGATGCAGATGTAACTGTTGCAATCTCTGAGGCTGTTAAGAAGGATTTTGATATCAAGGGCCCTGTTATTAATAATCTTATGCGAAAGTCATCAGAAGCAACTCTTTTCTTAATCTCAGCAACAAGGATTCCGGCTCCTGATAAGGGAGATAATGAGATGAGAATGAGAAAGCTTGCTCAAATGCTTATTGAAGCAGAGATTCCTTATATATGGCTTAATTTCTCAGATGGTAAGCTTCAGGATCCTCCGAAAAACTTCTTCAATATTCCATTGACGCTGGATGTTCAAAATTACATCCAAAAAGCTGATTATCTTGTTCAACTCTCGTCAAGAGAGAGCTTTGGAAATTCTGTTCTTGAAGCTTTGGTCAATAATGTTCCTGTCATATGCACACCTATTGAGGCTTTTAAGGACTTTGGAGTGGAAGATGGTGTTAATGCTCACATTGTTCCTTTTGATATGAATTTTGACGTTAATAAGCTGCTTGATAAGCCAATATTTTTCTATGAATATGATAACGAAATGAGGGTGAGACAATGGTTGGAAATAATATAAAATTATCGATTATTATCCCATATTTTGAATTAAAAGAATACACTGAGGAGCTCCTGAAGGCATTGGCTCCTCAGGTGACTCCGGAAGTCGAGATCATTCTTGTTGATGATGGCAGCAGAGAGCCATTTGAGACTCCATTTAAATGGTGCAATGTGATAAGGAAGAAAAACGGCGGAGCCGGATCAGCAAGAAATGTCGGTCTTGACAAAGCAAAAGGCGAATATATCACTTTTATTGATGCTGATGATCTTGTTCCGGAATACTACATCAAGGAGATCCTTAAGTGCATTGATGATAAGGCAGCAGATGTGATTGATTTGTCCTTCAGGAGCTTTGACGGAAGACATTTCAATCACCTTTTAAGTTCTGATTATGATTATCTTCCTTTTCCAAGTCCCAGCCTTCGAGTCTTCAAGAAGGATTATATCGGAGAGATTAGATTCTCGGAGATTAAAGATGCAGCTGAAGACGAAGATTTTAGTCGTAGAGTGGGCTATTTGAGAGAAAAAAATTATAAACACGCTTCGATCTGTAGATATATGTATTTTTATCGAACTGAGGTCCCGATGAGCTCAGTTAAGAGATTCAGGAAGGGCCTCACGAAGACCAAGAGAATCGTTTATTATTTTCATCATGTTACAAAAGAAATGACTTATCTTCTGGAGGAATTTAAGAAAGAGGATGAGGTCAATGAGGTCATTCTTATGACAGAGAGATGCGATATTCCTGAACTTAGAA
>Ga0265298_10008762_pt1 | contig 12116 bp, 6 predicted proteins | sample AusTroGonzalo_MG_3_FD_193486 | JGI IMG/M metagenome (GOLD analysis project Ga0265298, IMG submission 193486) | Bovine rumen microbial communities from tropical cattle in Woodstock, Queensland, Australia - Gonzalo_01 | ecosystem: Host-associated > Mammals > Digestive system > Stomach > Rumen ...
GGGGTGAAACCGTTGAAGAGCTGGACGGCCACGAAGCCGCCGGTCTGGGCGGCGAAGAAGGCCTTGGCCCAGCCGGCGCTGGAGCGGGCGTTGATGGCGATCTTGTCGCCGGGCTGCAGCCCGGCTGCCTTCCAGCAGCGGACGGTCTTGTCCAGTTCTGCCGCGAGCTCGCCGTAGGTGATGCTCGAAGTTTTGAATTCGTCGATGGCGGGTTTGTCCCAGTTTTCAAGGATGGCGCGCTCGAAGGTGCGCAGGAAGGAGTCTTGGTTCGTGAGGTTGTACATCTTTATAATTGGTATTTTCTGAAAGCAATACAGGCATTGTGGCCGCCGAAACCGAGGGAATCGGAGATGCCGAGGGTGATGTCGGCGCGGACGGCCTCGTTGGGCGTGTAATCCAGGTCGCATTCGGGGTCCGGTGCGTCCAGGTGGATGGTCGGCGGGATGACGCCCTCGCGCAGCGCCAGCACGGTGGCGATGGCTTCGGCCGCCCCGGCCGCGCCGAACATATGGCCGGTCATCGACTTGATCGAGGAGATGCGGGCCTTGTAGGCGTCCTGTCCGAGGGCGATCTTGTAGGCCTGCGTCTCCGCCAGGTCGTTCAGGTGCGTGCCGGTGCCGTGGGCGTTGATATACAGGCTGTCTTTCGCCGGATCGTATCCGGCTTCCCGCAGGGCGAGGGTGATGCAGTGCGACTGCGTGGAGCCGTCGGGACGTGGCGCCGTGGCGTGGTAGGCGTCGCAGGTATTGCCGTAGCCGACCATCTCGCCGTAGATCTCCGCCCCGCGCGCCAGCGCGTGTTCCAGCTCCTCGAGGACAAGCACGGCGGCGCCGTCGCCCATCACGAAGCCGCCGCGGTTGGCGTTGAACGGCAGCGAAGCGTATTGCGGGTCCTCGGCGCGCGAGAGCGCCTTGGCGTTGGCGAAGCCGGCGATGCCCAGCGGCGTGGCCATATGCTCGCAGCCGCCCGCGATGATGGCGTCGGCATAGCCGTGCCGGATGGCGCGGAACGCCTCTCCGAGGCAATGCGAGGAGGTCGCGCAGGCGGTGACGATGTCCAGGCACGGGCCTTTGGCGCCCGTGCGGATGGCCACGTGGCCGGCGGCGATGTTGCTGATCATCGTGGGGATGAGCAGCGGGGAAACCCAATGGCCGCTCGGGTCCTCGGTCATCTTCAGGGCCTCGCGGTACTGCGTCTCGAAGCCGCCGATGCCGCTGCCGACATACACGCCGAGGCGGAAGGGGTCGATGTTGGCGCCGTCGCCGTCGGTCGCCAGGCCGGCGTCGGCGACGGCCTGCGCGGCGGCCGCCACGCCGTAGAGCGCGAAGCGGTCCTGCTTGCGAGCGAAGGCCTTGTCCATCCCGAAGGCGAGGGGATCGAAGTCCTTGACCAGGCCCGCGATCTTGACGGGCAGCTCATCGGTCGGAAAATCCCGGATGAAATCGATGCCGCAGACGCCTGCAAGAAGGTTTTTCCAAAAGGTCGGAACGTCGTTGCCCACAGGGGAAACGACGCCCAGCCCGGTGATGACGACCCTCCTCATACTATCCGAGCAGGGAAGGGGCGGCGGCGAGCAGACGCTCGGCCCCGCCGATGATATCGTCCACGATCTGCGCGGCGGTCTCCTTGCCTTTGATCATACCGGCCACCTCGCCCGCGAGGAAGCTTCCTCCGGACAGGTCGCCGTCGAAGACGGCCTTGCGCATCGAACCCGTGCCGAAGGCGCGCACCTCGTCGTCGGAGACGTTGGGGTCGGCTTCCAGCCGGGCGAATTTCTTGGTGAAAGGGGTCTTGAGCCCGCGCACGGCGTCGCCAAGGCTCTTGCCGGTGACCATCGTGCTGACGTCGGAGGCGGCGATCAGCCGCTCCTTATAGACTTCGTGCACGTGGCACTCGTCGGCCACGAGGAAACGGGTGCCGACTTGCACGCCGCACGCGCCCATCATCAGCATCGCGGCGGCGCCGCGGCCGTCGAAGATGCCGCCGGCGGCGAGCACCGGGATATCGACGGCGTCGATGATTTGCGGCACGAGGGCCATCGTGTGCGTGTCGCCGACGTGGCCGCCGGACTCGGCGCCTTCGGCGATGACCGCCGTCGCGCCGAGCTCCTGCATCTTGATGGCGTAGGCCACGGAGGCGACGACGGGGATGACGCGGATGCCGGCCGCCTTCCATTTCTCCATATAGGGGGCGGGGGAGCCGGCGCCGGTCGTGAGGATCTTGACGCCTTCCTCGACCACCAGGTCGGCGATTTCCGCGGCGTTGGGCGCCGCGAGCATGATGTTGACGCCGAAAGGCTTGTCGGTCAGTTCGCGGGCCTTGCGGATCTCCGCGCGGACCGCTTCGGTCCCGAAGTTGATGGAAGAGATGAGTCCGAGGCCGCCGGCGTTGGACACGGCGGCGGCGAGTTTGGCGTCGGCAATCCAGGCCATGCCGCCCTGGAAGAGCGGTTTTTCGATGCCGAGCAGTTCGCAGATGACGCTTTTGATCATATATATCCTTTTATCTTATTACCATTCGAGTACGGCGGCGGCCGACAGGAGTCCCGCGCCGAAGGCGCTGAACACGAGCACGTCGCCCGGTTTGAACATTCCCTTGCGGTTGCATTCGTCCAGCAGGATGGGGCAGGAGGCCGACGACGAGTTGCCGTGGTCCGCGATGTTGGTCGGGAAGCGGTCGGGATCGACGCCCAGCCCCTCGCGGATGGCCTCGATGATGCGCATGTTCGCCTGGTGGATCATGAACCAGTTCACCCGGTCCAGGGTCAGCCCGCTGCGCTCCACGAGCTCGCGGATGTCGCGGACCGAGGTGGTCACGGCGAAGCGGAACACCTCGCGCCCCTGCATCAGGAGCGGCGTGCTCTCTTCCTGCTTGGTGACGAAGGGCGTCGGCATCAGCGTGCGGTATTCGCAGATCTTGTCCGGATCCGGCTGCGCGTTGAGCTTGACGGCCTTCAGCTTGTCGCCGCGCGTGAACACGGCGGCGCCGGCGCCGTCCCCGAAGAGCACGCAGGTGCTGCGGTCCTCCCAGGAGGTCATCCGGGAAGGCTCCTCGGCGCAGACGATCAGCACGTTCTGGACCTTGCCCGCCTGGAAATAGGTCTCCGCGATGTCCATCGCGTAGATGAAGCCGGGGCAGGCGCAGTTGATGTCTATCATCGGGCAGCAGATCCCCATCTTCGCGGCCACGATGCAGCTCAGGCCGGGGGTGATGTGCTCGGAGACGACGTTCGAGCAAAGGAAGAAATCGATGTCCTTCGCCGTCAGGCCCGCCATGTCGAGGGCCTTCTGCGCCGCCTCGACGGCCAGGTCCTCGATCCGCTCGTTGGAGATGACGTGGCGGGAGTGGATGCCGGTCCGCGGACAGATCCAGGCGTCGCTGGTGTCCAGGAACTGGGAGATTTCGTCGTTGGTGACCTGCCTGGCGGGCAGTGCGCTTCCGGTGCCTATGATTTTCATATCCAGTCGGTGTCAGTGGGTTAAACGCGGTAGAGGAGTCCGTTCTTGAGATCCTCCAGGGCGATCTCCTTCATCTTGACGTGCAGCTTCTTGCCCGTGGCGTTGAAGGGGATCTGCGAGACGAAGCGGTAGTAGCGGGGGCGCTTGAAATTGGCCACCTCCGGGCTCTGCTTGCAGTATTCGTCCATCTCCTCGCAGGTGAGCGAGTCGTCCGCGCGGACGATGTAGGCGGTGACGATCTGGCCGCGGATCTTGTCCGGGACGGACGTCACCATACAGTCCTTGACCTTATCGTGCTTGTTCAGGACGGATTCGATTTCGGTGGGGTAGATGTTCTCGCCAGACGAGATGATCATATCGTCCATCCGGCCGATGATGGTGATGAACTGGTTCTTGTCCCAGGTGGCCAGGTCGTGCGTGTAGAGGAAGCCCTTGTGGTATTTCTCTTCCGTCTGGTCCGGGTTGTTCGAATAGAGGTAGGGCGACTTGGCGGGCGAGCAGATGATGACCTCGCCGACCTCGCTGCCGTCCGTCGCGGCCAGCTCGTCCGGTTCGGCGCGGCGGTCTTCGAAGATCTTGACCACGCGCACGTCGTCGTCCACGCAGGAGGCGCCGGCCGTGCCCGCGTTCGACGGCAGGTCGAACGGGCGCAGGAAGGTGTTCCAGAAGGTCTCGGTGGTGCCGTAGCCGTTGAAGATGTTGGGCGTGAGGATGCGCTGGTAGCGGATGCAGGCCTCGCGCTCGAGCGGGCTGCCCATCGTCACGATGCCCTTCAGGCAGGAAATGTCCTGGCCCTGCTTCTCCTGGACGTCGGCCAGCGCCTCGAGCACCGTGGGCACGCCCACGATGAAGGTGATGCCGTAGCGCGCCACGTAGCGGAGCGTCGTGGCGGCGTCGAACTTGCGCAGGATGACGATGCTCGCGCCGGCGTAGAAGGCGGGGCAGGGGCCCGCGCAGTGCAGGCCGCCGCGGTGGAACCACGGCGTGGTGTTGACCGTCACGTCCCGGTAGCTCATCGGGAAATGGATCATCACGTCGTGTGCGGAGAGGACTTCGTTGATCGAGGTCATCGGCACGGCCTTGGGCCTACCGGTGGTCCCGGAGGTATAGAGCCGGGAGGTCTCGTCGAAAGTGCTGTATTCGAAGTCGGGCTCGAAGGGCGTCGTGGCCTGCCCGGCGGTATATTCTTCATAGGAGACGGACTCCTCCGTGCCGGCGCCGTCGACGGTCACCAGCCGGGCGGGGCGGTGTTCGGCGAGCTCCAGGGCCTGGAGGACGGTGTCGCGGAATTCCGCGCCGTACATCAGCACGGAAGGACGGGAATCGTCGATGCAGTAGGCGAGCTCGCCTGCGGAAATCCGGAAATTGACCGGGCAGCAGACGGCGCCGTTCTTCTGGGCGGCGATATAGGAGAAAGCGAACTCGGGGCAGTTGCCCAGCATCAGCATCACCACGCTGCCGTGGCCGGTGCCGTCCGCATGCAATGCGTGGGAAAGCTGGTTGCAAGCCTGGTCCAGCTCGCGGTATGTCCAGCTCCGCTCCGTGTCCGGGTCGATCATCGCCGGTTTGTCGGCAAAACGGCGCACATTGCGCATGTAGCCTTCCAACCAAGTGTAGTAACGCTCGAAAACGTCTTTGAATGCAGTCATAATCCAGTTCGATTTGACTGCAAAAGTACGGGGCCCGCGTGAGGTGGACAAAGAGTTGGGAGTGGCGGCCCTAAAAAGTGACGAAACGCCGATTTGGCGGACAAATCGGCGTTTCGGTGGGATAAATATTTGCCTTTTCCTAATTCCGTCCCAACTTCGTCGGGACGGAATTGTGGCGAAATCGGCTTATTCGGGGCGCACTACGATCTCGATGAAGTTGCCGCCGAGCACCTCCTGTGCAGCAGCCTGGACTTTCTCGGCGGTGAGGGCCTCGACCGCGGCCTCGTAGTCCTTGTCGTAGTCGATGCCATAGCGGCTGTTGAAGAGGATCTCGCTGCTCCAGTAGTTGTTGCGCTGGCGGCTCTCCGGGATGCGCTTCTTCAGGTTCATCACGGTCTTGTCGAACTGCTCGGCGGTCGGACCGTTCTCGGCGATCTCCTTCAGACCGCTCTTCGCGAGCTCGCGGAGCTTGTCGGCGGATTCGGGGTTGGTCTCGAAGGACACCTCGAAGAGGTGGCGGGCGTCGGGGACCTGGTTGATGCTGTAGTCGACGTCGGCGCCGTAGGTGCCGCCTTCATCCTCGCGGAGCGTGTCGGTGTAGATCATGAACATGATGTAGCGGAGGGCGGAGAAAGCGACCTCGGCTTCCACCGAGTACGGGGCGATATTGTTGTACAGCTGATCGACATAGACCTTCGGGGCGGACATCGGGATCTTCACGTCGACGAGACGGTCGGCCGTGGAGACGCCGTCGCCGCGGTAGGTGGCCTTGGCGGCCTTCTTGCCCTTCGGGATGGAGCCGAAGTACTTGCAGATCATCGGGACGACGGTGTCGATGTCGAAGTCGCCGACGACGACCAGGCGGGCACCGTCCGCGCCGGAGTAGAGCTGGCGGTAGACGCGCTCCAGGGTGGCGAGGCTAGCCTTCGCGGCCGTTTCCGGCGTGAGGGTGAAGCGGCGCGGGCTGTCGTAGACGTTCTGGTTGTACAGGACTCTCTTCTTGTACTCGGGCATGTTCATCAGGTTCGGCAGGACGGCGTCGATCTGGGTGCGGCCCTGCTGGTACTCGGCCTCGTCGAAACGCGGCTCCATATAATAGAGGTATGCGAGCTGCATCGCGGTCTCGAGATCCTTGACCGTGGTCGCACCGCTGATACCGTGGGTGTAGTTGTTGAAATAGGTGTTGAGCGAAAGCTGCTTGCCGCTCTCCATCTTGGTCAGGATACGGGCAGGGAAATCAGCCACGCCGGTATAGCTGATATACAGGGACCAGCTGTCCGGGTCGACGGAATAGAGGTCTTCGTCCGCGACCAGGCTGCGGCCGCCGTCCTTGCTGAAGTTGAAGATGATGCGGTCCTTCTCGTGCTCCGTCGGGAGGAGCCAGACGCGCACGCCGTTGGCCAGCGTGAAGGTCTTGGAACCATAGATGCCGTCGGTCATCTTGCCGGCCTTGCTGCCCTTGAGCTTGGAGGCGTCGAGGAACTCCGTCGGGATGTCCTCGGCGGCGGCCTGCTCGAGTTCGGCGTTCCAGGCGGCTTCGATGACGGCCTGGATCTGCTCCACGGTCGGGTGGACGATGCCTTCCTTCTCGGGAGCCTCATAGGTGACGGTGAGGTTCTTGCGGGTGATCATCTCCTTGGCGACCATGTTGATCGTATCGGCGTTCAGCATCTGGAACAGCTGCTGGGCGAGTTCGTACTCCGTCTTCGGGTCCATGAAGGACTTGTTGAGGAAGAAGTTCGAGATCATCGGATCGATGAACTCGGCGTTGGTGCGGGTGTTGGCCTTGTTGGCGGCGTTCTCGAGCTGCGACAGGAGCTCGGTCTTGGCGCGGTCGAACTCGGCGTCGGTCAGGCCGAAGCGCTGGAGCTTCTCGGCCTCGATCATCAGGGCGGCGAGACCGTTGAGGGCCTCGTTGTCCTTGCAGATGACCTGGGCGAGCACGACGTCAGCGGTCTCGCAGAGCTCGGGGACCACCCCGAAGTATCCTCCGAGGAACGGAGCTTCCGGAGAGGCGGCGAGGTCGTTGATACGCTCGCTCATCGCGATGGAGATGGTGTTGGTGATCAGTTCGGTGACGAACCGGGCCGCGGTGTTGTTCATCTCCTTGGGCATCGGTTCGCTACGCCAGCTGACGACGCAGCCCGTGTTGCGGTTCTCCGGGTCGGTGAGGATGCCGATAAGCGGCTGCTCGTTTTCGGGGATCAGGATCGGCTCCTTCACCAGCGGCGTCGTCGGGGCGGGGATGTCGGCGAAGATATCCTTGATGCGGGCCTCCACATAATCCACGTCGATGTCACCGACGACGATCAGGGCCTGGTTGTCCGGACGGTACCAGGTGTGGTAGTAGTTGAGCAGGCTCTCCGGCTTGAAGGTCTTGAGGTTCTCCTCGCTGCCGATGATGGAGGTGTGGGCGTATTTGGTATCGTTGTAGAGATACACGTTGCGCTTCTCGCGCATACGCCATTCGGCCGTATTGCGGTAGCGCTTCTCCTCCAGGATGACGCCGCGCTCGTTGTCGATCTCGACGGGGTCGCAGGTCACGAAGTTGGAGTAGTCGTGCATGATGAGGATGCAGGTATCCACGACGGTCGGGCGGATCAGGGGAATGTTCATCAGCTCATAGATGGTCTGCTCGACGCCCGTGGAGGCGTTGACGTTGCCACCGAAGGAGGCGCCGATGCTCTCCAGCCAGCTGATGAGGCCCTTGCCGGGGAAGTTCTTGGTACCGTTGAAGCACATGTGCTCCAGGAAGTGGGCGAGACCGTCCTGGTCGGGGGTCTCCAGCACGGCACCGGCGTGGGTGGCGAGGTAGAACTCGGCCCGGTTCTCGGGCTTCTCGTTGTGTCGGATGTAATAGGTCAGGCCGTTGTCGAGCTTGCCGACGCGGGTCTCCGGGTCGTTGGGAAGCGGTTGCGCGGTCCCGACGAAGGCAGACAGGATGGTGACTGCCGCGATAAAGAAGATTTTTTTAATCATAGTTATGATTGCTGAATGATTCCTTTTTATCATTAGACGCGGGAAGAGGAGAAAAACTACAGCATTTCTGCCTTTTCTGACCCTTCCCGCGTCCAACGATGCAAAGATAATTAGGTTTTATTGAAAAACAATAACTTTGTATTGATATTTCCTAATTTTTTATTCTTTTCCCGCAAGTCTCTTGTAGGTGTTCAAGCGGACCTTCGCGAATTCCTCGGTCTTGGCGAGCAGTTCGGAAGCGCTCTCCGGGAAGAGCTTGTAGAGGGAAGCGAAGCGGACCTCACCCTTGAGGAAGTCCTGGAACTTCGTCCAGTCAGGCTCCTTGGAGTCGAGCGTGAACGGATTCTTGCCCTGCTCCTCGAGCGCCGGGTTGTAGCGGTAGAGGTGCCAGTAGCCGCAATCGACGGCGAGCTTCTCCTCCTTCTGGCTCAGACCCATACCCGCCTTCAGGCCGTGGTTGATACACGGGGCGTAGGCGATGATCAGGGACGGGCCGTCGTAGGCTTCGGCTTCCTTGATGGCGTTCATGTACTGGACCGGGCTGGCGCCCATGGCGACCTGGGCCACATAGACGTAGCCGTAGCTCATCGCCATCATACCGAGATCCTTCTTGCGGATCTTCTTGCCGGAGGCGGCGAACTTGGCGATCGCGCCGACCGGGGTGGACTTGGAGGACTGGCCGCCGGTGTTGGAGTAGACCTCGGTGTCGAGGACGAGGATGTTGACATTCTCGCCGCTGGCCAGGACGTGGTCGAGGCCGCCGTAACCGATATCATAGGAGGCACCGTCGCCGCCGAAGATCCACTGGCTGCGGGCCGGGATGAACTGCTTGAGCTGGAGGAGCGACTTGCTGACGTCGCAGCCGCAGGCTTCCATCATCGGGACGAGCTTGTCGGCGACTTCGCGGGTGACCGCGTAGTCCTTGCGGTTGTCGAGCCACTTCTGGTAGAGGGCCTTCATCTCATCGCTGCACTTCTCGCAGGCGAGGCCTTTCTCCATCAGCGCGGCGACCGTCTCGCGGATGCGGTCGGAACCGAGGTGCATACCGAGACCGAACTCGCAGAAGTCCTCGAACAGGGAGTTCTGCCAGGCCGGGCCGCGGCCGTGCGCGTCGGTGCAGTACGGGGAAGCGGGGAAGGAGGCGCCGTAGATGGAGGAGCAGCCCGTCGCGTTCGCGATCATCATGTGGTCGCCGAACAGCTGGGTGATGTTCTTGATGTACGGGGTCTCGCCGCAACCGGCGCAGGCGCCGGAGAACTCGAACAGCGGCTGGGCGAACTGGGCGGCCTTCATATTGGACTTCGGGTCGAGCGGGGTCTTGTAGCCGACCTTCGCGTTGAGGAAGTCGAAACCGGCCTGGTCGGCCTCGTGGTCCATATACGGCTGCATCGAGAGGGCCTTCTCCTTGGCGAGACAGACGTCCACGCAGTTGCCGCAACCGGTACAGTCGGCGACGGACACGGAGATGGCGTACTTGTATTCCTTGAGGTTGGCCTTGCCGTCGGCGACCTTGACGCCCTGGGCGGCAGCTGCAGCAGCCTCTTCGTCGGTCAGCAGGAACGGACGGATGGCGGCGTGCGGGCAGACGAAGGCGCAGGTGTTGCACTGGATACACTTCTCGGCATCCCAGACGGGCACGCTCACGGCCACGCCGCGCTTCTCATAAGCGGCGGTGCCGGCGGGCATCGTACCGTCCTGCCAAGGCAGGAAGGCGCTCACCGGGAGGGTGTCGCCGGCCTGGGCGTTGACCACGTCGGCGATCTCCTTGACGAACGGGGTCGCGAGGCGGCCGGCGTTCGCGTTGACGAACTTGGCGTTGATCTTGGCCCACTCGGCGGGGACGGTGACCTGGGTGTACTCACCGCCGCGGTCGATGGCCGCGTAGTTCATGTTGACGATGTTCTCGCCCTTCTTGCCATAGGACTTGAGGGCGGCGTCCTTCATATACTTGATCGCGTCGTCCACCGGGATGATGCCGGTGATGCGGAAGAAGGCGCTCTGGAGGATGGTGTTGGTCCTTCCGCCGAGGCCGATCTCCTGGGCGATCTTGGTGGCGTTGATGATGTAGAGCTTGATCTTCTTGCGTCCGATCACGGCCTTGACGGCGTCAGGGATGCGCTTGATCGTCTCCTCTTCGTTCCACAGGGAGTTGAGCAGGAAGCTGCCGCCCTCCTTGATGCCCTTGAGCACGTCGTACTTCTCGAGGTAGGACGGGACGTGGCAGGCCACGAAGTCGGGGGTGCCCACCAGGTACGGCGCCTTGATCGGCTTCTTGCCGAAGCGGAGGTGCGAGCAGGTGTAGCCGCCGGACTTCTTGGAGTCGTAGTCGAAGTAGGCCTGGCTGTAGAGGTCGGTGTGGGTACCGATGATCTTGATCGTATTCTTGTTGGCGCCGACGGTACCGTCGGAACCGAGGCCGTAGAACTTGCACTCGGTGGTGCCCTTCTTCACGATGGAGATCTCACCCTTGGTCGGGAGGCTCTTGAAGGTCACGTCGTCGACGATGCCGATGGTGAAGTCACCCTTCGGGGCCTTGCGCTCGAGGTTGTCGTAGACGGCGACGATCTGGGCCGGGGTGGTGTCCTTGGAGGAGAGACCGTAACGGCCGCCGATCACGAGCGGGGCGTTGTCCTTGCCCTGGAAGAGGGCGCGCACGTCGAGGTAGAGCGGCTCGCCGAGGGCGCCGGGCTCCTTGGTGCGGTCCAGGACGGCGATCTTCTTGACGCTCTTCGGGAGGACCTTGAGGAAGTATTTCTCGGAGAACGGACGGTAGAGGTGGACGGTGATGACACCGTACTTGCGGCCGTGCTCGGCGAGGTAGTCGATGGTCTCCTTGATGGTCTCGGTGACGGAACCCATCGCCACGATCACGCACTCGGCGTCCTTGGCGCCGTAGTACTCGAACGGACGGTAGGTGCGGCCGGTCAGCTCGCTGATCTCGCCCATATAGCGGGCCACGATGTCCGGAACGGCCTCATAGACCTGGTTGCGGGACTCGACGGCCTGGAAGTAGACGTCGCCGTTCTGCGCGGTACCGCGGGTGACGGGAGCCTCCGGATTCAGCGCACGGGCGCGGAAGTTCTCGAGGGATTTCTTGCTGACCATCTTCTTGAGGTCCTCTTCGTCGATGGCCTCGATCTTCTGGATCTCGTGGGAGGTGCGGAAACCGTCGAAGAAGTGGAGGAAGGGCAGGGAGGACTTGATGGCGGAAAGATGCGCCACGGCGGCGATGTCCTGGGCCTCCTGCACGGAGCTGGAAGCGAGCATCGCGAAACCGGTCTGGCGGCAGGCCATCACATCCTGGTGGTCACCGAAGATGGAGAGGGCGTGGGAGGCCAGGGCGCGCGCGGACACGTGGAAAACGGCCGGCAGCATTTCGCCTGCGATCTTGTACATATTCGGAATCATCAGGAGAAGACCCTGGGAAGCCGTATAGGTGGTCGTCAGGGCACCAGCCTGCAGGGAACCGTGGACGGCGCCGGCGGCACCGGCCTCGCTCTGCATCTCGGTGACCTTGACGGTCTCGCCCCAGAGGTTCTTCTTTCCGTGAGCAGCCCACTCGTCCACGTTTTCCGCCATCGTGGACGACGGCGTGATCGGGTAGATGGCAGCGTGCTCGCTGAACAGGTATGCGATATTCGACGCTGCCTGGTTACCATCACAGGTGATGAATTTCTTTTCTTTAGCCATAAGTGTCTAGATAGTTTTAGTATGTTTTATTTTCGTTTCGATTATTTAGTTTCTATAGATTCTTGCAATATGCTCAAGGTAGATTCTAATAATATACAAATGTACGAAGAAATCTTGATTCATTCAAATTAAATTCTCCACATTTTCCCCCACATTTTTCCGACCGTTTCCAGGCCCGTTTTTCCTGCCATTTTTCCTGCCTTTTCCGCTTTTTGTCTTTCCCTGAAAAAAGTTGACTCGCAACAAGCGAGAAACAATGTTTACTTATCAAACACAAAAGAAGGAGCAGTACTATGATAAGGTCATAGAGGCTCGTCTCCAGAACGGCTACTCAGTTAGA
>Ga0265298_10008763_pt1 | contig 12114 bp, 12 predicted proteins | sample AusTroGonzalo_MG_3_FD_193486 | JGI IMG/M metagenome (GOLD analysis project Ga0265298, IMG submission 193486) | Bovine rumen microbial communities from tropical cattle in Woodstock, Queensland, Australia - Gonzalo_01 | ecosystem: Host-associated > Mammals > Digestive system > Stomach > Rumen ...
AAGTAGCCGTCGAAGTTGACGGAGTTGCCGTCCTTGAACTCCTTGAAGAGCTGCTCGCAGAGGCCTGTCGCGATTCCGCTTGCGGCGGAGGGCTTGACGCCCACGATGAGCCCGCGGTCGATGGCGTTCTCGATCACGGTCGCGAGACTCTTCGCGGCGCTCCTGTCCACGATCTGCGGAACGTAGATCGTCACGTTGTTGATGGGGTCGCGCTGAGGGCGCACCTCGTACTTCATTATCGGCTTGTCTGCCATGGTTGGTTTTCCTTTCTTTTTGTTTTTTGTTGTTGTTTGGTTGATGTTTCGACCCCCGGGGGTGGCCTTTTCGCCACCCGTAGGGGTAAGATGGTCTCATGCCTAGGGGTAGGAGGTCGTTACCCCTAGGGGTAGCGGTGCCTTACCCCTAGGGGTCATTCCGCAGGCTCGGCGGACATGCCGAAGAGCGGGTACATCTTCATCTCCTCGCCGGAGAACTCGGCCTTTCCGATGTAGCAGCCGGCGGCGAGCGTCGCAAGCGCGGCGGCGGCGATCAGCTTCTTCATGCGACCTCCACGATGGGGGCGGCCACGATGTCCCAGCTGCGGGGGATGCGCTTGAGGAAGCCCTTGGACGTCTCGACGCCCTTGCGGTACTTCGCCTCGTGCTTCCTGAACTCGTCGTCCAGGAACCTTACGATCTGCTCCTTGACCTTGCTCTTGGCCTTGATCTCCTGCTGCAGCTCGGCGAGCTGCGCGAGCGCCGCGTCGATCTGCTCCTGCGTCGGCTTTTGCGTTGATTCCTTCTTTTTCATGTTTTTGCTTCCTTTCTGTTTGATTGATTGTTTTGTTGTTTGTTGTTAAAGTGTTGCCGCCTGTCTACTCGCCTGCGGTCGGCGGCATGTCCGCAGGCGGCCTCTTGCACTCTCAATTGTCAAAGATCGATGCCCCGAAGGGCTTGGGAGGTGTTGCGGTCTTCGCTGTTTCGCTCCGGCTCCGCAACCGCATCTCCCCTCAAGTCTTATAGCGAGGATTTTCAGTGGGGGTGTCAAAACTTTTCAGAAAGTTTTTTTATGACACTTGAAAGCCTGTAGGAAAAGAGCTGCCTGCTTATCCCTACTTCGCGCCATGTTGCGCCATCTAGGACGGCGCGAGCAAAGCGTCGTTCGTCTTCCGAGAGGCGGAGAAGGGCTTCTTCTATCTGACGCGCCCTCTCGCTTTCGTCGCACCGGTCGAAGATTCTTTCGGCCCCTGTGCCGTCATCCGAGAATATCGCTATCTTGGTGGGATCGTCGAACTTCTCCACATGCGCATCAAGCGACATGAAGGCGAACTCGAACGCGCCCTGGTCCGATTTGCGGTGGCTCCTAATTCTGTCGCGCTCCAGCTTGAGGCAGTATTCCCGAGCCTCGTCCATCGTCATTCCGTCGGCCCGCTTGCTCATGCCGCACCGCCTTTCCGCTTGGCGTCGGCCTTCTTCTCCGCCTCTTCGCGGCGCTTGGCCAGATACTCGGCGTACTGTCCGGCGTGGACCTTGAACTGTCCGATGAAGTAGGCGGTGTTCTTGCGCGGATCTTTCGTCCACCAGGCGGGGAATATCTGCCATTGGCGCTTCCGGGAGTATTCGACGATCCCGTTCAGGCGCTGGATGCCCTCGGCGTCGTCCTTGCAGCCGAGGATGCGCCAGAAGAGGCGGAACTTGTCGAGCGCGCACCCGGCGAACATCTGCGCCCTTATGAACGCCTCCTTGCTCTTCTCGGCGTCGTCCTTTGCGTGGTGGCGGTGCAGGCACATCTGCCGCTGCACCTTGTCCGCGAAGGCGAAGAAGTCGCAAGCGACCCTCGTGGCCGCGCGCCGCACCTCGTCCAGCGGACCCCAGAACGCGTCGTGGCGGGACTGCCTGTCGGCGGTGCGGATCTGTTCGCAGTCGGTGAAGTCAAGCTGTGTCATCGCGCCGACTCCTTCCTGCCAGCCTGGCTCTTGGCCATGCACTCCATCAGGAAGCGGTCCGCCTCGCTGGGCTCTTCTGGCACCACCGTCTGCGGCTTGCCCTCCTTGCGCTGCCAGGTGACGCATGCGGAGGTCCACGACTTCATCGTGTTGCGGCCGATCTTCCATCCGTTCGATTCGTAGTAGTACCAGAACGCGACGGGGTCGAAGGTGTAGCCTTTTTCGCGGACGTAGGCGGCGACTTCATCGACGGTGGGCTTGACGAACCTCGCGCGCGCACGCGTTGTTGTTGTAGTTGTTGGTTTCTTGGGCTTTCTTCTTATAGGGGGTGTGGGGGAATTTTCTTCTTTCCCTTCTTTAATTGCTGCAGCAAGTTCCCTGACCGCCGCAGTGAGTTCAATTATTGCTTGTTTCATTTCGCGCCGCTCTTGAGGATATGGCCTCTCCACGACGCGACGTATTGTCTCAAGCATTATCAATTTGCCAGTAATTTTTCTCTCACGGATAATGCGGATAATGGATAACCCCTTGAAAAAGGGGGGTCTGTGTGTGATTTTTTTTTTGAGGGTTGATTATCCAGCCGGTAAATCGGATAATCGATGATTATTAACAGCTGATTATCGTCCAATTTTGGATAATCCTTGATAATCGACCAATGACGATGGATAATCGTGGATGATTTCGGATAATCGTCAATAATCGCTTATAATTGTGAATAATGGAAAGTTAAGGTTTTTCAACTTTGGTGGTTGCGGATGGGAGTGGAATATGGTAAAATGCACCCCACTTGCCAAGGGCAGACGAAGCCTTGGAAGGAAAGGAATAGTATGGAAAATGCCCAGATTGTAGAAGAAAAAGCGAAGAAAACGCCAATTGGGATGTTCGGTGTTGTTCTTCCACCGAAAGCTTTGGACACAATAGCCTCCCGCAAGCTGTCGCTATACATTGAGCAACGCCTAAATTGGGTTGAAGACGGGCTGATGAAGTTGATTGACCTTGCGCTATCCGACTCTTGCAAACTCAGCGATTATCTGCGATTGGTGTATCCCGACCACATACCGGTTGAGAAGCGCAAGAACGACACCGGTGGCGAGCGCAAGCCCCTCAAGTTTCGCTTTCGCTACATGCTCAGGAGCCTTGAGGTCATAAGCCGCCACTACAAGGATCTCGTTCAATGGCGCTTCTCGGGGCTCGAATTCACGCTCGGGTCTTTCTGCGAGATCGCAAGGCAGGTGTTCGGGCCGGAAATAGGCCAGCAAGCCAAGAATTTCTATGAGCATTTCCGCAGCATATGGCAGGCGGTCAACCCCAACATCTGGTCTGAAACTGGCTTGTGCAAGGAGCTGAAGAGTCTGGTGGACGAGGTGGATGCGCTGTTTGACGCGATGCTTGCGAAGAGCATTGAGCTTGAGGCTCAGCGAAGCATGATGGCCGAGGCGACCACTGCGCTTAAGGAGTGTGCGGACGATAGCCGCCGTGCGGCGAAGGACAATGCGAAGTCCGCGCGTATCGTCGCCAAGGTGGCGGGGCTTTCGGCGGCGAGGGTTGCGGCTGATGAGGATTCGACGAGTATGATGGCTGGTCTCGACAAATTCAACCCCTCGCAACGGCGGGAGATTGAGGTCGCGATACGGACAAGCCACTGTAGCTATCCGCTGACAAAGGGCGGCACGCAAACCATCTCGTCGCTCGCAGAGAGGTGCTGGCGCAACAACATCGAGGATTTCGAGGCGCTGGCAATGCTGCCGGACAATCCCGGCTTCAGGGATGTGAAGTCGTACAAGACGGCTCTTTACCGCTTGCACAAGAAATACCCCGCCGCCAATCACTTCTTCTGGAAGTCGTAGCAAGCCAGCGAGGCAAGGCGTCAGAGTCCTAGGGCTTTGCTCGCCTGTCTGCCTGCCCCTGTTGCGCCGCCTTGGAAGGATGCGGAATTGTAAAAAACAGGCCATTTTGAGGATGCGGAATTGTATCGCCCTATTCCAGCAAGGCCACATTTGTGGCCGTTTGCAACCACAATGCTTCAAATTAAGCCAAATAACGCACTTGCCCTGAGAGGGGAACAGGAAGAAGCTTCAGTTGTTCGGAAATTCCGACAGGTTCGTGACGATGGGGCGAAACTAACCACTAGCCACAAACAACTATTTTTTGATATAATACTCAATACTTGAAACAGGAATGATTCAGGCATTATCGAATCCACACAGAAAGGGGGATTGGTATGAGGAAATTTTTGCTTGGGCTAGCACTCATAGCAGTATGTGGGTGCAAGACTTCCAATTACTTTATAGCAGAGGCGGCGAATCCGCAAAAGGGTAGCGTGTATCAGCTGCATTATAGGACGCTTAAGGTAGTTCAGGTCTGTGATGATTGCGTGCATGTAATGCATGCGTCATATAAGGGATTAAGGGTTTGTGTTGTTCCATTGGAGAATGACTACGTTACGAATAGTTATCTTAGGCCGGGATTCTATGAATATGTTGGGCCATATACCTACGAAACGGTCAAGGATGAAAATGGAAACAAAGGCACCTATACCGTTAGGCTGTTTAGGGAAGTAGAAGCGCCTAGCAAGTAGTCTTGAGGTTTACATAGCCTGACTCCATTGATGGTTCGCCAGCCTCTACTGGCAACTGACCACTAGCCACTAACAACTAATTTTTGGTATAATACACACTGTCTGAAACAGGAATGATTCAGGCATCATAGCCGCTTGGCGAGAACCGCCATTCGGAGGGCTGACAGGATCAGCCAGCGGTTGCAACCGTGTCTTTGGAGAATTACGACTTCTAAACGCTGACACATGGCTTGCAAGACGGTACCCTTTAATCTTGGGGTGTCGCCTTGTCGTGTAGTTAAGCGGGCTGTCGTAGGCCTTCCAAAGTGCACGGCTCGGCGCGCCCCTCTAACCAAAACAGAGAGGCGCGCCTTTTTGTTTGCTCCAAAGAGACTGGTGGAGCGGTAGAAGTAACCATCTCAACGAAAGTGGAGAAAAATGGAAAGAACAATATGTGAGTTGTTTGCCGGCGTTGGCGGTTTTCGCCTAGGCTTTGAGCGAGATAATAGAGATTGGCGAACAACTTGGTTTTCACAGTGGGAACCTGGCAAAACTAAGCAGTGGGCGCATGATTGCTACCTAGCACACTTTGGTGTGTCACTTGATTTGGATGGAAAGCAGACCACAAACGTTGACATCGCACAGGTCGACAAAACTAAGATTCCTAACCACAATCTACTGGTTGGCGGATTCCCCTGCCAGGACTACTCCGTTGCGAGACCATTGCCTGGTGCGCAGGGCATTGAGGGCAAGAAGGGTGTCTTGTGGTGGCAAATCCGTGATACGCTGGAAGCCAAGGGCGCATCGTTCGGGCTATTCGAAAACGTAGATCGTTTGTTGAAGTCACCTGCAAGCAAGCGGGGTAGAGACTTTGGCATAATTCTTGCCTGTTTGAACGGTTTAGGGTATTCAGCTGAATGGCGAGTAATCAACGCAGCGGACTATGGTGCGGCACAAAGGCGTCGCCGTACATTCATATTCGCATACAAGAATGATACGCAATACGCGCAGCGTGTCCCAAATGACCCGTGGGAGACTATTCGCACATCGGGTCTTTTTGCAAAAGCCTTCCCAGCGAAAGAGCAATGGACTGGTGTTTCTGAAACAAGTATTCCTCTGGCTCGTACGCAAGAGGAGCTTCATGATGTATCAGAAACATTTGAATTCAATTTTGAAAATGCAGGGTTTATGCGAGATGGCAGAATATTCACTGCCAAAGTCGAGCCAGTCAGGAAACAGCCGATACCATTGCGCGACATTCTTGAACATAACGTAAGTTCGCATTACTACATTGATGAGTGTGACGGCAAGTGGCAGAATCTAAAGGGAGCGAAGAAAATAGAGCGCACGGCAAAGAACGGCCACACCTACACTTTCTCTGAAGGGGCAATCGCGTTTCCTGATCCAATTGATATGCCTGCGCGTACAATGCTCACGAGTGAGTCGTCATTGAATCGCAGCACGCATGTAATAACTGATCCAGAGACAGGGCATATGCGCCTATTGACGCCAAATGAGGCCGACCGCATACAGGGTTTTGTCTTGCCTAATGAAATGCGGGATAAGCAGGGCAACGAAAAGGGGTGGACGGATGCGCATCTGCCGGACAGACCGCCCATGCCTGAAAAGTTCAGGTATTTCTGCATGGGCAATGCGTTGGTTGTGCCTATGATTACAAGGATTGCTAGAGTGCTTCGCCCAATTATGGACGCGGAACCGGAAGGGTGACATCGAAATGATTGAAGGTCAACACGGCGAGAATTCCAATTGTTTTGTCCGCGGGCCGCTTGTCAGGCATTTAGGTGCTTGCGTCGGCAAAACACTTGGTGATCTTGACGTGGCGGAGGTTTTCAAGCGTAATGCAGGGAAACCAAAGGTGACCGGGATAGCTGGAGATGTGATAGAACAGTCGATATTGCAGTTACGTAGCAATTCGAAACAAGAGCCAGACATCGAAGTTAATGATGTAAAATACGAGGTCAAGACTACTGGCGTTCGTAAGCCTAAACGCGGTGATGCTCTCTGGGAAGCAAAGGAACCGATGACGATTACTGCGGTTTCTCCCGAAACAATAACCTCTGAGTGTTATTCTGATTCGGCCTTTTGGCATAAAATCGAGCACTTGCTCATATTCTATTACCACTATAATTCGCCAACGACAGTAAAGGCTTTTGAGTACGCAAACTTCCCTTTGTTGGATTATCAGTTCCATGAAGCTTCCGATTTCAGTCAGGAAGAGCGGGAAATGCTGCAGGGCGATTGGGAGCAGATAAGGAGTTTTATTGATTATTTGCAGACAAATTATGGGGATGCTTGCGCCGATGAATATCCAAGGCTTTCACATGAGCTTAGAGAGACGCTGCTTCTGCTAGATACGGCCCCCAAATGGCCAAATAGACCAAGATTCAGATTCAAACGGTCATTCGTTTCTAGCATCGTTCAAAAGCATTTTTCCACGAAGAGGCTTGAGCAGTTGCCGGAGAGCATTCCGAATTTCCGCGAGTTGGATGAAAAGTGCCACGAGCTTCAAATGAAATATTGTGGCTTGACGGTCGGTCAGCTTTGCAAGGAATTCGGGTTGAACGTTGCAGAGGGTTTCAAGGCAATCACAGAGCCGATAATCATCAGGATGTTTGGCGGCAAGTCAAAGTCAATGCGTCAAGTTGAGTTCTTTAGCAAGGTCGGTGTTTGGGGGAAAAGTTTCACCATCACACGGGCTGGCGGCAGGACAGAAGATGCCAAATTCTTCACGATTGATTTTGATGAGTTTATGGAGGATTCTATTTCGTTCGAGGATTCGCAGTTTTATGAGTTCTTTTCTTCGAACAGAATATTGATTGCCGTTTTTGAAGAGCCAGATTTGCAATCTCCATTGACAGATAATAAGTTTATCGGGTTCAGAACAATTGTCTTTCGCGAGGATTTCATCAACAATGAAGTAAGAGACCTTTGGAACCGCATAAGAGATTTGATAAGAAATAACAAGCTTAGGGATGTGCCTGTTCTGGATTCGAGAGGAAGGCAAGTTATCAATAAAACTGGAATTCCTAGTTCTGCACCGAATTTGCCCAAAGCTAGTGAAGGGCCATTGTTTGTTCGCGGTACAGGACGCGACTCATCTGATAAGCGCGAGTGTGTGAATGGTATCAAGATGTATTCGCAACAAGTTTGGATTCGGGGTGACTATATCGCCAAATTGCTAGAGGATACATATCCCATTGCGAAATCTGCAAGCGCTGCAAGAGAAGGGCTGCGATTGGCAAGCGATACTGCCACCAGCATGCATCGTCAGTCACGCCCAAAGTAGAACAGAAGCGGTGTCGCTCGATGACTGAAGAAGGCAAGCAGTGCGAGTCAACACCTGTCGAGGGCAAAAACTACTGCGAAAAGCATATGGAGAATTGATGGATATCACGACGATTAACAATGCAAGGCGATATAGCGAAGCAGTAGAGGATGAGAAAGCGGAGCAAGCGCAGCGTCTTCGTGTTGCGGAAGCAGCGCTGGATTTGAAGAAACAGTCTAGGGAGCAGATTGATGTGTTGCGAGCGCAACTCTCAGAGTCGCAGAAGGCAAATGAGTTGCTTACCAAGCAAGCGTTAGACGCAAAGCAACATGCAAAAAGTTCTGACAAGCTTTCGAGAATTTCAATTTCTATATCGATTATATCGGCAGTCATCGCAATAGCATCATTTGTGAGAGGGTGTTAATCGTCGACACTCCAATGGTAAGCCTCATTGGTAGGGTAGCGAGTTGTTGCGACAGTTTGGTGACCACCAAAAGGGTCGGACCCCATTGATGGGGTAGAGAGTGGTGGAGTAGCCAACTGTTGCGGTTGGGAGGCGATACTTGGTCTCAGCGGCACTCACCATGATATGGTATAATACATGACAATATGAGAACGCTTACCGTCATTTGGCTGCATTCGCCTCAGGCTGGCGATATTGACATGCTTTCGGTCGTTGAGCACGGACTGTCTGATGCCTTTTGTGATTGCTGTTCTGAGGCGTTCAATGTGCGGATGCCTCTTGAATATCCACCGCTCAAGCTTACGACAGTGTCTTCGCCAGAGGAGATCCCAGCTGCGCTTTTCATAGATGGCGATCCGTCTCACGGCATGACCGAGGGCGGCTATGACGCATGTCTCTTCATGGTGGATGATTCGTTCTATGCCGAGGCGATACATGGCGTGCCGCTCAAGGATTGGTTGAAGGCTTACATTCCAACGCTTCCGAAAGTCGTAGTGATATATCCGGGACGCCCTCCGGTCGCAGTGCCGCAGCGCAGGTGGGCTAAGAAGAGCATTGAGGTTTTGTCTCAGCCAGATCTCTACCACGAGCGGATAGTGCATCTTTTCAAGGCGTTCTGGCTACCTCGATTCTGGAGCGCGATGCGGCAGTATGTGCAGGTCAAGGCCGGCACCAACTGGCACACTCCGGGGCACAACGGCGGCAACGCCTTTGCGGACTCGCCGTTCCTTCGCGGACTCTACGAGGCGTTTGGATCGATGATATTCCGCTCCGACCTGTCGGTATCGGTCGAGTCGCTTGGCGACCTTTCCAGCCCGGAGGTGCAGACGCCGCTTTCCGAGGCGCAGAAGATGTCGTCCGAGATATTCGGCAGCGCATTGAGCCGCTATGTCACGAACGGCACTTCGACCTCGAACAAAGCCATGCTAATGACGCTGCTCAAGCCCGGAGAGGTCGTTCTGGTGGACCGCAACTGCCACAAGTCGGTGCATCATGCTATTGTCACTGCCGGCGCGGTGCCGCGCTATCTGCCTTCGCACTGGAATTCGCGGCTTGGCGTTTGGGGGCCTGTGCCGCTTCATGACATCAGGGCGGCGTTGGAGTCGAGCGAGTCGCCGCGTCCGCGATTGCTGGTGCTGACTACATGCACCTACGAAGGTGTGCTGTATCCGGTATGGGAAGTGTCGCGGCTATGCGAAAAGGCAGGTGTGCTATTCTATGCTGACGAGGCATGGGCCGGCTACATGGCGTTCCACCCGTTTTACACGCGTCGTTGCGGTGAGTCAGGGTGCGCCATGCGATACAACGCCGTCAATGAGACGAGCGGCGCGCATTTCGCGGTGCAGTCAACCCACAAGACCATGGCGGCGTTTTCGCAGGCGTCGATGATTCATGTCTCGCTCAGGTTCAAGGCGCTCCTAGAGGAAGATTCTTCGCCGCAGTTCCGCTGGCTAAGGAGGCGGTTTGCGCTAAATGGACACGGCTCCTTCGAGAAGTTCACCCACGACCTGCACGAGTTCTTGCGCTATTGGCACTCCACCTCGCCGCACTATCCGTTCCTTGCGACTCTTGATGTCGCAGGCGTGCAGATGCGTCTTGAAGGAATGAAGCTTATTGACGAGCGGCTTAAGTGGACGGCGGACTTCCGCGCTCGCGTTGCAGCCGAGTGTGCCTTGCCGGAGAGCGAGTGCTTTGCGGGCCTTGCTGATATCGCAGGCGCGGATTGCGACTGGGTAGACGGCGGCTATATGAAGGATCCGCTGAAAATCGTGCTGATGCTGCGCAGTCCAGAGGCATGTGCGAAATTCAAGAAGGCGCTTCTAAAGTCACACATCCAGTGGGAGAAATCGACCAGGACGACGATACTGTTTCTCGTTACAGTCGGCACGGTGGAGGAGCATTTCGAGTGTTTGTTTCGCGTCTGCCGCCTGAACCGCACACTAATCGGGCGGCCCGTGAATGTCGTTGACGATGAAGAGTGTGTGTCTTGCGCGGTCGAGGGGCAGCCGGTCGTGCTGCCGCGCGATGCTGCGCTTTGCGACGGCGAGTTCGTCACGCTAGATGCCTCGGTCGGGCGCATAGCATCGCAGTTTCTTGTGCCTTATCCGCCAGGTATTCCAATATTCGTGCCTGGCCTGAGGATAACCTCCGCGATGGTAGAGCTTGTAAAGGGCGTCATTGCCTCGGAAGGGGTTGGGGCCGTGCATGGGCTATTCTGCCGCGGCGGACATTCGCCTTGCTATGTTGAGGTGTTGAATCGCGACGAGGAGTCGCGGCTGATGGACAACCGAGTTTTATGATATAAATCCGCGAGGGTCAGACCTGATTGGTGGAGTAGAGAGTGGTGGAGTAGATACAAATTACTGTCCATATTTGCAGCGCTGCCAATATGGACAGTAAAATTGTTATGCGGTTGCCATGTGGTTTGCCCCCTTGGATGGTTTAGGTGCGGCGCCAATTCACCGAATGAAAACATGTCAATTCACCGAACGGAAACGCGTCAATTTACCGAACGCTTCAATGGCCCGACTCCATTGATGGTGGTAAAGAGTGGCGTAATCGTGCGTATGCCTTTATAAACAACAAATTATAATATGTTATAAAAGTTGCGGTTGGAAGGCGATATATGTACCCATACAAGTAAGTCTACCACCCGTACAAGTAAAAAAAACGAGGTGCTGAACTCCGTTATAGACGGCAGAAGAAAGTTTATGGTATAATAAGCATGTTCTCCGGGATTGAACTCCGTGGCAACGGGGGTACGAACGAGAGCCGTTGATGAGCTGTTGGGTTGAAACCGAATGAGCCTTGCTGAGAACGGATCGAAAAGCCTGAAGGGTGGGCGGACGGTCCGGGAGGGGGCGGTGAGGTCGGGAACCGCAGTCGCCGATTGGGAACGTGATGGAGGAGGCTTCCTCCGCGGGCTTGAGCGCGAAAGCGCGGCCTAAGCGTCGTCGGCATCTGGCGAGGCATCGCCTATTCCGGAAATGCGACCGTTGGCGTATTGTACCCTGTGACCGGCGTTCGGTCGCGCAATGCGCCGACACGATAACGAAAGGAATAGGGAATGAAGAAGCCAACCGAACTCAGGGCGATCGACATCGCCGCGGTTCAATCCCGAATGCTCACGATACGAAATCAGCAGGTGCTACTCGACCGTGATGTCGCCGCGCTGTATGGTGTGGAAACGAAGGCGCTCAACCAAGCCGTCAAGCGCAATGAGGATAAATTCCCCGAGGGGTACATTCTGAAGATGACGGACGAAGAATGTTCAAGGTCACAAATTGTTACCTTGAACGGAGGCAGGGGATCAAATCTTAAATATCTCCCGTACGCATTTACCGAGCGAGGGCTCTATATGCTAGCGACCGTGTTGAAGAGCGCACGTGCAACGCAAGCGACATTGGCAATCATCGAGACCTACGCCCAGGTGCGGTCGATGGTTCGAGACATGGAGGCAATACAAACGGAGAAGGCTGGATCGCCGGAACAGGCGAGCCTTCTGACCCGTGCCGGTCATAAGCTTGCCGGGCTTATCGGCGACAATCTATCCACCGTGTCGCGGAAGACGACGATTGAACTGAATCTTGCGCTGCTCAAAATCACCCACGAAGTTAAAAGGGGGAAAGAATGAAGTTCTATGCTGTGTCGGATTTGCACGGACACTTGGAAGGGCTGGATCCTTCTGGGATGGATGCCGTGCTGATAGCGGGCGATTTTGCCGTAATGAATGGGTGGAGCGCGACGCATATGGCCCACCAGTTATGGTGGGTTCAGGATGTCTTCTGCAAGTGGTGTGCGAAACATCCAAAGACGATGTTCTTCGTGGTGCCTGGCAATCACGACCTGTTTGCTGAGCGCAAAGAACTTCGCAAGACGATAAA
>Ga0265298_10008764_pt1 | contig 12112 bp, 15 predicted proteins | sample AusTroGonzalo_MG_3_FD_193486 | JGI IMG/M metagenome (GOLD analysis project Ga0265298, IMG submission 193486) | Bovine rumen microbial communities from tropical cattle in Woodstock, Queensland, Australia - Gonzalo_01 | ecosystem: Host-associated > Mammals > Digestive system > Stomach > Rumen ...
GAATGATACTGGCCTGCGAAGATGTTTGAGCTCAGACCACGGGTCTTGATCTCAATCTTACGAACCTTCTTGATTATTTCACTTGTTTCCATCAGAGCGGTAGCAAATTATTCACTTTTCACTCTTCACTCTTCACTTTTTAAGGCACTTCGACCTTGTTGATGATCTTTGATACAATCTCCTCACTCGTGATATTGGCAGCCTCAGCCTCGTAGGTCAGACCGATACGATGACGGAGTACATCGTGGGCTACGGCTCTCACATCCTCAGGCACCACATAGCCACGACGCTTGATGAATGCATAGGCACGGGCAGCCTTTGCCAGGTTGATGCTGGCACGCGGAGAACCACCAAAGCTGATCATGTCTTTCAGGTCCTTCAAACCATAACGGTCAGGATAACGCGTGGCAAACACGATGTCGGCGATATATTGTTCGATCTTCTCGTCGAGATAAACCTCACCAACAACAGCACGGGCTTTCAGGATTTCCTCTGCCGTCGTAACAGGTGTCACTGTCGGCATCTCACCAGCGATATTCTCGCGGATGATCTTCTTCTCCTCCTCAAGAGAGGGATAGTCGATGACCACCTTCAACATGAAACGGTCTACCTGAGCCTCAGGCAGCGGATAGGTTCCCTCCTGCTCGATGGGGTTCTGCGTAGCCATCACTAGGAAAGGCTTCGGCAATGCAAAAGTCTGACTACCGATGGTCACCTGCTTCTCCTGCATAGCCTCCAGAAGGGCACTCTGCACCTTGGCTGGGGCACGGTTGATTTCATCTGCCAGAACGAAGTTGGCAAACACGGGGCCCTTTTTCACCTGGAACTTCTCGTCCTTCTGCGAATAAATCATCGTACCGATGACGTCAGCAGGGAGAAGGTCAGGAGTAAACTGGATACGACTGTATTCTGAGTCAATCAACTGTGAGAGGGTCTTAATGGCCAATGTCTTAGCCAGACCAGGTACACCTTCAAGCAGGATATGCCCATCGCTCAACAGTCCAATGAGCAGGGAGTCTACCAGATGTTTCTGTCCCACGATGACACGGTCCATGCCCGTTGTCAGATTAGTCACGAATGCGCTTTGTTGTTCAATCCGGATGTTCAATTCACGGATGTCAATTGCTTCTGCCATAATATTTTTCTTTTAACTTTAATTCTCAAATTCTTGATATTTTCTCAATTTGACCGCAAAAGTAGTGATTTTAAAGGATTATCCATACATCTATGTGACTAAATAATATTAAAAAAGTTTCCCAAAACCTAAGTTTTAAGAAACTTTTTCATTATTTCCGTTTTCTGACCATTTTTTAGAGCTTCTTTTTCTTCTTCAGCTCCACTTTTGGAATCTTAATTTCCTGTCCAGCTTTCAGTGGAGAGGCAGCGGTCAGACCATTATAAACTTCGAGATAGCACTCCATTCCTGGTCCTAATGTCCGCTTGGCAAGACGTTGGAGGTTTTCACCCTCTTTCACCTTTGTTTTATAGTCCAGGCCGACGATACGATAAGCACCAGTACGGACACGGGAGTCCATAGCCTCATACTTGTCGAGTTTCACTTCAGCAGGGGCAGTGGCAACAGGCTGCTGCTTGGGAGCCTCAGCGGGTTTCTGAACCTCTGTGGGTTTCTGAACCTCAGGCTTGGGCTGTTCTACGGGTGCAACTACAGGCTTATCAGTCTTCTCTTCAGACGGGGCGGCTTCCTCAGCAGGAGCCTCAACCTTTTCCTCGGGCTGAGTTGCTGGTTCTGCAACAGGCTTGGCTTCTGGCTTCTGAGCTGGAACCTTATTGACTTTCACTATCTTGGGAGCAGGGGCTTCCGTTGGTTCTGCCTGACGATTCCAAGGGAGATAATTGCCCAGCAGATAACCCACGAGCAGTGATATCAGACAGGCAAGAAGCACCATCGGCCACTTCATACCACCAGCTTCGTACTCTTCCTCTTCTTCCTCCTCCACATATTCATCCTCGACGGAAGATTCATCTGATGAAGGTTCGTCTGATGAAGGTTCGTCTGATGAAGGTTCGTCTACTGTCTCTTCTTGCAATTCAGTTTTGTCTGCCTCTGGCTCAGTTAGAGTTTCCTGAATTTCTGGGGATTCCTGTATTTCCGGAGTTTCTGGAGTTTTCGGAGTTTCCTGGATTTCCGGAACTTCCGGCTCAGCTGGAGTCTCTGACACCACAGGGGCGATTGGCTTCTCTGGCTCAACTGTTTCCCCAAGAACGATAGGATCTGGAGCAATAAAATCCACAAGGGGCATCTCAGCCATATCATTCTCATCGTCATCGATATCAGACGTTTCCTCCTCTTTTGGCTCCTTGAAGTCCACACCATCATTAAGCACGACAGTCTCAAACTGCGAGAAGGGCTTGTTGACCAGTTCCTTCATCAAGGCATCTGGCGTGAAGGTAATCTTGTTATGACCTTCGATGAGTACACGCTCTCCCGTATTCACATTCACGCTCTCACGGGAATCCACATCGATGATCTTAAAGGTACCAAGACCTTTCACCTTGACCATCTTATCCTTCTCCAAAGCCTTACGGATCAGATCGAACATCTTAGTAGCGAAACGGTTGGCTTCCTTCTTGCCCAGTCCGTTCTGCTTAACCAGCTTATCGGCAATATCCTGAATCGTAACCTTTCCCATCACTCGTCTCCTCCATTCTTTATCTGTTCCTTCCAATTCGCATTCGGCTTGAAGTTCAGCACCAGTTTGGGCGGAACAAGCATCCGTTGACCTGTCGATGGATTCACCATCACGCGCTCCATCTTCTTCTTGACCTCAAAAGTCCCGAATGCCGGAACAAGCACCATGTTGTCTTCCTGGAAGACGTCTCCCATCGTCTCAACGATCACATTGACCATCTTCTGCGTGTCTTCAGGCGAATAGCCCGTATGCTCCGCTAATTCCAAAATAAAATCTTTATTAGTCATAATCACAGAATGATTGTTGTTCCATATAAATCAAATTCCTCCGAGTCAGTGATCAGCACATCATAGAACGTGCCGACTGTCAGTTCCCGTTCTGCAACGGGTATCAACACCTCCGGATCCACCTCTGGCGAACAGAACTCCGTACGTCCGATATAGTAGTCACCCTCCTGACGGTCGATGATAACCTTCAAGGTCTTGCCCACTTTCTCGGCCTCCAGTTCCTCACTGATATGCTGCTGGATGCGCATCAGCTGATCCAGCCGACGCTGCTTCACCTCCTCTGGCACATCGTCGTCATAGTGCTCTTCTGAATAGGTGCCTTCTTCCTCAGAGTAGGCAAAAGCACCCATCCTTTCGAAACGCGCCCACTTGACGAACGTCTTCAATTCCTCAAAGTCCTCCTCCGTCTCTCCTGGGAAGCCTACCATCAGCGTGGTACGGATATGGATGCCTGGCACCTCCTTACGCAGCCGTTCCACCAGTTCGTAGGTCTCCGCCTTGGTCACATGGCGCTGCATCCGACTCAGCATATTGTCAGAGATATGCTGGAGGGCGATGTCAAGATACTTACACACATTGGGTTTCTCCTGCATCACGCGCAACAGGTCCCAAGGGAAGTGCGTCGGATAGGCATAGTGCAGTCGGATCCACGCCACACCAGGGATATCGGCCATCTGTTCAATCAGTTCAGCGATATGCTGACGGCCATCGATATCGACACCATAATAGGTCAGTTCCTGGGCAATGACATTGAATTCCTTGGTACCCTCTTCCACCAGTTGACGAACCTCATCGAGGATCTCCTCCATCGGACGACTCTGATGACGACCTGTAATCAGCGGGATGGCACAGTAGGCACAATGACGGTCGCAACCCTCACTGATCTTGATATAAGTATAATGGGAGGGTGTGGTGATATGGCGATGACCTTCACATGCCACAAATTGCTCGCCCTCCAGATCCTTCAACAGATTCCGATAATTGAACTTCCCATACCAGCCATCCACCTCAGGAATCTCCTTCTCGAGGTCGGCGAGGTAACGTTCTGAAAGACAGCCCATCACAAAGAGTTTCTCTATCCTGCCCTCCGTCTTGGCCTGGGCAAACTCCAGGATCGTGTTGATGCTCTCCTCCTTGGCATCGGCAATGAAGCCACAGGTATTCACGACGACGATCTCACCTTGCGGGTCATCACTATCGTGGGTACAGTGATAGCCATTGGCCTCCATCAGGCCCATCAGCCATTCACTGTCCACAAGATTCTTTGAACAACCCAGCGATATGATATCAATCGTCTTTTTCACCTTCAATCAGTTGCGGTAGCAAATTCTTCACTCTTCACTCTTCATTCTTCACTCATCACTATTCACTCTTGAACAGCGAGTCTACAAACTGACGTTTGTTGAACAGCTGCAAGTCTTCCATCTTCTCGCCGAGGCCGATATACTTCACAGGCACCTTCAATTGGTCGGAGATACCGATGACCACCCCACCCTTGGCCGTACCGTCGAGTTTGGTGATAGCCAACGATGTGATCTGGGTGACGGCGGCAAACTGTTTGGCCTGTTCAAAGGCGTTCTGTCCTGTCGAGCCGTCGAGCACGAGCATCACCTCGTCTGGGGCCTCAGGCAGCACCTTCTTCATCACGTCCTTGATCTTCTTCAACTCGTTCATCAGGCCCACCTTGTTATGCAGACGGCCTGCCGTATCAATCAGCACGACGTCAGCACCATTGGCTTTGGCACTTGAGAGGGTGTCGAAGGCCACGCTGGCAGGGTCGCTGCCCATCTGCTGCTTCACCACAGGCACGCCAACGCGCTCACCCCAGATGCAGAGCTGCTCCACAGCTGCGGCACGGAAGGTATCGGCAGCGCCTAGATACACCTTCTTGCCTGCCTGTTTGAACTGCCAGGCCAGCTTGCCGATGGTCGTGGTCTTACCCACACCGTTCACACCCACCACGAGGATCACATAGGGCTTATGGTCGCTGGGCAGGTCCCAGTTATCCTGGTCTTCCGTATTGTTCTCTGCCAGCAGGGCTGCTATCTCATCGCGCAGGATGGCATTCAGTTCCGATGTACTCACATACTTGTCACGGGCCACACGCTCCTCAATCCTTTCGATGATCTTCAGCGTCGTGTCCACACCCACGTCAGAGGTAATCAGCACCTCCTCGAGGTTGTCCAGCACGTCGTCGTCGACCTTTGATTTTCCTGCAACGGCACGCGCCAATTTATCAAACACACTCGTCTTGGTCTTCTCCAGACCCTTGTCGAGCGTCTCTTTCTTATCCTTATTAAAAAAGCCGAATATTCCCATATCTCATTAATTAACGATGCAAAGATAATAATTTTTGCCGATATGCACAAAAAAAGAGGCCGCAAAATGACTTGCAGCCCCGATTTTTATGTGAAATGTAATGTTTAGTTCTTGAAGAAGTCCTTGACGGCCTCGTTGGGAACCATCTGCTCGTCGAAGATGTAAGCACCAGTCTTGGGGCTCTTCACCATCTTGATAACCTTTGTGTAAGCGCGACCATCCTTTGAACCTTCGTGGAGGGTAGCAACGGTTTTCTTTGCCATAGTTCTTTAACTTTTTACTTTATTACCTTGGTTTACCCTTACTTGATCTCCTTGTGAAGTGTCATCTTCTTCAGGATGGGATTGTACTTCATCAGCTCCATACGCTCAGGCGTATTCTTACGGTTCTTGGTGGTAATATAGCGGCTGGTGCCGGGCAGACCACTGTTCTTCTGCTCAGTGCACTCCAGAATCACCTGAACGCGATTTCCTTTTGCTTTCTTGCTTGCCATTGTATTGTTCCTCCTTATTATTAGTTCTCAACATTACCCCAGCCAATGACATTCTTCTCGAGCTCGTTCCAATTCAGATAGCCCTTGTCGACGGCCTGACGGATGGCTGCGTCCAGTCCCACCTTGTTAATCATGCGGAGACCGGCAGCACTGATCTTCAGTCTGATCCAGCAATTCTCTTCTACCCAGTAGAACTTCTTGCTGAAGAGGTTGACATCAAAGCTTCTCTTCGTGTGGTGCTTTGAGTGAGACACATTGCAACCTATCTGTGCCTTCTTTCCTGTAATTTGACAAATCTTAGACATTTCTATCTACTTTTTACTTGTGATTTACACTTACTTATTCCAAACAGGGTGCAAAGGTACACATTTTACTTGAGATTCAAACCACAGATCGGGCTCAAAGGGCAAGAATTATATTTTTTTAACCTTCAAGCATGGGACGGGGCTCATTTTCCTCCTTCAGGAAGTTCAAAAAGAGCTCCATGGCGTGGTTTGTGGCGATGGCCAGATTGATGTCGCGACCGTGATCTTCCTGTACCATCATCGTCACCACACGATCCGGTTTGCCGCATGCCAGCCAGATGGTTCCGACGGGGATATCCTTCGTGCCACCCGTAGGACCGGCAAAGCCCGTAGCGGCGATGGCATAGTCCGTCTGCAAAGCCTTGCAGGCACCCTTCACCATCGCGATGGCCACCTCCTCACACACGGCAGTCTTCTCTTCCAGCAGCTGATGATCCACACCCAACAGCCGCTCCTTGACCTCATCGACATAAGAGATGATGCCACCCTTGAAATACTTTGAGGCACCAGGCACGGCAATCATGGCCTCACCAATCCTGCCACCCGTACAACTCTCTGCCGTACTCACTGTCTTCTCCGTCTCCCAGAGAATCTCACTGATATCCCTACTAGTAATCTTACTTTCAAAATCCATATCTTTACTTTTTACTTTTTTACCTTTTTACCTTTTTTACCTTTTTACCTTTACTCAAACGTCACTTTGCTGAAGGCGGGGGCATCGATGGGACAGAACTCCTTGTCGAGATACTTGTAGTAGCCCACGATACCGATCATCGCCGCATTGTCCGTCGTATAGCTGAACTTGGGGATATAGATGGTCCAGCCATAACGCTTTGCAGCATCGTAGAAGGCATTGCGGAGTCCGTTGTTCGCACTCACGCCGCCAGCCACAGCCACATGCTTGATGCCCGTCTGCTTCACAGCCTTCTTCAGCTTCTTCATGAGGATGTCTACAATCGTCCACTCCAACGAGGCCGCGATGTCCTCCTTGTGTTTCTCGATGAAGTCGGGATCCTCCTTCACCCACTTTTGCAGCGAGTAGAGGAACGAGGTCTTCAGGCCAGAGAAGCTGTAGTCGAGGTTAGGGATGTTCGGCTCTGCGAACTTGAAAGCCTTCGGATTGCCCTGACGCGCCAACTTGTCAATGATCGGACCACCGGGATAACCCAGTCCCATCACCTTCGAGCACTTGTCTATCGCCTCACCTGCCGCATCGTCGATCGTCTGTCCCAGCACCTCCATATTGTTATAGGCATTCACCTTCACAATCTGCGAATTGCCGCCACTCACCAACAAACACAGGAATGGCAGCGGTGGTATCTTCTCCCCTCCTAAGTTCTTGGACGAGCCAAGCGGCAAAGCCGAGCGAGGAGGGGTGCCGTCAGGCGGGGTGGTCTGAACCGCCTTTACATCCGCCTTTACATCCGCCTCTCTTATAAAGTGCGCCATCACGTGTCCCTGCAGATGGTTCACATCTATCAAAGGTATTCCTAATGATCTGGCGAACCCTTTGGCAAAGCTCACGCCCACGAGCAGCGACCCCATCAGTCCAGGACCTCTTGTGAAAGCCACAGCCGACAGTTGTTCCTTCGTGATTCCAGCCCTTTTGATGGCCTCATGCACCACAGGCACCACATTCTGCTGATGCGCCCGCGATGCCAGTTCCGGCACCACGCCGCCATACGACTCATGCACCGCCTGCGAAGCCGTCACGTTCGACAACAGTACCCCATCCTTGAGCACTGCCGCCGACGTATCGTCGCAACTCGACTCTATACCTAATATATATATATCCTTATCCATTAATATGTCAATATTTCCACACCGTGCTCCGTCATCAGCAGCGTATGCTCCCACTGGGCACTGGGCTTCTCGTCTTCCGTGATCACCTCCCAGCCATACGGATCGTCGGCATCGATGAACACCTTCCACGTGCCCATATTGATCATCGGCTCGATTGTAAACACCATGCCTGGCACGAGCAGCATGCCCGTCCCACGATGACCATAGTGGTTCACGTCAGGATCCTCGTGGAAGGCATTCCCCACCCCATGACCAGCCAGGTCGCGCACGATGCCATAGCCGTATTTCTTGCAGTGCTTCTCAATTGCGTGGCCGATGTCGCCCACAAAACCATAAGGTTTGGCGGCCTCCATGCCGATCTCCAGACACTCCTTGGCCACACGCACCAGCTGTTCCTTCTCAGGCGACGTCTTGCCGATGATGAACATACGACTGGCGTCGGCATAGTAGCCGTCGAGGATGGTGGTGAAGTCCACATTGATGATGTCGCCTTCTTCAAGCACATCCTCCTCCTTGGGCACACCATGACATACCACCTCATTAATCGAAGTGCACACCGACATCGGGAACGGAGGTGTATCCTCATCGCCGCCATAGTTCAGACATGCAGGGATGGCGTTGTGCTCCTCGCAGTATTTACGGCAGATCTGGTCTATCTCCAGCGTGTTCATCCCTTCATGGATGACAGCAGCCACCGCGTCGAGCACACCAGTATTCACCACACCCGCCCTGCGGATGCCCTCTATCTGTTCGGGCGTCTTGATCAGTTCACGCGTCGGAACCAACTTGCCCTTGTTCTCCCAGTACATGATGGTCTTGTCCATCTCCGTAGGCTCCTGCCCACTCAGACAATGCCATCTTCTCTTCTTATTAAAAGCGCTCATACACCTTATTATATATAATATAGCAGCGGACTCTTTCAAAATCCGCTGCAAAGGTAGTGCAAATCGAGCGAAATGCAAAATAAATCGCGATTTATTTTCATTTCCGAGATGCAGCCTACCCACCCCCAACACCCCACCGACGGACGTTACTTTTGACAGAAGTAAACATTATTTACCAACACCCCAAACCACCTCAACCGCCCTATTTCCGTGCTTTTCTACCCCTTAGACTTTGGACTAAGGAAACTCCGACTTTCCAGCCTTTAAACTCAGACTTTCATGCCATGAAACTCCCAGTTTCCTTAGAGCTTACTATCCGAGCTTTTACATACTCTAATTCTGTAAAGAAATATCAATGCACATTGCACGTTACATACGGTTTTAACTCAACGTTTTTCAGGGAAAGAATGCGACAAAACGACAAAGCGACAAAGCGACAAATGCATAAGTCCAATTAATGCTTGAATAACGACATATATTCTAATTATATATTATATTATTATATATTATAATATATAATAATATAATATATAATTAATTTCTGAATATCTACTTTTGAATACACCATTTGTCGCTTTGTCGTTTTGTCGCATTGTAGCCAAATCAAAGCCGTGTCTTGTACTGAAATATTGGACTGTCGCTCGTTGCTTCCATGTTCGTTCCAAAACAAAACAATATATTAAATAATGTGTAAAATTCACCCATATAAGAACCATTCTCATCAATTATCATTATCTTTGCGAGTAAATACAGATCATCGACATGAAACCAGCAAAGATTTTCCAACAATACATCTGGCTCGTCAATACATTGCGCCAGTACAAACGGCTCTCACTCGAAGAGATCAGCGATCTGTGGGTGAAAGACCAGGTGATAGGCGGCAGTCCTCTCACTCGTGCCTCTTTCATCCGCCACAAGGATGCTATCCTCAACATGTTTGGTATCATCATAGAATGTGACCTTGATCGTGGCTACAAATACTACATCGCCAATCCTGAGGTGCTCGACGATGAAAGCATCGAGCGATGGATGCTCTCCACGCTGACCGTCAGCACTGTGCTTTCCGACAGTGTCAGCCTCCGAGAGCGAATCCTACTGGAGAACGTGCCCGCTGGTGAGGAATACCTGCAGACCATCATTCAGGCCATTAAGACAAACCGTCGCCTGCTGATCACCTACCAGCGTTTCGGCAACGAGAGCTACGAGAAGATCATTTCTCCCTACGCACTGAAACTCTTCCACCAGCGCTGGTACCTGCTGGCCTTTACGGGTCGTCATTATGCCACCTATTCGCTCGACCGTATGCTGGCTGTCAGCCTTACAGACGAGACCTTCGAGATGCCAGATGACTTCTCACCACAGGACTATTTCTCAGAGTACTTTGGTGTACTGACGGACGAGACGCCTTTGGAACATGTCGTCATACGAGCCTATGGCAGAACGCCAGATTATCTGCGCACCCTGCCTCTGCACGCCACCCAGCGTGAGTTGTCACAGACAGACGAATACACCGATTTTTCCATCGACATACGCCCTACCCCCGACTTCATAGGTCAGCTTCTGAACCATGCCGACGGCATCGAAGTGCTCGAACCAGCCGCCTTTCGTCTTAAAATCCGTGAAATCATAGAGAAAACTCTTAATAGATATTAAATCCCCGAGGGGTGTCTCGACTTTTGCAACACCCCCTGTCCTATCTTTGCCTTCGAAAAGTTTAATTTAAAAAGGTAAAGTTATGGCAGGATTATTTTTAATGTTTATTGTGGCTGTCATCCTCGTAGAAATGCTGGGAGGCTATGCCAAAGTGTTTAATTAAAAACAGTAATGTGTTATGGTAGCAAAGAAAATTTATTTCATGGATTGTCACCTCGCAGGACGTAAGTATCACGATGCAGATGAGGTGTGGGATGAGTTGAAGGTTGGAACTAACTTAAAACTGGAACGTGACAAGGAGAATCGTAACGATGCGAATGCTGTGGCCGTAATCTATGAGCGCAAGAACAAGAAGGATGAAGTTGAGGATGAGTTCCTTATTGGTTATATCCCTCGTACAGATAACGTGACCATTGCTGGTTTCCTCGAAATGGGTTGGAATACTATTTTTGAGTGTCGTATCAGTAAAATCAATCCTGATGCCCATCCGGAGAATCAGGTACACCTCACGATCCGTGTTAAGCGTAATCCAAGTGTTATGAAGGGGGCCTGAAGATGATACTAGTGGATTTCATAATGACCAGACTGTTTAAATTGGCAGAGTATGTATGTGGCAGATGCTCGCGCTCACCCAGCGAGCCTGCCGCTACAGCTCCTCAGGAAATAGACACCACCATCCATTTCTCTAATGAGGACAAAATGGTGGAAGGAGAATTGTTTAAATAGTAATGTACACATGGGACAAATTAACTACGATAAACTGCACGAGATGATTACTCGCTGTGAATGGACATTTGCGAAGACGATGCCATTTGCCCCTCATGAGTATATTGTGAGGGACAAGTGTCCGTTGACTGACGAGGAGTTTGTGTATTTCGTGGATATGCAGCGTCAATACGGCATTAAGGAGCGTTGGGGCAGGTACAACAATCCCTATCTCTACATCGATGACTACAAGTATTGGACGATGGGGGCACCAATGGAAGAAACTAAGGTAATGAATCGTGCAAAGGCCTGCGTGGTCGAGGATGCACATAAACTATATGGAGGAATGAAAGAGGCAGAAGGTAACGACTATGTTGATGAATATATCCACAAGAAACTGGGGTTAAAGCCTAAAGATAAAGGCTATACAATCAATCTGATTAGTGGAAGATTGGGCGAGATAGATGCTTGTGTCAAACATCTGAGACGAATCAGAAATAACTATTGCAGTGAGTTGATGAATGAATGGAGCAAACAGCTATCAAAAGACTTCCCCTGCTGTAAGAAGTGTGAGTTTCTGGATCATACAGATGTTATGTATACAGGCATTACTATTCCATATAAGGACATACCAGATGCCATCGCCATCCGCATACATGCTGAAAGGGGTAGCCTGATTTATGGTTTTACCTATATGCCAAAGATACAGGAAATGAGAGATGAACTACAAGAAAGCTTAAGCTATTTTGGGCTTTGCAATGACCTGATCAAAGGCAAAGACTGGCTGTATTATAAATATACAACTTATGAAGATGGATATGTGAAATTGAAGGAACTGATAGAAGGAATGATATAAGTAACAATTACATGATTATTGAAAGATTATAGAAGTGTCCCGTTAAAATTGGGACGAGTTAAATATTAATCAAATAGCCCCGGAATGAGGGGACCAAGTTGCTCTTTGACTTCATTGAAATTAGTCTTTTCGAACAGTTCTCTGAGAGGTGTCTTG
>Ga0265298_10008765_pt1 | contig 12112 bp, 10 predicted proteins | sample AusTroGonzalo_MG_3_FD_193486 | JGI IMG/M metagenome (GOLD analysis project Ga0265298, IMG submission 193486) | Bovine rumen microbial communities from tropical cattle in Woodstock, Queensland, Australia - Gonzalo_01 | ecosystem: Host-associated > Mammals > Digestive system > Stomach > Rumen ...
GCGATTTTGGGCGCGGATTCTACATGGGCACGGAGAAAACGCAACCATTAACGCTCATTTGCCACGGAGAGTCGCCGAAGTTCTACGAAATCGACTTTGACTTGGATGGATTGCGCGTTCATCATTTCAACCCAGACATCGAATGGGCGATGTTCGTTGCATGGAACAGGCGGGTGATACCCGAAAGGTTCAGATCTCATTACGACGAGAAATTTCTGCCGATTGCGCGGTCAAGCGATGTGATAGCCGGTAAGATCGCCAACGACCGCATGGTCGTGGTACTAGACTGGTTCTTCAATGGATTCATTACCGATGTTGGGCTGTTGTTGTCGTTGCAGGCGCTCGGACTCGGCGATCAATACTGCGCGTTGACGCCTGATGCCTGTAACCATGTAAAGGTGGTTTCAGAAAAAGCATTGTCGGCCAACGAGTGTGCAAATCTGCGCGCAAAATCCCAAAACCAGCGAAGCCTTGCCGTGAAGATGGTTGACCGTATTCGATTGGAACATCGTCGCGACGGACTGTTTTTCTCGGAGATTATCGAGCAAGAGACCGGGAGGTCGTGGACATGACGCTTGATGTCTTCCAGATGCAGCAGTGTGACAATCAGGGGCGACTCTTCGAGAGCCTTGACCGGCGCGATATTGATGCCAAGGTATTTATCAAGGCGTTCATGAATTCTCGGGCGGCGGCAGGGCTGGACTCGACCTTTGACCATTTTCAGTGGGCGGGCAACGAATACATCTACGAGGATGTTGTGGAGGAGTTCGACCTCAAGCCGATGTCCAATCCGCCGCGCTACAACACCGAGGCACTCTACTGGGGCGGATACATCACCCGCTACTGGCACTACCTCTCGGGCGAAACGATGAAGGAAATCTACGCTCAATGCGATGAAACCCGTCTCTTGCAATGCTACGGCTTCCACTCTGAAGCCAACGAAATGGCCATCGCCGACATCAAGGCGATAGCACAAAACGAGGCTAGGGGAAATATGGTATAATATGAGCCGATTTTGAAAAGAAAGGTTGGCGAATGTCACGTACAACTCTTAAATTGAAATTAGAGAACTACAAGGCGATAAGGGATGCAACTATCGCACTTGATGACATTACTGTGCTTTCTGGTGTCAATGCTTCAGGGAAGAGTACCATTGCACATGCTTTCCATAGTATCATAAACCTCAGTGCAACCTACAATGAATGGGCTATTAGGTCAGCATGGTCAGACATTGCGCCGCTTGTATGGGAAATGGCAAGCTTGGCAGGGCGCTTGTCGCAGGGAAATGGTTACGAGGGGGGGGCACTGAACAATGCTATTGTTGATGATTTTGAGCGCAATCTGCTTCTGCGCCCGTATTCGGACACAGTCAAGGCCGTGAGTAATGTCTTGTCAAATATAGGGGAATTGATTGCAGCTCGTAAGAATGATGAAAGTGCAACAAGAGCCTTTGACGTGTTTCTTAGAAATATCTCAAAGGATAGTGAGGTAACAGTCGAGAACTATATTGCGAATGTCACTCGGAAGTTGTCTAGATCGCAGGAGAAATACGATGACCTAATTCGCCAACGTGTTTACACGGCATACAATGTAGTTTCCCCCGCGATGCGTGAGTGGTTAATGTTCCCTGGGGTGATTTGCTTTTCGGAGAGCGATACTGTTGTATATCATACAGAAAAAGGACAACAAGGCAATGCCCAGCCGATTTCGGACTTGAAAGAAATCTATGGGGTGAAGAGGGCGATATACATAGAGTCTCCGTGGACGAGCATCCCAAGGCTGCAGAACGACGGCCGGCTCGACATGAAAGACGGATATGTTTATCCTGTCGGCAAGTTACGTAATCAACCGAAATTGGGGTTGTTCGAAGTTCTGAACGGTAGCCTGAAAAACGAAGACGGACATTGGCAATATCTGCGCAAGGATGGTTTATCACCGATCGACCTCTCGATATGCGCGACAGGCATGAAGGCATTGTCCATACTCGAAATTCTGTATGACGGAGGATATCTGGATGATGACACGCTCTTGATTGTCGATGAACCCGAAGCCCACTTGCATCCACAATGGGTATTCGAGTACGCAAAGATTCTCGTGGCGTTGAACCGCAGGCATCAGGTGCGCTTGCTCATCACCAGCCACAATCCGGACATGGTCAACGCCATCAAAACCATTGCCGATGAAGAAGGAGTGGAGGGCTTGCGCTTTTACGTGTCGGAATCTGTTGACGATAGTCCGTACGATTTCACTTATCGAGACCTTGGACGTGATATCGAGCCGATCTTTGCGACATTCAACAAGGCACTCGACAGCATAGAAGCCTACCGGGGGCGGGATTGATGCGTATCTTGTCCGACCAAGACGGCGCGATGTTTCTTGAGGATACTGTTCACCCGGTATCCTGTGAGCGTATTGGCCTCAAGGACGGGATGCAGAAGATGTTTGATGACGGTGTTTCTGCGCTTGACTCCAACACGGATTTGGATGCCGTTGTGCGCGATGGCGCACGGAACGAACTTGAGAAAGAGCGTCACATCTGTGATGGGATTGCAGATTCGCTTTATGTGGTGAACGGCGACGCATGGTCGAATCGGATTGATACGGAAGCTAGTCAGCCCTTTGCAAAATCCATCGATCTGCTTGTGCCTGTTGACGAGGATGGCTTGTCGTCTATCCTTTTTGTGGAGGGCAAGTTGGGTCTCGCTCCTCGCGAACTGAGAAGTCGGTTGCGCAATCCAAGCTATGCCGATGTGGTGGAGAAGTATTGCGAGACCAAATCCAAGGTTTGCCGCGAGCGTCCGGTTCCAGTTTGCCACACAATGGATTTGATTGTGCCTGTTGCCGTGTGTGAAGTAGCTCGGAACACGTTCGCCCGCCGAAACATTACGAACACGATATGCAGCATTGTTCCGATGGATGCTTGGAATTTCCTTTCAGGTATCGGAGCGATGAGGTCAGAAGGAACCTTAAGTGAGTGAGTTCATCCAGAACCTGTCGCAGAGGTTGTTTTGGGATGTCGATCCCGAGACGATCGATGAACGCACGCATTGCCGGTACATCATCCAGCGCGTGCTGGAGCGCGGGAGCTTGGAGGATATTCAGGCGACGATCGCCCACTATACCATGCCGGTCATAATTGCAGAGGCGCAACAGATACGCTCGCTTGACCCTGTGACGCTCGCTTTCGCCGCCTGTCTCGGAAACGTCAAGGAGGATACTTTCAGGGCGTGTCAAAGAGGACTCAAGCAATGACAAAGACGATATCGGTTTTTCGCGATGCGCCGCCGAAGGAGGACTACTCCTGGGCATTGGCGCTGGACGATGGTCAGCGGATCGATCTGGCAACGCGACTTGTTGCCGATTTGTGGTCGGCGTCGCATGGCGGAGAGCCTTTCCCCGCAATGGATCGCACGGTCGTGAAGTTCACAGCTTTGGCAAATAATCTTTGAGGAGACAAACGAAATGAAAAAGACAATTGCGATGATGGTGGCGGCGATGGCGGCGGCCATTGTTGTCGCTGTCTTTTTCGTTTTCAAAAATCACAAGATTGATCGAAGGAATGATATCGGCTATCGCGCGGAGCTGGCTGGGCTGGTCGAATCACAGAGGAGCGCGGCAGGCGAGGCGGCGCGGTTGAGGCGCGAGTTGGTGGGGGTGGATTTCGAGGCGCTCGCGGCGCGGCGCGAGAAGGCGGGCGACGAGGAGAAAAAGTCGATTGACGGACTCTTCGCCAAGCGAGCGCGTGCGGAGCGTATGGAGAAGGAAGTCGTGAGGCTGCAGAATGAGGCGCGGCAGCGCGTCGCTGCGCGGCGGCAGAAGGAAGCGGCGGAGATGGGTAATTTTTAGCCGCAAAGAACGCAAAGAGCGCAAAGGAAATTTAAAAAGAAAACAATCTAAACAAGGAGGCAGGAAAATGAACAGGAAGATGATGACGATGGTGGCGACGGCGGCAATGGCTTTCGCGGCAAATGCGGCGAAAGAGTATGTCGATGGCTACACATGGGAATACACCGTATCGGGCGGTGCCGCGACGGTGACAGGTGTGGAACCGGCGAGTGGGGACATTGTGATTCCATCGACCTTAGGAAATGTTCCAGTCCGAACGATAGGAGCATATGTTTTTAGTCGTAAAGGTGCCTCTTCGGTAATTATCCCAGAGGGGATTTCGCGCATAGAGGGATATGCTTTTTATGGCTCGCACGCTATGGTTACCATACCGTCAACAGTGACATACATTGGAGCTCATGGGGTATCGTTTAGCACTATTGTTAAATGGACTTTGTCGCCCGATATTCATCTAGATAATTATGCTGTTTCTAGCTCTATGAGTTCATGTGTTTTCTTTTTATCTACCGATATCCCGTCTTGCTTTGTTGATGGCAAATATGACACTTCTACTGGTGTGTCTCATGATAGGTATAATTACTATCATTTGATAAATGCGAAGAGCTTTTATGTTAAAAGGGCTAAGGCTTCAAAGTGGCAAGAATTCTTTGGTTATAGTAAATTCGCTGGTTATCTCGATGACGCGCCGGAGGTGGAGATTGTCTCGGCCGGGGTGAGGGAGAACGATCCGACGGTTATGGATGTCGTTTACAAGGTTTATAGTGATAAGGCGAGTGTGAAAGTCCGGGCGTTGGCGTTTCAGGATGGTCAGCGGAGCCTTGCTAAAGTTGTGCCGGTCAAGACGCTTATCGAAGGGACTGATGCCAACATCGGCGACAGCGTGACGGCGAATGTCGAACATAAGCTTTCGTGGAAGGTTTCGACGGACTGGGCGACGGATCTTGCCAAGGTGAAGTTCGAGGTGCTGGCAGTGGAGGACGATATCCTGCCGCTGGAACTTCAGACGATTCCTGCGACGGCGAACCATGCGGCGATGAAGATTTCGTGGAACAAGATGACTGACGTCAAGGTGTTCGACGCGCTTCTCTGGCTCTACGCGAGCGGCGACACGGGGCTCACGCTTACAAACGGACAGCTTAAGTACGGCGGCACTATTCTCGCGAGCGGCACGGGCATATACAACGGACAGAGTGCGGTTACATACATCTTCGGCAAGATGGGTTATGGGGTGTTGGACGGCGACAATTTGACTTACGCCCGTCGCGTGACGCAGCTCGACCTGCCGACGAGTGGCGTGCAGCAGTTTGCGGTCAAGACGATTGCGCAGTAAGGGGGTGTGCCGATGAAGGGACACATCCGAAAATTGGTGGCGGCGGTCGCGCGGGACGCGCGACCCTACCATGCGGCGCGATGGGGGCATCGCGCCCTGCCAAGTGTGGCGCTTGCGGCCATAATGGCGCTTCAGTTGCACGCCGAGGTCGTCCACGTCTATGAGCAACGGTCGCTCGGCGGGACGATAGAGATACTTTCTGACAAGATGGTCGATACGAATGTCAAATACACGTCGCAGAAGGCGGCGGCGGTCGATGGCTACATCTTCACGGGCTGGACGACTTCGACAACGCAGGCGTTCGAAAATAGGACGCCGTGGGGATGTTCCTATAACTACGTGGAGTTCATGCCCTACGAGGACACGATCCTCACGGCGAACTACGTAAGCGCGTCGCTCGACAGCGATCGTGACGGCATGGCGGATGGTTACGAGTTCTACTGGTACGGCAATCTGTCCAAGCAGCCGAGCTACGATGGCGACGGTGACGGCTACACCTTCTCGCAGGAAGTGCAGTACGGGATGAATCCTCACTTCTTCGACGATGAGGTCAAGGCAGGCGTCGTGTGGAATGACGGCGAGAAGCTTGACTACAACCCATACGGCTACCGCATGTACAGGGTGCGGAGCGAGCCAGAAGGCGAGTTGTTCGAGACGTATTGGGCTTATGCGAAGCCGGGTACTACGATTACGACTGCGAAGCAGAACCGCCAGACAACGACATTCGCCTATTGGGAGGTCGGTGGAGTGCGGCAGTGCGACGAATTTGGCCGTGCGCTAAATCAGGCGATCTTCACAATGCCCGACACAGACATCGAGATTGTCGCAGTGTGCGTGAGCAACGCTGATTTGCGTGAGCAGTACTACTGGTATGGCGCGGCAAGGGACATGAACAGCGATTCCGACGGCGATGGATTCTACCTCTTCGAGGAAGTCGCGATGGGGACGAGTCCGCTGTTCCCTGACGAACATGTGAAGGGCATTACGTGGCGAGACAGCGACTCTATGCTGTACAATCCGTACGAATACCGAACCTATACGATGCGTTCGGAGCCAGAAGGGGCGCTCTTTGAGACGGTTGTCGAATCCGTGCGCCCCGAAACTGTCTTGACTACAAAGAGACTTGACCGACTGACGACCTCGTTCGCGCAGTGGAAGATGGATGGTGTCCGCCAGGAGGACGAATTCGGCAGGGCATTGAGCGAGGTGACGTTTACTATGCCGTTCAGGGATGTCGAACTCGTAGCTGAGACACGGTCTGACGAGACGGAGAAAGAGCAAATCTACTGGTATGGCACGACTGGGGTTTCGCTTGACTCCGACACGGATGCCGACGGGTTGACATTCGCCGAAGAGATTGCGCAGGGTACGAATCCCAAGTTCCCCAATGAAACGATCAAGAGCGGTGTCGTCCATAACGAAACCGAGCAGATGGAGATGAACCTCCAGCCCTACGAGCAGGTACAAGGGGCGATCGTCGATGACCAGTTCAAGCACTTCTTCACCTCACCGATTGCAGGCAATGAGGCGCGTAGCGAGACTTTCGGAAATGGCGGCGAGATATGGCCGGTTGTCTGGGATTTGAACGGCGATGGGCTTTTTGACATTGTGGTTTGTTGGATGGGCGGTCATCAAACTTTCATCAATGTCGGCTATCACGGCAATCCCGAGTTTGAAGCCCGCACTGATGTTTCTACCAACGGCATTGACCTCGCTATGAACGATGTTGCTTGTCTCGCAGGACTTTCACTCGATGTGGCGGCACCGGAGGATGCCTTGAGTGCCACCACCAACGGCGCGACGCTGCTGGTTTCCGATTCTGCTGGGCGAATCTGGTACTACAAACAACCAACAACCAACAACCAACTACCATCTACCAACTACCAACTCCAACACAAAGTTTGGGGCGGCTCGCACGCGGGATTTGCCGAGGGGTTGAGATTGGCGGCAGTGGATTGGGATGAGGACGGCGACCTTGACTGCCTTGCTGGCACGTCGGCGGGCAAGCTGATGCTGCTGCGCGATCCGAAGGTGGGCCGCCCCACCAACCTCAAGGCCGAAGCTGGTGTCGATACGGTAGTGCTCACTTGGGATCCAAATCAGCAATCGCGCATTCGCGGGTATCGGCTCTATCGAGCCGATGGGAACGGGGAATGGGGAACGGGGAACGGGGAGGCGTTCGCAAAAGTTGCCGAGCCGCAGCTGCCAACCTACCGCGATGCGCCGCCGGAGATCACGAGCTACGATTACAAGGTGTCCAGCGTGAGTCGCTTCTACACGGCAGGCAATTCTACGCCGACAATTACCGAGTCTCCTGCGACCGAAGCGGTGCGTGCCACGCTGGGCGGCGTGACATTCGGGTGGCATGATGTCAACGCCAAACTTGGCGAGCGGGTGGAAGTGGTCATTTCCATTGAAAACGCGCTCAACTACAATGTGGCTGGCAAGACGCAGTCGCTGACGTATGATCCAGAATATCTGAGGCCGATAGAGGTTGTCAAATCAGGCATTACGGAGAATATCGAGATGACGGATTTGGCGCAGAACGGCAACTGGACTGTGACGATGTCAAGCGGTGTGCTGCCCGCCGGAAGCGGAAGGTTTCTGACGTTCGTGTTCGAGGCGCTCAAGGAGGGAACGACTACGGCTGGTGGCGCGATGGTGACAATCTTAGTCGCTTCGCGATACTTCCTGGGCGATGTGAATGGTGATGGCGTGCTTACAAAGGCTGATGCGCAGCTTCTTGCTATGTTGAAGAACGGAAATGGTAAGTGGAACGCCGATGAGCTGAAGGCGGGCGACTTCAACGGGAACGGCAAGCTGGACAACGCCGACTACCAGGCGTTACGGGCGTTGCTTAAGGATATGGGGGTGTTGTGATGAAAAATGCGATTACCACATTTGGGCTTTTCGTCCTGCTTGCGTCTCAGGCGTCGGCGTACACGGTTTCCGTTGACACCTACGTGGCGAATGCGGGCAAGACCGTGACAGTGCCGGTGATGATCGACGACGTCGCCGGGCTTTCCTACGCGGACGCGACGCTCACGTACGACCCGCAGGTGCTGGTGGTCACGAAGGCGGAGGCCGGAACGCTCAAGAGCGTCATGGCCGATGACTTCACGACCTCCGACACCAACGGCACGATCAACGTTACGATCTTCGCGAACGGCAACGTCGCCGCCGGATCCGGCTCGATCGCGAACATCACCTTCGCGCTGCGCGAGGGAACAGACGGACAGTATTCCGACATCGCCGTTTCCGAGGTGAGCCTCGGCGAGGCGACCGGCGTGAAGGACGTGACCTACGGCAAGACGGTTAACACGGTCAACGGCATGGTGCGCGTGATGGCGACGTCGGCGCAGGTGACGCGCCTCGAAAGTGCCGAGACGATCTGTGCGGACACGGTTCTTGGTACGCTGGCGCTCGATGCTGGCGACGCGATCCAGGCTAGCGACAGCCAGACCGCCATCCGCGTGGCGGGCGCGGTGACTGCCAGCGGCGCAATCGCCGTGAAGGCGCCGGTCAACGGCTGGGCCAGCGGCACGTACGCGCTGCTTTCCACCACGACCGCCGGGCTGACGTTCACGGGCGTTGACGGTACTATTACGAGTGAAACCGCCAACGGGATCACCACCTACTACGCGGCGGTGACGGTCGCCGGCGAGCTTCCCCTTGTCGCCGAAGACTCCGAAGAGGTGCTGACCGCAGGCGACAAGAACCTAATCCGCGCGAACGCGCAAGCGGCGTTTGCCGGCAAGACGGACAGCGCCTCGCTTGCGCTGAAGGCGCTTTACGAGAGTGCCAGCCGCATCCAGGTGGTGGGGCCGAAGGGCAGCATCGGCGTCATTGCCGACATGGGTATTGCTCCGGCGTTCGCGCCAGCGCTGGATGCGACCGGCACGCTCAAGCTGACCTACGCGATGCCACAGCTGGTGATCACGTCGTTTGACGCGCAGACGGGTGCGGTGCGCTTCAAGGTGACGCCCGGCGAAGGCAACCAGATCGTCTCTGAGATCGCGACGGGATACATCCACGTCTTTGGCACGAACAATCTGGGCGAGAAGATGCGCTACATTTCGAGTGTCGGCTTCGACCTTACTCCGTACCTCAAGGCGGAGACGAAGGGCGAAGGCGTGCTGAACGTGACGCTCGGCACGCATACCTTCCTCAAGGTCAAGGTTGAGAACGTGAGCCGGAAAGAGGGCGATCGCGAGTAGTTGGAGGATGTTTGCTGGAAATGACTTTGTGGCAAAGGTAGATTTAGCCGTGTAGAACATGTAGAACGTGTAGAAGATACCGACAATCTGCATGTTCTACACGTTCTACACGGATAATAAGAAGGTGAAGTTCGTGAAGATCAATAAATGCTTGTTGATTACAGCCGTGATGATGGTGTTGGCCGCGTCGGCGGTCAACGTGGACGTGGCGGTGTCGAAGCCGGGGCACGAGGTGCCGGCTTCGCTGTGGGGCATCTTTCTGGAGGACATCGCGTTCTCCGTGGACGGGTGCCTCTATCCCGAGCTCGTGTGGAACAGGGGTTTCGAGTTCCGTCCCGCACCGAGCGACGACGGGTTCGAGAAGCGGCTGAAGGGTCCGACGGATTTGGGCATTCCCGGCTGGACGGCGGATTGCCGCCGCACGGGGATGGGCCGCTTCACGCTCCAGTACGCGAAACCGCTGCGGGCGGACACGCCCGCGTACCTGCGCATCGAGGCGTTCGCGCCGTTCGCGGGCGTGCGCAACACGGGTCCGCTGGGCGAGATGGACGTGAAGGGCGGAGTGCCGCTCAACCTCTCGCTCTACGCGCGCGGCGACGTGCCGCTCATCGTGCGCGTGGAGTCAGCCGAGAACAAGATCCTCTGCGAGAAGCACTTCCACCCGAAGGCGACGTGGAAGAAGTTCGCCGCCACCGTCACGCCGAAGGCGTCCGCGAAGAAGGCGCACCTGCTGATCCTCGCGGCGAAGGCGGGCACGGCGGAGATCGACTACGTGAGCCTCATGCCTGCGAAAACGTTCAAGGGGCATGGCCTCCGGGAGGACATCGCGCAGCTGATTGCCGACCTCAAGCCGGCCAACTTCCGATTCCCCGGCGGGTGCATGCTGGAGAGCTGCGACTACGCGGGGTGGTTCGACTGGAAGCGTACCGTGGGCGAACCCGAGACGCGCCAGCCGCTCTGGAACATCTGGGGGAACTACCCGAACGTGGGGCTTGGGTTCTACGAGTACTTCGTCTTCTGCGAGGACATCGGCGCGGAACCGCTGCCCGTCTTCATCGGCGGACGCACGTGCCAGTTCCGCAACTCTAAGCTATTCCCGAAGGAGAACCTCGGCTGGCTCGTCACGAACATGCTCGACGCGGTGGAGTTCATCCGCGGACCCACGAATACGACGTGGGGCGCGCTCCGCGCGAAGATGGGGCATCCCGCGCCGTTCCCGCTCAAGACGATCGGCATCGGAAACGAGAACTGGGGCAAGGAGTACTACTCGCGCTTCTACCCGCTCGCGGCAGGCGTGAAGGCCGTGCATCCCGATTTGAAGGTGATCGCCGCCATCGACCCGCACGTGATCCGCGACCCGCCGCGCGGGAAGGAGAGCTGGGCCGAGATCCGGAAGGGGGAGGTGGACTTTGCGGACGAGCACATGTACGCTTCGCCGAGCTACTGGCTCAACCACACCGACCGCTATGATTCGTATCCGCGCGACCACGTGCCCGTCTACATCGGCGAGTGGGGTACGCGCGACATCCGCCCCGACTGGATCGACGGACTCTACGTGTCGCTCGCCGAGGCGGCGTTCCGCATCGGCATCGAGAAGAACAGCGACGTGGTGAAGATGGTGGCCTACGCGCCACTCGCCCGCCGGCGCGGCGCGCCGCGCGACGGGTTCTCGCTTCTCGACGTGACGACGGATGCGGTCTGCGGCAATCCCACGTACTACGCGGAGAAGATGTTCACGCACAACCGTCCCGACCGCGTCGTGCCCGTTTCCTACCCGAAGGTGACTACGCGCCAGCCGGCCGGCTGGGACCGCGAGAAGAGTCCGTTCAACCCGAAGGCGGAGGCGATTGACGTGACATCGTTCCATGCGGGCGCTGGACTTGCCGGAGACGAGCTCGTCGTGAAGCTCGTGAACGCTGCGCCCGAGGCGTGTCCTGTGACGCTCTCGTTCGACGTGCCGATTCCCGCCGGCAAGGTGGCGCGCGAGATGATGTGCGGCGAGCCGGGCGCGAAGAACACGCCCGAGGAGCCGAAGCGCGTCGTGCCTCGGAAGAACGAGCTGCTATTCATCGGCGGCAAGACGATGGAGCTGCACCTGCCGCCGTTCTCGTTTAGCGTACTGCGAATTTGCAAGGAGATGAAATGATGAGAGAAACCATAATGGTTCTGGCGTGCGGTTGCGCGCTTGCCGTTTCGGCGGCGGAAGGGAACGTGTTCGGCACCCCCGTGAAGGTGGATGGAGTCGCGTCCAAGATGATGGCGGCGTGTTTGGAGGGCAATCGCCTCTATGTGGGCGGCGGACCTGACCTCTACGTGTTCGACGTCTCGGAGCCGCTCAAGCCGAAGAAGCTGGGTCATGTGGACGGTCTGGCCTACGTTCGGCAGATAGCGGTGCGCAACGGCATGGCGTACGTCTCGGCGCGCGAGGCGGGGCTGTGGATCATCGATGCCACCGATCCTGCGCATCCGCGCGTCCGCTCGCGCTTCGACTGCTGCGAGCTTGCGACCGGCGTGGACGTGGCTGGCGACGTGGTGTTCCTCGGCCAGAGGCAGAACGGCGTGGAGTTCATCGACGTCTCCGACCCCGACAATCCCGCGCACATCGCCATGCGCAAGACGGACGAGTCGCAGAGCGTGAAGTACCGCGACGGCTACGTCTACTCCGGCGACTGGGGATCGGGCAAGCTGACGGTGTTCGACGCGCGCGACATGAAGAACA
>Ga0265298_10008766_pt1 | contig 12112 bp, 9 predicted proteins | sample AusTroGonzalo_MG_3_FD_193486 | JGI IMG/M metagenome (GOLD analysis project Ga0265298, IMG submission 193486) | Bovine rumen microbial communities from tropical cattle in Woodstock, Queensland, Australia - Gonzalo_01 | ecosystem: Host-associated > Mammals > Digestive system > Stomach > Rumen ...
CTTTACCTTCAGTCGTGTATCCGCGCTTTTCAGTCGTCGCTCCATTGCTTGCTGTGACGTTGGTTGCACTAGCGGCTGTTGGACGAGAAGCGGTAACATTTGTCTTATCAGCAGAAGTGGACGGAGTTGCTTTAGCCGTTTCGCGAGTAGTGGTCGTTGCGGGTCTTGCCGTAGTGCTCGTAGAAGGAGTAGATGCCGTTGTGGGTGTTCTGGAAGATGTAGCTGTCGGACGAGTAGTTGTAGTGGTGGAAGGGCGAGCAGTCGTAGTAGTAGCTGGACGTGAAGTCGTAGTAGTGGTTGGACGAGCAGTCGTAGAGGGTGTCCTATTTGTGGTTGTCGTCGAAGAGGGACGGGAGGATGCTTGTTGAGCTTTCTGATAAGAATTGTTAGCTTTGTTCAGTTGAGCGTCACCCCTCTTCATTTGACGTGAGGCCTGACTAGAGGCGGAAGGTGCACTTTGTTTAGTCGCAGAGGTAACGGTTCTGCTACTTGCGGCGCTGGCTCTGGATGAGGCGGTAGGCTGTGCTCCGGCTTCCATTGACACTAAACCTGTCATCAGGAAGATACTCATCATTAACATGAACTTTTTCATAATCGTACGTTTTTGTTTGATTAAAAGACACCTATTTGACCCACCACGCCGATTATTGTTTAATGCTGTATGACAATTTTTTTATGAAGGGTTTGGCCGTGGCCATTAGCCTGCAGAATGTAAATGCCATTAGAAAGCTGATTCACAGGAATTTCCACAACCTTTTCCACATGATAAGTCTCTGCGAAAACCACATCCCCTACTATGTTATATATAGTAATTGTACATGGGTCGAGGTCTTCAGGCAGGGTGACCAGGAGGAGATTCGAAGCTGGATTCGGATAAACGGGTAAGGTGGTGTTCCAGTCATCAATGCCTACCCCAGAAGATGACCATCTGACGAAAAAGCCTTGTCCGTTGAGGTAGTTGTCGCTGACGAAGCGCACTCTGACTCTACTAGTGAAACAGACAAGCGGATCAGGCAATTCATTGCCAGAGTATTGGGCCAAAAGAGTTTCTGGGAAAGTAGTAATATCGTAAAAATCCAAATGATCTTCAGGGCTGATATCCATTTCTTCAAAGATAAAGGTATAAGTCACCTCTGTTTCTGAACGCAAACTCCAAGTACAACGGGAGTTATCCTTGTAATTATATTCCCCACCGCTATCGTATATTTCGCCGGAGGATTCGTGGGATTGATGTGTGCCACAGTTCAATTCCTCAGTATGACATTCGAAAGAGAGTTTCCAACCCTCTGCTGTGACCGAATCGTCGGTCTCAAATGTGATATAGAGACTGTCCGTATTGAAATTACGTTCAATGGAGGACATCTTTCCTGAGAATTCAGCCAACAGACTGTCATTGGATGGATGACCGTTCCAGAACCTAATAAAATCGTGTCCTTCTTGGGTGTCAAGTTTTTGCAACGAAACCCAAACCTCATATTGTCTGGAGTGTGCAATTACATACGTACAGTTGGTGTTATTCTGGTAATGATAGTGACCGCTGCCGTCCTCCAAAGTGCCGTTCATTGCGGTGATTACACGTTCCCGACAGTAGGTAGGATAGTTACTTTCTAAAGGATGCAGGTTGAAAATAGCCGACTGCCCATAACCGAATCCGTTAACGGCATTCTGTACGGAGTCGTTATTCTCCGTGACATAGTATCCGTTACCAGATCCGCCCCATCCGAAATCGAAGTGGAAAAATTCGTCGGTGTTGTAACCATCGCAAACAAACGCATGCCCTCCTTCGTCAGAATATCCAGAATAATAGACAGGACGTTTGGCTACCAATTCAGCAATAAGCATGGCATGCCAAGTTGCATCTGAATAGTGGTGCTTGTTGTTGTGGTCGGCATCGGGACTGTAGCGGAAATAGGTAGCCATGGCGCCTGGAACATCGCCAGAATAAGCACCTGATCCGTCCGCCCCATACATCATGTTGACCGCTGTACCAGCGTGAAAAATCAGTTTTGCGACCTCGTTGTTGTAATATGTCAGTTTATCGCACATGGCATCGTAGTTGTAATGCTGTTGGGCGAAATTGACGTGAAAATTGCCATATTCCGTGTAGTTAGTATGGCTGCCACTTCCCGTTTCAGGGTAGCGGTAGTAATACATAATCTGAGACATGGCAACGGCCACGCATCCATTCGGCACACGCCCGTCATAGCCGCCTGGTGCTTCTGGATCTTGCGGGCACAAATAGTTATAGTATTTGTTTTGATTCCATTGTGAATAAAGAAGCGGTGAAACAACCGCCTCAGCGCGTAAACCACGTTCTGAAGGATAACGAAGTTCCTCCCATGCTTTCTGTACCTCCTCGGTTTGAGAGAGTTGCATACGTCGTGCTACAGCAATTTCCTGACGATAATAGTCCAAAAAGAATTCCACACCAGGGGCCAAATCGCTTAAGTTAATGTCGTTGTCGAAATCGTATGCCAACACGGGAAGTACAGCATCTTCGGCAGACAAAATGAGAAATCCAGCATCAAAGTGAAGAATGGCCAATGCAATATCGCCATCTTGGTTCAAAAAGTCGCACGATTTTAATTGGTACTGTACGGCTTCTGGACGGATGTATTGTGCTTTTTGTTGGAATGCGCGAGTCCCCAGCGTCTTCATCTCATTTTTTGTCAACGTTTTTGCAGACAACATCATGGGAATCAGAGCTAAAATCATCAATAAATTCCTGATTTTCATTGCTTTATAGAATCATTAATACAAAGAATGGATATCTGAACAGATACCCATTCTTATAAATTTATCACATTGGTTATATTTTTCTAATGAGAGATGTCTTAAATCATCTCGTCGAATTCGTCGGGTTCCGGCATGTTGAGATCGTCGGATTCCTCAGAAGTTCTTTCGTTGTGCGGGAGGCCCAGCGAAGAACGTTGCAGAGAAGCGATGAGGGAACCGATCATCTTCGTCAGTTCCATCAATTCTGTACGAGAATGTTCTTTGCTCTCTTCAGAGAGGATGCCGATGCGAGAAGCGATTTCCGTGTGGACAACACACTCTCTAACAGAGCTTTTCGCCATTTTTAAGTAGTACAAGAACTGGGTTCTGTTGCGGGAAGAACCTTCTGCCGTGTTCAAGGCAATATCTTGCGCAGATTTCAAGAATGACTTCTGCATGAATTTTTGGTTCGCCGCCATTTCGCCGGTGGGAAGTTGTTGGTAAAGCCATACGATATAATCCATGGCTTTCGCGTAGATTCTTAAATCTTCAAATCTGAAGAAACTTACATTGTTGTCTCTCTCGTTCATAATACTTGACTTTTATTTTTGGGCAGCAAAAATACGAATATTTCTTTACAAAAAACCATTAATTTTTCTTGCTCTGATTATGACTTAATCAGATGTTTTTGTAAGACATTGTTTATCAGTGGAATATAAAATATCCAAAAATAGCATTTTGTCATGAATTGTCTCTGTATTGGGTTTTATAAAATGTTGTGAATAAGAAGTTTATGATAATCTTATAACCTTTTTTACGCAAAAAAACGAGGACATCGTAAATTTTGCTACTTTTGCACCCCGAAATCGGGTATAGATAGTAGAAATGAGCAAATTTGAGAAGATAAAAAAGGCATGGAATTTCATCGTCAGCGAATGGAAAACGCGCTATAGGCTCGTTTTTTCCAATGAAGACACGCATGAGCAAAGCTTCGTGATTCGCAAAATCACCTTCCAAAAAGTGGTGGTGGTGACGATTTTGGCGACTTTTATCATCATTGTTTTGACTACCATACTTATTGCATTGACCCCTTTGCGCGTTTATATTCCAGGTTATACTGACCAAAAAGATTATAAATTGTATAAGCAAACCGCTGCCCGTTTGGATTCTTTAGAGAAACAAGCGACTGTCAATCAGGAATATATTGAATCTTTCTCTGATATGTTGGAAGGCAAAGATGGTAGCTTGTATGAGGACGACGAGGCAACCGCCACCCCCGATGTGCATCCGGTGGAACGAAATAAGGAACGTATAAGTAAAGTGGATGAACTGCTTGAAGAGTCGGAAATGATCTTGGGACGCATTTCAGACAACAACTCTTCAACGACGGGAGTTCCGAACATCGAACAGGCGAAAATCACCAGTATTTCCATTAATCCCCCTGCGATGGGTGCAGTCACACGCGTTTTTGACGCTTCACAAAATCATTACGGCATTGATATTGCCACGGGCGACAATCCAACGGTTACAAGTGTGGCCGACGGCGTGGTAATTTCTGCAAATTACACATCTACAGATGGTTATACGATTATTATTCAGCATCCTGGCAATATGATATCCATATATAAACGTAATGCAGCATTGCTGAAGACGGTCGGCTCTCGTGTGAAAAGCGGAATGCCCATCGCTAAAGCTGGCAATACCGGTTCGTCGGAGGGCAACACTCGCCATGTACATTTCGAACTTTGGTATAACGGCTTCCCTATCAATCCTTTAAATTATCTTGTAATCGAATAATAGACGAATGGACAAAATCATTGACATCAATCCTGAATCAGCTGTTGAATTACTTGGCTTTCAGAACAATAACATCAATATGCTCACCCACATCTTCCCGAAATTGAAGATTGTGGTGCGCGGCAATGAAATCAAAGTCTCCGGTGCCGACGAGGATGTAGAGGAATTAGAGAAACGTATTTCGTTGTTAGAGAGACATATAGAAGAATTTGGCAAACTCACAGAAACAGATATTATCAACATCACTGCCATGGAGGATGATAGCTTTTATGCCCTTAACTCTGTGGATGCCAATGTAATCGTGCACGGACGCGAAGGCAAAATCATCAAGGCCATCACCCCGAACCAGAAACGATTGGTGGAAAGCGCCGAGAAAAACGACATGGTGTTTGTGGTAGGCCCTGCTGGTACAGGTAAAACCTACACCGCCGTTGCATTGGCAGTGAAAGCACTGAAAAACAAACAGATACGTAGAATTATCCTTACTCGTCCTGCTGTTGAAGCAGGCGAAAACCTCGGTTTTTTGCCAGGCGACCTTCGCGACAAACTCGATCCCTATCTCCAACCGCTCTATGATGCACTTTGGGATATGATGCCGATGCAGAAACTGATGACACTCATGGAGGACAAGGTAATTGAGATTGCCCCGCTGGCGTTCATGCGCGGTCGCACGCTCGACAACGCCTACGTGATATTGGATGAGGCGCAGAACGCCACTTCCGCGCAGCTCAAGATGTTCCTCACGCGTATGGGTAAAAATGCCAAGTTTTTCATCACTGGCGACATCACCCAAATCGACCTGCCAAAGAATCAACAGTCGGGTTTGATTTTGGCCGACCGAATCTTGAACGGCGTGAAAGGCATCGATTTCATCTACATGGACAATAAAGATGTGGTGCGACACCATCTCGTGACAAAGATCATCACTCGATACGAGGCTTACGAAAACGAAGTGGAGGAGGCGATTCGCAAACGCCGTGAGGCGCGCGAAGCCGCAAAACAGAGCGAGACGTCTGAAAATGCAATTTAAGCTCATCATAGGCCTGCTGCTGACACCCTTTTCCCTGCTTTTCGGTTGTCTGGCTGCGATACGGAGATTTCTGTATCGCCATCGGATACTGATGAGCGAAGAGTCGCACGTTCCTGCTATCGACATTGGCAACATAGCCGTGGGTGGAACTGGGAAGACCCCTCATACCCAATATGTTATCGAATTGCTAAAGCACGATTTCCATGTGGCGGCACTCAGTCGTGGCTACGGACGAACGTCAAAAGGCTATCAGTCTGTGAGACAGTTTGATAGCAGCAAAATCAATGCAAAAACCTTTGGAGATGAGCCGTTTATGACCCACTGCCGCTTCCCGGACATTCCTTTGGCTGTGGATGGCAACCGCGCGGAAGGTATGCGGAATCTTCTTGACGAAAATCCTGATATTGAGGTGGTTGTGTTGGATGATGCTTATCAGCACCTGAGTTTCCAGCCAACGTTTCATGTACTGTTAACCGAATATAACCGTCCGTTTCGTCCAGATATGCCGATGCCGACGGGAAAGTTACGTGAGTTTCCATTCGCCGCGCGTTATGCGGATGTCGTTATCGTCACAAAAGTACCTGAAAATGCCAACACGGATGAGTCAAAATGGAGATACCAGCTTCGCTTGAAACCTCATCAGCACCTCTTTTTCACACGTTTCCGCTATGAACCACTAACATCTGTTACAGAGGCGGCAAAAAAAATTGACATCCAGTCTGTGCGCGACATTGTTCTCCTAACTGGCATCGCGCATCCCAAGCCGTTGATTGACCACCTCTGTGGAGACGCGATGAATAGCGTCTCTACAACAACGAAAAAATGGAACATAGTAAAACATTACGCTTTTCCTGACCATCACGTATATACTGAAAAAGAGATTCAATCCATTTATAATCAGCATTTTGATAATATCGGGAACGAGTGCATACTAGTTACCACTGAAAAAGACTGGATGCGGTTGCAGTCAGAGCATATAATAAATATTGTATCTTTGCTTCCGGTTTTTGTAGTGTGTGTGGAAGTGGAATTTCTTACTGATACGCAAAGAGATACGTTTAATCAAATAATAACAAACCATGTTAGAAGCTAAAAGAGAGCGAGTTGCGCAAACGGTTGCGTATTTGAACAACCGTAAAACGATAAATCCGAAAATTGCCATCGTATTGGGTTCCGGTTTAGGTGGTCTGGCTGAAAAAGTTGAAATTGTGGATGAGATTTCCTATTATGAAATCCCCCATTTCCCCGTTTCCACGGTAGAGGGTCACAAAGGAACGATGGTTTTCGGCAGATTGAACGGGGAGGAGGTGCTCGTCTTCAATGGTCGTTTCCACTATTACGAAGGCTACCCGATGGATGTAGTGACCTATCCTGAGCAGATTTTGAGCGGCCTCGGCATAAAGACCTTGATTCTTTCGAATGCAGCGGGTGGCATGAACCCCACGTTTCAAGTGGGCGACATCATGCTGATTCGCGACCATATCAACCACTTTTTCACCAATCCGCTCATCGGCCCGAATGACGATACATTGGGTCCTCGCTTCTTAAACATGAGTGAGGCCTATTCACATAGACTGGTGAAATTAGCACAGCAAACTGGCAAAAAGCTGAACATCCACCTTCAAGAAGGTGTCTATATTGGCGTTTCGGGACCATGTTTCGAAACCCCCTCGGAATACAAAATGTTCTACCTTTTCGGTGCAGATGCTGTGGGTATGTCCACCGTTCCGGAAGTGATTATGGCGCGACATCGCGGTATCGAGGTGTTCGCACTTTCTGTTATTACGGATCTAGGAATCATCGGGCGTGTGGAGAAAGCCAGCCATGAAGAAGTTCTGGCCGCCGCTGCCGCCGCTGGTCCGCAAATGGTGGAGCTTATCTATCACATGATGCCGGAAATTTAGCTGTTAGCTTTTGGCTATTAGCAGTTAGCTGATACCGCTTTAACCTTTATACCAAACTACGTCTTCTGTTGCTGTTTTTTAGCGGCTGGGAACAGCACGTTGTTTAGAATCAAACGGTAGCCTGCGGAATTCGGAAAGAGGTTGAGGTCTGTGGGCGCATCGTTAACCAAATGCTGGTAATCCTCAGGGTCGTGTCCAGAATAGAACGTCCAAGTGCCTTTGCCGTATTCACCATGAATGTAGCGTGCTTCGTTGAAGAAAGCGCACTCTCCCATAATCGTCACGGTCGGTTTAATGAACTCCTTACGGAAAGCAGTGGTCTGTCCCATGAAACCAGGAATCACCTGTAAGTGGTTCTGACACAGCATAGTGGGAACGGGATCCCATTTGGCGGAGAACTCAAACAGCGTGAAATAGTCGTTGGATTTATTGGAAATATGCTGCGACGGATTCACATCAATATTGGAGACCTCATAGACGTAAGGGTTTGTTTCAATCTTGAAGTCCGTGAAAGCGAAACAGTTATCAAAGTTGAGTTTGCTTTGCGCTTGTGGATCCATAGGATCGCCATCGAACATGGATTCACATATATCCACGCCTTCAGCAGCGAGTGCGATATCGTAACTATCTGGACCAGAGCACATCGCAAAGAGATAACCGCCGCCTGCCACGAAATCGCGAATGCCTTTAGCCACCGCAAGTTTCATTTGCGACACTTTGGTGAATCCCAGCTGAGCGGCGCGTTCTTCGTTTTCTTTCACGTCATCCTGATACCATTTGGCATTGCGGTAGTTAGCCCAAAACTTTCCGTATTGGCCGGTAAAATCCTCATGGTGCAGGTGCAACCAGTCGTATTTAGGAAGCTCGCCCTTGATGACCTCTTCATCATAGATGACGGTATATGGAATCTCCGCGTAGGTGAGCACGAGGGTGACGGCATCGTCCCACGGCAGCTTGTTTTTGGGAGAATAGACGGCAATTTTCGGCTCTTTGGTCAGCCGGATTTCGTTCATATTGTTCTCTACCACCGCAATTTCGTTGAGAATTTGCGTCGCTTGGATGTCTGCAATGACTTCGTAGGATACACCACGAACCAGACATTCGTTCTCCAAAGTGCTGTTATATGGACACATAAAACTACCACCTCGGTAGTTCAACAACCAGCTCATATCGATTTGGTGTGCTACTGCGAAGTAGGCAATTCCGTAAGCTTTCAGGTGGTTGGCTTGTGCTAAATCCATGGGAATCAGCAAGTAACTGCACCGCCCGATCATTACGGAAAATATAATCCCTAATATTAAAATGATCTTTTTCATCTTTTCAAAATGGGCAGCAAAAATACACAATTCAATCGAATTGTAATAACCTTTGTAAAGAAGAAAAGTTTAATGTTGGCTTTGGCTATTGGCTTTTAACTGTTAGCTGCTAACCAAGAGCTAACAGCCAACTGCCAACAACCCATTACGCGAACGGTGTTTCCAAAAACAGGTCCATGCCGCGTTCTGTTAAGGCAGGGTTAAGGAGATAGCGCATTACCTGGTTTTTTTGATCTTTATCCGTATCAATCAAAAACAAATTGTTCAGTAAATAAGGAGTGTAGGCATCCAAATCCAAGTCTTCATGAATGTGAAAACATTGTTTCCCTTTTTCTAAAACGGAATAAATGAGGCTATAGAAAATGGAATCGTTTTCGAGATACTTGCGATTATCTTTCGTATATGCATAATAGTACGGATCTTCGTATCGAGTCTTTACAATATGATATATTGTCATCGTCAATTCCTCAACACTATGATTGCAATTATTCAGAATATTCTGCCATTTCTCTTTGCAGATATTTTGCCAATGCTTCCAAGCGATTTCAATGGAGTTGGCTTTAGTACCATAACGATTGAAAAACGTTTTGTGACAGATATTTAGCTCTTGCACAATTTTATCGGTAGAATTTTGAAAACCGTTTTCCGAATAGTAATCGAATAGTACTTGTTTCTTTTTTTCAGATAGAGACATGATAAAAATTTGGAGTTTTTAAGTGGTCCCTCCACTTTTAGATGATGACTTATTCGTCAAATCAATGCTAATTTTTGCATAAAAATTTTCTGCAAAAATACAAAATAAATCATTGCAAATGATTTTTTATTTCTTTTTCAGTTAATTGTTTCAAATTAGCGGTTTTAATGACTTCACCATCCTTGAAAAAAAGGTATAACGGAAACGAATTAGTGATGCGAATCGCAGAAATTGGGCTAATTGTGACAAATTTGAAAGCCTCTGTTTGGGTTTCAGCAGGAAATTGCTGGATAGATATGCTATCTCCCCAAATCCAATAGAGAATGCGGGTACTATCCAATTCATTGTTGGCAGCAATTTCGGACATCTTCAGGCAACTGGTGCGACAGAAATCGCAACCAGACGAAACGATTCCTACAATGTAGCTACCCTCATCAATCTTAACATCCAGCATCACAGAATCTTGCATCAAAGCATGGAGGGAAGCTTCGTCGTAAATTTCTGGTTTAGAGAAGGCATTATAGACATTGTCGATGGGGAAGAGCACGAATGGCGGTACCAAAGCGGCTAAAAAGGACACCACCAATGCGATAACGCGACCCCGAAAATGGTAATCTTCTTCGTTACGAATGAAGAACATCAAGGCGATAGCTACAAGATTTTTGATTAAGGATATGGACGGCTTTATTTCGACTAATTCGCCCATACAGTGACAGTTACTGTCGTTGCGGAACAGGATGACATAGACAAGTAGCAGGGAGAATCCGACAAGCATCAGCAAGGTGAACCACCACGTTTCCCGATATCGCACTTTGATAATCAGCAGGATGCCAACCAAAATCTCGGATGCGATAATGGCACGGGCTATTATTCCGCTCAGAGTCAAATTAAATAACTTGAAACTATAGATGTAAAGCTCAAAATGCTCTAATCCAAGCAGTTTCAAAATAGCAGACACGATGAAGAAAGCACCAATGCCGATACGGATGATGAGTTTTAAGATATGGTTGAATTTTTCCATAATAAGGACGATAAATAGTTAATAATTAGTAGTTAGTTTTCGATTCCTTTGGGGATAGCATTGATGAGTTTTTTGGCATATTCGGTTTGGGGGTGGGCGCAAAGCGCGTCGGCTTCACCGCTCTCTACGATGACACCTTGTTGCATCACCGCGATGCGGTCGGCCATAAATTTCACGACTGAAAAGTCATGCGAGATGAAAATGTAGGTGAACTTGTATTCAGCTTTAAGCTCGTTGAGAAGGTTCAGGACTTGAGCCTGCACAGAAACATCCAGTGCAGAAACGGATTCGTCACAGATAATGAATTTCGGGTTCACAGCCAAGGCGCGAGCGATGGAGATGCGCTGCCGCTGACCGCCGGAAAACTCGTGCGGATATCTGTAAAAATGTGATTCATTGAGACTTACACGTTCCAAAAGTTCAATGACACGTTTTTTGCGTTCTTTGTCATTTTGCAAAATGTTGTGGACACGCATCGGTTCCATCAAGGCTTCTCCTATGGTAAGTCGTTGGTTGAGAGACGAATAGGGGTCTTGCAGGATGATTTGCATCTCTTTGCGCATCTTGCGCATCTCTGATAATGGCAGATCGACAAGATTCTTCCCACGAAAACACACCTCTCCAGAAGTGGGCTCGATTAAACGCAACATGGAACGGCCCAAGGTGGTTTTCCCGCAGCCAGACTCGCCAACTAATCCTAACGTTTCACCTTCGTAAATGTCTAAATTGATGTTGTTTAGAGCTTGGAAATACTGCTGCTTTTCGAAAAGTTTGCGCTTCCGAACCTTATACAACTTATTCAGATTCTTAATGGTGATAATGTGGTCGTTGGAGTAGAGTTTCTGATGCGCAATGTGACGTTCTTCTGGAGTAACAACCAGTTTCTCAAGCACTTCCTTCATTTCAGACTCTTTATTGTCCGCAAAATCAGACACTTGCGGTAATTTGCTAAGCCGCTGGGTCATAGAGGGACGACAAGCGATAAGTTGCTTGGTATAAGGATGTTGTGGGCTCAAGAAGATGTTCCTCACACTGTTTTCCTCCGTGATTTCACCTTTATACATGACAATGGTGCGATCCGCAATCTCCGCCATCACGCCCAAATCGTGGGTGATGAACAGCACGCTCATGCCATGTTTCTGCTGTAAGCTGCAAATCAGCTCCAGGATGTTCTTCTGTATGGTGACATCCAAAGCGGTAGTTGGTTCGTCGGCGATGAGCAACTTCGGATGGCAGCTCATGGCCATGGCTATCATAATGCGCTGCTTCTGTCCACCGGAAAGCTCGTGCGGATAGGAATCAAAGATCTGGGTGGGGCGAGGCAATCTCACTTCATTGAACAGATTAATTACTTGTTCTTTAGCCTCTTTCTCCGTAACTTTGGTATGTAGGAGAATCTGCTCGGTGATTTGCTCCCCGCAACGAATAACAGGATTCAGAGAAGTCATCGGCTCTTGGAAAATCATGCCGATTTGGTTGCCCCGAAGCGTTTGCATGACCGATTCGGGCGCCCGAAGGATGTCCAATGGCGGAACTTTGTCATCGTCTTGAGCGCGAAAATAGATGTGTCCAAAAGGATAGCGGGCGATTTTGGGGTTCAGCAATTTCATAACGGAAAGGGCCGTTACCGACTTT
>Ga0265298_10008769_pt1 | contig 12109 bp, 1 predicted proteins | sample AusTroGonzalo_MG_3_FD_193486 | JGI IMG/M metagenome (GOLD analysis project Ga0265298, IMG submission 193486) | Bovine rumen microbial communities from tropical cattle in Woodstock, Queensland, Australia - Gonzalo_01 | ecosystem: Host-associated > Mammals > Digestive system > Stomach > Rumen ...
TTTGACGACGTGATAGACGGCGAGGCTACTCAATACATCAACGTCACCATCTCGGTGAGCGCCAGCAGCGACCCCATGACACGTGCCGTGCCTGAGGGCGACGAGGATGGCGACGGCTTGGAGAAAGGCAACGACCGCGAGAACAATGTGAACGACATCACCCTCATCTTCTATCAGGACGGCACCGGCGCCACCGACGGCACCGGTATCAACACCAACTCTGACGCCGTCACCGTGCTCTGCGTGAAGCGATACGAAGTACACCCCGTTACGAATGCTACTGCCGACCTGCCCGCCAACCATGCTACCATACCGGCCAACGAAGTGCTTTACTCCACCGGCAACCAACGGCTGAAGGAAACCGAGCTGCAGCCGGGAGAGACCTACCGCGTGCTGGTGGTGGCCAATGCCGTCGTGAGCGTGAAGGTGGGCGACAAGATAAAAGATGTACGCGACCTGCTGCTCACCTCCGTCTACAGCGGTAGCGGTGTGGGCATCAATGCCACCGACTTCGTGATGTCGTCGGAGCGCGACGCCGTTGTAACCCTGAGCAACCCCACCATAACCACCGTCAACGGCGAGAACCGCTTCATCTACTACTTCGACTGCATACACATTGAGCGCTTAGCCGCAAGGATAGACTACTGGGCAAACAAGTCGAATGGCTACAAGACGAAACAGGCGGACAACACGACGGATTATACCGTGCCGGGCTATGAATATACGGTATGGAAGCGCACTGATACCAACGCGACAGGACCTACCAGCAACGACCGCTTTGTGCTGACCAGCATCACGCCGTTCAACCTGAACAATGGTAATGAGTACATGGTGAAGCGGACCAACGACGCCTCGAATCCCTATCTCGCCGTTGAAACAGGAAACAACTGGGTGATAGACCCCTATACGACAGGCAAGACCGGCACCGCCCATCCCGACTATCTTGTCAGCACGCTCGCCAGCGTCACTACTACCTTCGCCAACAACTTCAACGTGACGATGGCCAGTCAGCAGGAGAATGTGCTTACCATTGGAGAAAAACCCGACGTCATCGTGGGCTATACCAAGGAGAACACGCTGTCGGGCGGTGAATCGAAGCTCTACTACTACGCCACGGGCATTGCCTTTGAGGGTTACTACTATAAGAATGGCATCGGTGCGGGCGAACGCCGCGTGTACTACCACTTCATCCGCCATCACGGCGAGAGCGACGAAGCCTACAACGCCCTGACAGCAGAGACCATTGACGACGCCAAGACCACGTTGTGCCCACAGACACCAGCCATGAACTACGGCATCGTGCGCAATAACATCTACCGCATCTCGATAGACAAGATTACGGAAGACGCCGCGATGCAGGTCACCATCAAGGTGAAGAAGTGGGATACGTTTAGGCATTCAACGATATATATGTAAGCCATGAATACGCTTTTCAGATATACATACAGAATTGTGCTTGCAGCTGTGACCGTTGTCATGGCTGCCTGCTCGTCTGACAGCATAACGCCCGAACAGCCTGTGCCGGACGAGGGTACGGAGCTGAAGCTGCGCATCGCTACAGGGATAACTACACGGGCACGTACCGTGGTATGGGACGACGAAAATGCGCTGGACGAAGAGATGATGAACCTCTGGGTGGTGGTTATCACCAACACCAGCGACGGTAGCGTGGTGACATGCTATGCCTGCCGGCCACCGGCAACAGGAGGAACAAGGCGGGAGATTGACGAGGTATGCACGATAGCGAAGGGTGCCTATACCATCTATAGCTTTGCCAATATCTCGGTAACCAATGTGTGTACACTCTTAGGAGTTACCGCCCCGGAGACCATTCCCGACATCGGCACCACGCCTGTGGAGGTAGACGTGACTGGTACCGTCAGCGAGGCTGACAGCAAGGTTGCCGCCATCAACGGCAACAACTTCGACCCCACCGCCGCCGACAATGGCTATGGCGAGATGGGTATTCCCATGAGCAACAGGCAGACCACTGCCGACACCGATACCGAGAAAGACCTTATCGTGGTGCGTATGCTGGCCAAGATAGAACTGCGCCTCTATAACGACGCAGGTAGCAGCATCTCGGTAACTAAGGTCACCCTTTCAGATGTGACCAAAAACGCCGCCGACAACAGCAATAGCGACAACCTCAAGCTGCTGCCCGTTTCCGTCGGCAATTATTTGGACGATATGGCAGCCCATCACCAGGACATCCGTCCCAACCTCAGCAGCAATGTGGTGACGGGAGATTTCACCAAGACACTGGCGACGCCGCTTACAGTGGGCACAGACAAGGAGTATAGCGCAAATGACCAGTCGAAGTATGTGCCCTTGACGTTCTACGTCAACGAGAGCCCGCAGTTAGCCACAGGCAAGGAGTTCTACCTCACGCTGGAGGTACAGATTGGTACGGCCACGTCTGAGATGCGCTATGCACTGGTCAGTAACAATGCTACAAACGAGTGGAACTACATCGCCCGTAATGACTACCGTATCATCCCCATCGTCATCGACGACTACAAGCTTGAACTCATTCCCTACGACTTTCCGCCCATCGGCGTCTATCCCTGCTCAGTGCGCGAGATAGAGAACGAGCTCTACGAGATGACCTTCCACGACTACGGACACTTCCATCTTTTGCCCAAAGTGACGAAGCTGAGCACTTCTGCTTCTGTACCCTTCGGTACTAGTGGGGGAGGAACCTACTGGACGCTGAATGACGGTGCCAACGCAGCGGCTCAGTGGGCTGCTTCGTGGAAGACCGCCGTCACTAAGGGCGGCGACTGGGTGGAGACTGGGAATCCCGACTTCAATGCCGATTCAGACCCCAATGTTGTAACTGACCCAGACTACTTCTACCGCAACCAGACAGCCACTGCCGACGGCGACGAGGCGGGCGGTGTGCCTGTGTGGTACCAGAACGGTGCTTCTGCTAATCCGCGGTGGGATCCTGACGGAAACAACAGCTATCCTCCTTTCATCTTCGGCTATATCCGTGAGCCTGACGATGCTTGGTGGAGTGCACCGTCCGACAGACAAGTCTACCATGAGTTCCGCGTAAAGCTTTATGTCGGCAACGAATACCGCCGCGACCTGCTCTACCGTTTCTATATGACCCTCTCTGCAGAACAGATGCTCGGCGTACGCCGCCATGTGCCAATACCCCGCAAGAGACATTAGTCATTCCCCCTCCCATCTGAAGGACCAGGATTGGGGCACACTATCCTATATATTTCTCTCGACAACTTTAAAATGACATATAATTATGATGAATGATGCTTTGATGCAGATGAAGTCAAGACATAATAACACCAAGCAATACCTGACGGATACCACCCGCCGGGCTTTCTTCCTTTTAGCCCTGATGGTTGTGGTAAACGGGGCGTGGGGACAGGTCTCCCTGATCAGTAGCGGAGTCATCGACAGATACCATGAGGGAGAGTATAGCGCAATAAAAGCTAACTTTACTAAGGATGCCTCTTCTTTCATTCCTGATTTCTCGTCGTGGGGTGGAATTACTCAGACTTACCTCAATCGTGGACAGCACTGGGATGGAACTTCTACTTCTGAATATTTTGACAAGTGGAACAGCTCCCGTCTGGAACGTGGAACACATTACAAGGATTATACGCTGAATCTTCCCAAAGGTAGCTATGCTCTGCTGGCTGCTGCTCGTGGCAAGGAAGGTACCACCGTCTATATGAAGGTAAACGACTATGAGGTTAGCTTGGATGGTATAGGCGATTACGGTAAAGGCATCACTACCTCAGGAGATGTGTCCTTTTCCGACGGAACTTTTGCCAATGATGGTGAAGGTCGTGGTTGGCAATATATCTATATTCAGTTTACCATAGAAGAAGATAAAACACCCGTCACCATTAATCTAAGTGGCGAATCAAGTTCAGAAGGTTGGTTGGGATTCACCCAGCCCAAGCTCTTGGTGAGTTGGCTGAAGCCGAATACCATTGGTAATCCTAAAAACACTTTTTCTGCGACTTTGGATGGGGATACTTATACGGTTATTGGAACCGCTTTGTATAACAATAATAATGATGGAGGTCAGAACTGTCATTATCTCAGATTCTATTTGGTTGATGATGCTACTGGTTTGGGTGTAGATATACCTAATTTGGCTGTGACAAATTCGAGCGGTACAGTTTGGATGCGTTTCGATGACTTCGGTATGCAGGGCATGGCAACGGGTGGCGATAATTTCTTACAAGGAAACGACTTTACCATCACATTCCCAGATAAGACCAATTACACACTGTATTGCTACATGTCGAATTCCTATCCGTCGGAAATTGTTGAAACTATTAATGGAAGTAGTTTAACCTACGATGTAGAGCCAACGATAAATACCATATTCAGATTTAACATCACCAAGCAGCCTAAATATACTTTCCCCGGCAGTCTGCTCTCTCATACTACTCCGCAGACGATAGAGGTTCCAGTGGATGTGTCGAGTAGGTATTCCAAGACCTTGACTGAGCTGAGTGATAAATATAATGCTATTGTCACGGGACTGAGTGCGGAAGGTACGGCATTGGCTGCCAATATGTTAAAATCCGCGAACGGCTATGGAGAAAGTGCCACACAGGGAGGTGACGCAAACTGTGAGTATGTTCTTAATAGTTCTACCGGCCAACCATACGGCGATCCGGGTGTAAACAACTTTGCCGATCTGTCTGGCTATGCAAAGCTGGTAGTCACTGTTACAGAAGGTACGCCACGCTTCCTTTTCAACAGAACAGAACCTAACGGTCAGTGCGATCAAGACGAGAGTCAGGCAAAGCTGTTGGAGTATCCCAACTTCGACTGGGCCAACCGCTATTTCACCAAAGAGGGCAATGTCTACACGGTGAACCTTCAGAAGATGATGGCCGACAAGGGCTATGTGCATCTTCATGCCATCAAGAGTAGTGGCGGCAATGTGACGGTGGAAAGCATGGTGCTCTATGGCACGCCACTGACCACGGCCAACATGCACAGCTATACCAGCTGGACGGATGCCAGTCAGGGCGTAGAGTCAACGGGTTCGTATAATTATATTCTTGGTCGCTCAACAAACCAGCCCTTCGGCGACCCTGCTGTGAATGCCTATGTTGACCTGTCCGCCTACAAGAAACTGGTTGTTACGATGTCGGCAGGCACGCCACGCTTCATGTTTAACAGAGATGTTGAAGACGGTCAATGGAATGCAGATGAAAGCAACTCGCATCTGATAGAATACCCGAAGGATGGCTGGGCCAACCGTTACTTCACCAAGGAAGGTAACACCTATATCGTTGACTTGGAGAAAATGGTACAGGACAAAGGCTATGCCCATCTCCATGCCATCAAGGGTGCCAACTGGCAGAATGTGACGATGGAAAACATTGCGTTGTATGGCAGTCCTACAGGCAATGTCTATGCCCGCCTGTTCGTGGCTGATAAAGATACGGGTGAGCAGATAGACCAAAACGCATTAACAATCACCCCACCTGCCGGGTGGACGAATACAGACTATGGTTATGTGTATTATGACGACATTTCAAATCTTAAGGATGCACTGACTGGGATTAACGTATCGTCTTCAAATCCCCTTTATGCAGGTAATGCCACACTGTCGTTGGTCCTTTCTGCCGATATGAGCCGCCTGAGTCCCGCCAATGCCGCTTCAGTATCAGCTATCGTAGCTGAGCCGAACTGGGAGAAACAGTACTTGTTGGATTTCTATAAAGTGGATGAGTTCGTGGGAACCCTCATAGATGGCGGTAAAGTAATCCGCGAGGCCGTAGATTTGGCCGATGCCAGTGTTACCTCTTGCCAGTTGGAGAAACTGGCCGCTGCCTATAGCCAGATTACTGGCGGTTTGTCTAACTCGTCTGGTAAGGTCTATGCCCGCCTGTTCGCCTCTGATGATGCCGGCAATGCGTTGGACAACCAAAGCCTGCTAAACTTCGGCGACCTGACGAGCAAAGGCTGGACATGGCGGGATGGCTATGGCTGGATTTATTATGGTGACGGTTTCAGTGAAAGCCTCCTGCAAGGCATCACCGTGTCTTCTACCAACCCGCTCCCATCGACAGGCGCCCAAGTAGGATTGGTGGTGTCGTCGGGTGCGATGCCTCGTCTTACTCCTGCCTCTCCCGGTTCGGCAGCTGTCATTACCAAGGAGCCCAACTGGGAAGTGCTCTACCTGAATCACTTTACCTATCCGTTTGCCGGAGAGGTAAAAGACCCGTTCTTTAGCCACTCGAGGGAGGTGCTCCTTACTTCTACAGACATATCTGCCGGTAGGGTTCAGATTCCGCTGAACGAGGCTTTGGAAAGAATCGAGAGTGAATACGTTCGGTCGAATGTCAGCGATCAGACCAACACGGGTTTGGGTAGCAACCTGCACATCCGCTGGTTTGTAACGTATGATGGCGAGATGATTGCCAATTCCGAAAATTACCTGACACCTTTGGTCGACAACCTTGGCCATCAGGAGAAAACGAGTTACGGTATCTATTGGAACTCTGCGGCTGGTGGTGTCTATCCCCTGACGGCGAGCAGCGAGGGTAGTAGCTCTGAGACCCGCAACTGGTTGAACATGACCTTTAAGAAGCCAGACTATGGCGAATGGGGTAAATACAAAGTGGTGATCTGGATGAGCGACGACACCTCTGCCGCCAACGGCCAGACACAGGAAGGCAACGTGCTCACCCATGAGCCAGACATCAACATGGTGTACTACTACAGTTTCTTCGAAGAAGAGAACTTTAAGTTTGTGCATAGCAAAGGTGCTGCCGTTGAGGCTTATCCTGACCTGCCTTATTTAATAATGAGCAACACATCCTTGCAGCAGTACGACTGGGATAACTCTACCAGTACGATTGTCCCGTCTACCGAAGGCGATACCCGTCAGGGTGTGCATACTGTCGTCTACGATATCTATATGAACCCTTCCGATGGTCCGAAAGCGCTGAAGCTGCCGTTTGAGAGATACTTTGAAGAAACAGGTAACGACCTTGAGCCCAATGCCTATATCCGCTGGTACGACTGGGTTACGGACTTAGGTTCTGACAAACTTACTGCCGTTGGTACGTGGTTGGAAAATTTGAATGACTATGATACGGGTAACAGCCGTGGACTTTTTGCCTTGAACAGAGACCTGAACAATCAGAAACCGACACATTCAATGATTGGTGTCACCTACGATCCTACTAACCTTACGGGCACGGACACCATTGCCTGCGACGTCAGTAAGTATTACGACGGCATCTACCGCAGTTCCATTGCCGATACGCGTCCCGGCTTTGAGGGATTGAACAAACCTTATATGTTGCATGAGCCTACGCTGAGCATCCGCTATCTTTTCCGTATTCATCCGTCTTCGGAAGTGGCTGCAGCCATTGCTGCAGGACATAACAGTTGGATTACTGGAGTACAAGGCACTAACGGCGAAGGTGGCTTAGAACATGGTGCATCCTTAAAAGACGTCAAAGCCCAACTGTTCAACAATATCTTCGAGGACAACGGTCGCGTGGTGGTCTCGCTGAAAGGTAGTGAAGGCCAAGGCACTTTCGCGCTGCGTGCCGGTCTTTCTTCGCTCGACAACTATTTCGTTAATGGTGGTAACACCAAGTGTGACCATATTACTTGGCGTGCCTACTTAGAGGATGCCACAGGATTGTGGAGGCGTAGTGAGGCGATAACTACAACAACAGAAAGGACACATAATTTCACCTTATCAAACATCAGTGGGGACTACATTTTACTGAGTGCAGCAACAGAAGAGCCGTCAAAGCCCGTTACGGCAGCTCCTGGCATGCGTTTCCACTTGTTAGGCTTTGTCGGCGGCAGTGAGGGGGGGGAGCAGGCTGCTATCCACTACGAATTAGAGTTCCTCGATGCCCCGGCCCTGTTAGTAGACGAACTCGACGCCTGGGGTGCGGATGTACTCCATCGCCGTAAAGCATACCTTGACAGCCGTTTCAACTTTGGTGGCCGTGTGAGCTTCGATGAGTTCTTCAGCACAACTATGTTGAATAACCAGAACGACAACCAAACGGAAAAGCCGTTGCCGTGGAAAGAAGCGCAGTACAGTTTCTGTTATCCTCAGATCGACCAGTATCGAATACGAACTCCGAGTTCAGGTCTGACGCCTATCCATGGTGACTATATCCTATTGAAGTCGGCAGGCGTGCCTGGCATCTCCGACCACATGAATAACAATCTGTACTATAAGTACTTCTTCTATCGTGCCGCTGGATGGGAGGCTGGTGCCACGCAGGATCCGATGTATGACTTTACCCGCGAGTATGGCGACAGGACGTATGGCGGTTTCCTCTATGTGGATGCATCCGACGAAGCACGTACCATTGCCTCTTTGGAATTCGAGGCCAATCTCTGTTCGGGCTCGCAGTTGTTTTTCACCGCGGCCATCTCTGATATTACGACAGGTGGAAACGGCTCTATTGCTCCTCAGCTGATGATTCATGTGTATGGCGTTGACGAGAATGAGAACAGGTCTGCAAAGCCCATCCTCTCGTTCCACAGCGGTGATTTAAGGTCGGTTGCCAGTCAATTTAATTCAGGTAGTTTTAAGTATTGCAAGTGGTATCAGCTCTATGGTCATGCTGCCATTCCTCATGGTATTGATGTGAGCCAATATTCAAAGTTTGCCGTCGACATAGACAACTACAGTCCGAACACCAATGGTGCCGACTACTGTGTCGATGAAATCCGCTTCTACACCAGTTCGGGTAAGGTAAACGTGAAAATGGATGGCGGAACTTGTGCCGACGAGAAAATGAAATTCTCGGCCAATATCGATATGGGGCATTTGGAGAACAGGATAGAGCTGACCGACCAGGTAAAGTATCTCTACTATCGCATCTATGAGAAAACGGGTGAGGAAAACGGCGTGATACAGTATCAACTCTATCCTCAAAATCCCAATGATTATAGCCTTATCTATGGCAACGGAAACAACAGTTATGGCCAAGTTCCTATATATAAGTATAAGTTAACGGACAGTGGCGAACTTGACACTAATTATGAGACTCAAAATGCCGGCTATGAATTCATTGATGGTATGCTCTACTTCGATTTGCTGAATAAACAAGAGCTTAAGTTGGAACAAGGAAAGTCGTATTTTATCGCTTTGACAAAGCTTTTGGATGATCCTGGCGATTTGACTAATGAAAACAACTGGTCTAATCCAAATGAAGCCTGTGATATTTACAGTAACTTCTTTGTGCCGAGAATGAAATTCGTACATTTCCTTGCCATAGACAATGAGAATGTGGTAGCCAGCCAGATTATTGAGGGTGTGTGCGGCCAACCTTCCTTAGCACATAAAGAATACATCATTCAGACCAACTATCCCGATGATGAATCGACCACAGGCTTTAAGACGCTACCCTACGGATACGCACCACAAGAAGCAGAAGAAAAAAAACCTATACTTGCAGCCGCAACCCTGCCCGAGGGCACTGATCATTTAGAGGATGACCCCGACGGTGAGAATAGAGATCAAAACGGTGTGCTCTTCGATTTCTTCGTTGGTTCGGAAACCGAATTGACAAGTAATTATGTTATAGGTGACCATACCTACGAAAGGTCGCTACTACAAGCCGTGCAAGCATACCGAACTTTTGAAAGAGTGCATCCGCAATGGTGTAATGAATACAAAACAGAGATAGATAATAATTACGCAGATTGGGCAGCAGACGATTACGCTATCCTGCAGGATGCCATTTCAAAAGGGAAGTTATTATTAAGGGCATCATACACATTTGAGTATGACCTATTGGAGACGCAGACATTCATGGCTCTGCCCGTGAAGAAGAACTATGTGTTTGACAATGTGCCCTACGTGCTCTGTAATTACATCCCCTTCACGTTCACTGTCGATGGTGGTTTCAATATTCCTGACCTGACGCTGGGCTTCGACGATGTGGACTACACGGCGGCTGGCAGAGAGCGCGTGATACGTGTTGGGTTAGAGCAGCTGAACAAGATGAAGTATAACGGTTATCTGCTCCATCTGCCGGTGAATATGTTTGTGGACAATCATAGGCAGATGTCCAAGAAGCTGTACTTCCCCCAGAATGCTTATTTCACCATCTCGGCGGTTGACAGGGATGCAGCATCTCCAGTGCCCAACACCACCGACCCGACAAATCCTGCCATTGGCACAAAGTTTGCCAAGATTGTGCCGACGATTTCAGGCGATACACGTGCTTCCATAGATAAGAAACACATGTATATCGCCCTCAACCTCAGCGAATGCGAGATAGACTTCAAAGAGGGTTATCAGTATGAGGTAGCGACGAACTTCTTCGACGAGGATGACGAGGCATTAAATGGCGACCCCAACGCCAAGGCTTGTATCGGCGACCTGTTCCTGATGATCAAGGTGGTGCCGGAGTTCGTAACGTGGAACTCGCAGTACTTAGTCACCGAGGGTGGTAAAGACTATTACAGTGCCAACTGGTATAACGACGACAACTGGCAGCGGTCTACACGTGCAGACTTGTACAAAGACAATAATGACGAAAATGCAAAGCAGAACACGCCGACCGAGGGCCATCCTGGTGGGTACGACAACAATGGCCAGGGTGCGCTGTCTGGCCTCAACGCAAGCAAAAACCCCGGCTTCGTGCCGATGAAGTTCACCAACGTCATCCTGCCCTCTGGCAACCATGCGCCGAGCCTTATCAACGAGCCGAGGGTGGAGGGCGTCGGCGTCGGCGCCCGGCGCCAGGGTGGCGGCTTCCTGAACTATGGTCCAGATATAGAGCATGGCCAGACCTTGCTGCTCACCGACCGTAGTCCAAGAGATCCTGATGGTACGCCTGATAACGAGAGAACCAGCAGCGGCCCCACAGAGAACATCTTCTACGACATGCTGGTGCGCTATAGCTACACCGATGGTGTTCAAGGTCACAAGGACTCGTATGGTGAGGGTTGCTTCGGCCATCGCGAGCTCAGAGACGTACTGTTTAGTAGTGGCGTCGCCCTTACTGCAGAACAAGCAGCAGCCTATAATGAGGCCCTCAATCCTAATACCCCTAAAGTGGCAGGTAACGTGTTAACACCTGAAGAAGCTCATGCATACAATTGGAAAGATGTGGGAGAAGAAGACCTTGGAGCCAAAGTCTTCGACTGCGAGAAGTTCCAAGGCAATGTCTGCCGTGACATTTACTTCAAGCACGACGCTGAGCTGCTCCGCCAGCAGCGCCTTACCTACCAGCGGGCATGGGTGGAGAAAGAACTCGTGGCCAACAAGTGGTATCTCATGTCGTCGCCGCTGCAGTACACCTATGCTGGCGACATGTATGTGCCGCCAACGATGACCGACCCCAAGACAGGAACGACGGTAAAGGGCCGACAGCTGACGGAAGCTTTCCAGCCCATCAGCTTCAGCACCGAAGCAGTGACAGCCAACAGGGATAATAAGATAACGTCGCAGCCCGCCTACAGCCGCACGAAGTATCCCATCTACCAGCGGTCGTGGGGCGATAACAACGGCAGGGTGTATGTGCAGCAGAACGACATCCGCACCAACAGCAGCTATTCGGCAAACCTGAGATATAGTACGGTGACAACCAGCATCGTGGAGTGGGGACATACGTTCAACGACGTGCAGGTGCCCTACAGCACGTTGAAAGGCTTTGCCATCCGTGCACATAAGAAAGATCAGAAGGATGGCTCTTCCAACGACGTTCCTGCACTGATTCGCCTGCCCAAAGCAGACGAGAGCTATGAGTACTACAACTGGGGCAACGCAAGTTCAGACCCTGCTATCGTAAAGACTGTCTCGAAGCCCGTCTTTGAGTACACACAAGATGACGGTACAGGTACAAATCATATTGAGACGCTCTTTACCGTACCTTCTTCCTACAGGCTTGTCACCGACACCCATGACCACGACGGCGACCTGGAATTCGACATCGACGACATGCAGCAGCAGGGCGACTATGTGTTGGTGGGTAACCCGTATATGGTTTCCATCGACGTGAAAAAGTTCTTCGTCACAAATAACAACTTAGACCAGGGGGGGTACTGGACTGTCGAGGCCGGTTTGGCTGAGGGTCATTCGATACCGGAAGGAACGATACCGGAAGGAACGAAC